>BNJT01001687.1_pt1 | contig 309926 bp, 358 predicted proteins | sample 8540491 | NCBI WGS metagenome assembly BNJT01 (sample SAMD00202455, study PRJDB9452) | human saliva metagenome | host: Homo sapiens | reverse complement strand
CCAAGAAATTAAGTCATAAATAAAAAAAGAGCTGAGGGGCTCTTTTTGTTCTAGGTAGCTGCCAACAGGGGCATTTAAAGTTTTTTTAAATTATGGTATAATAGATAAAGCTAATTCTCTCTAGTGATAGGATAGGAAAAAACTAGAAAGATAAGTTCTGAAGCAAGATGAGAAAATGAAAAAGGAGTTTGGCTGGTATGAATTATTTTGAGGGGAATGAGTTTTTCCTTCTCTTATTTGTAGTTTTACTGATTGGTTTTGTGGTAAACTTTTTTGAAAAACGTAAAGACTACTATATTTTGGCGCTCTCCCTCTTATTTGCAGGAGCTATTTATGGCAAGAGTCGAGCGATGATAGTCTATTTGCTTGCCTTTATCGTTTACCAATATTTTCTCGTATTTCTAGCACAGCGGATAGAGGCAAAGTGGCTGAAACCACTGGTTTTCATTTCCATTCTTCCTTTGGTGATCAATAAAGTCTTTGCCCTGACTTCTCTGCATTTGTTGGCCTTTATTGGAATTTCTTACATGTCCTTTAAGACCATTCAGATCATGCTAGAGATATCGGATGGCTTAATCAAAGAAAATATCAGTGTAAAAGATTATCTACAGTTTTTGCTCTTTTTCCCAACAGTTAGTGCTGGTCCAATTGATCGGAGTAGGAGATTTTTAAAAGAGATAAACGAGGTCATGCCACGAAAAGAGTATCTAGAGTTAGCAGGGGACGGTGTGTATCGTATCGTTCTAGGCCTCCTTTACAAGATTGTTTTATCAACCTATGTTTACCAGATGTTACTCGCTCTAAATAATACTGGCACAGTCGTTTATTCAATCAAGTATATGTACCTCTATACCTTGTATCTGTTCTTTGACTTTGCAGGCTATAGTCTAATGGCCGTTGGAAGTAGTAATATTCTAGGTATTCAGACACCGATGAACTTTAACAAACCTTTCTTGAGTGTCGATATCAAGGATTTTTGGACCAGATGGCATATCACCTTGTCGACCTGGTTGAGAGATTTTGTATTTTCAAGAGTATTGATGCAGGTTATCAGGAAAAAATGGTTTAAAAATAGACTACACAATGCAACCTATGCCTATATGGTCAATATGTTGGTCATGGGTTTTTGGCATGGTCTTAGTGTTAGTTACATTGTCTATGGTTTTTATCATGGTGTCTTGATGGCTGGATTTGAAGTGTATCAAAAGAAAAGCAATTTTTATAAGAAAAATAAAAACAAAAATTGGTATAAGCTACTAAGTTGGTTTGTGACCATGAATTTGGTTATGATTGGTTTCTTTATCTTTTCAGGTGAACCCTATAAAATCTTACTGACGATTTTAAAGAGATAAGAGATTGAAAAGAGATCGGACGGATCGAAGGGATAGGATAAAACGAAATGATTAAATTAAAAGCATTTTTACTATCGCTTGTGCTCGTAATTGCGACGCTTGCCCTTTTAAATGTGACCTATGTCAAGAAAATTGAAGATTATTATAAAGTCAAGGATAACAGTATTCGTTATAGTACCTCGTATGAAAAAGTATAAAAGTAGAGATATTTTAACAAGCAATATCACTCCCAATACCCTAGTTTTAATGGGGTCATCTGAGTTGGTTGCAACGATAAATGAAGACTATCATCCCAATAAAATTTTTAACTACAATGATTTTAATATCATGCAGATAGGGACCAGTTATTCTCAAAATATCATTCAAGCCTCTACTTTAGCCTCTATTGAAGGATCTATGAGTAAGCGGAAAGTGGCTATAGTAGAGTCTGTTCAGTGGTTTGAAAAAGATGGGACTCATCAAGATGCCTTTTTGAACAAGGCTTCTCAGGAACATATTTTCCACATGCTAGATAATGACAAGATTAGTAAGGAAACGAAAGAAAAACTAATCAATCGCATTATCGAGATTACCAAGGGGAACAAGCAACAAAATGACATCTACAAAAAATATAAAAGTTATTTCATAGATGGAAAAGGAACCATTGTTGATAAAAAATTATTAGAATTAGATAAGGCGATGTATTCTTTTAAGCTCAAACAGACTTTTTATCAAAAACATGCCAAATCAGATTATCCTTCACTAGGAGACAAAACCCCAGACTACGATTGGGAGAAAATGACAAATCAGTTTGTAGAAGAGGTCAAAAAGAAAACAGACAATAATGATTATGCTGTGGATAATAACTACTACAATACCTACCTAAAAGATCGCTATGCATCACTGAAGGATTCTAATAAAGATTTGAGTTACCTAGAGTCGCCAGAGTATTCAGATATGGAACTTTTCTTGACAGTTGCCAAGGAATTGGGCATTGAAGTTGAGGTCATTATTTTCCCAGTAAACGGAAAATGGAATGACTATACGGGTGTCTCAAGAGAGATGCGGGAGAAAACTTATAAAAAAATAGAAGATGTCGCAAAAAGTCATGGTGCAACGGTGCTAAACTATGGAAATAGAGAGTATGATGATTACTTTTTGTTTGACGTGATGCACGTTGGAGTGAAAGGATGGATGGAAGTTGAAAAAGAACTTTACAAATTTGCAAACCAAGCTAACTAACACACATCGTTTAATCTTGTGGACCCTATTTTTCTATACGGTTATCTTGAGCATCGTGATTTACTGTTTTGTGACCGATTTTTCGAACATTCAAGAATTTATCTATAGTGAATTCTAAAATTGTATACAAAAAGGCCCTGGAGATAGGTATTGCTAGTCTTCAGGGCTTTTACCTTATGTTTTATCAGCTATTTTTTGATTTAGAAATTGCCCAAGCAAAGCACCAATTAAGGCACCAAGGAGAATGCTTGCAACAAAGAGAAAAATTTTGTCTAGCTCTGGAGTGACCATGATACGGTCAATGTATTCTTGGGATTTTCCACGAGCGAGGAGATTTGCCGCGTAGGATTTTGGACTAATCCACATGAGGAGGATGGGACCACTTGTGCTGAAAGCAAAAACGAGGAAGGAGAGAAGATTTTTAATCTTATCCTGATAGTGACCGAGACGAGCGATGGCATCTGCTGCAAGACCGCAAGTGATAGCTGGTAGAAAGGCACCAGCGCCGTGTTTACTAGCTAGGAAAAAGAGAGCCATAAAGAGTCCGAGAGTGGTAATGACACCAAAACGAGGAACCTTTGCTAAAAGAAGCATGTAGACGCTCCCTCCAACAAGGGCAGAAAAGGCAGGCGCATAGAACATATTGCCCGTTGAATCGACCAGGTGTCCTAGCAATACTCCAATCCCTAGACAGAGGAAGTAGAGGACGACGGCTAAGAGGGTGGTTAAGATATTTTTCTTCATGAGAATCTCCTTATATAAAACTGTCAAAATCAATTGTATCACGCTTTTAGAGGATTGTAAATGGGTGCTCTATGTTTTTGAAAACGTTTGAAATATGATATAATAGTTACATAGTTGTTTTAAGGAGGATATTATGGGAAAGTTTCTAGAATTCGTCTTTAATCGTTTCTTTTTAGGAATGATTGCGACGGCTTTTTTCTGGTTATTCACACTAGCAGGAGGTGTAGTCTTTGGTTTGGCACCAGCTAGTGCAACTCTTATGAGTTTATATGCGGAGCATGGTTATACTTACCGAGCTTATAGTCTGAAAGAAGCTTGGGAATTGTATAAGAGTAATTTTGTCAAGAGCAATCTCGCTTTCTATAGTTTTGTACTTGTAGATCTAGTCTTAGTTTATGGTTTGTACCTTTTGGTTCAATTGCCCCATCAAACTATCTTCCATCTCTTGGCAACCTTTCTCAATATCCTTGTTGTTGCCTTTGTTTTTTTAGCTTATACCGTTTCATTGAAACTACAAGTTCACTATGAACTCTCTTATCGAAATACCGTAAAACTCGCTCTTATCGGGATTTTTATGAATTTACCGGCAATTGGCAAGGTTTTATTTGGTACAGTTATGCTTGTAGGAATTGGTTACTATATGCCTGCCCTCCTCTTTTTCGTAGGAATTGGTGTGTGGCACTTCTTTATCAGTGATATGTTGGAACCCGTATATGAAAGTATCCATGAAAAATTGGCGACAAAATAAAATGAAGCCGTTCTGGCTCCACTCGCTCTTGCGCATCTATACCTTGGTGATGATTGCCATCATTGCAAGTTTTGCGGTTATGCTCTCCTATGCTGACTGGAGTTCCCGTGAAAAAGAAGCCCAACGAGTAGCTCAACGTGTGACGACTCGGACAGTGAGTGAGATTGAATATTACCATAGAGAGTCGACTCAGATTGCCCAGACTTTGGTTGAAAATCAGGCTCGGATTGAAGGGATTTATAAGTACTTTAGTCTCAGTACACCAGACTATTTTTATTGGCAATTAGAGCGCAAGGCCTCGCCCTATATCTCGGTATCCTTGTATGAAAACATTGACGATTTGTATGTAAGAAATGACTTTGTGACGGGTGTGGCAATTGTCCTTCAGGATTATAAAGAAGTCTTTGTTTCTACCAGAGGGAAACGAAGTGGAGAGAAAATTCCAGCAGAAAATTTCAAACCAGCTCCCAATAGTTTTGCCATTCCTGTATCCGATCCTGTGTCTGACAAGGATTTAGGAGTCATCTATATCTCCCTTTCCCCAGACGTTCTCCATGATGCTATTGACAATACAAGGGGCCATATCCCGATGGCTGTAACAGTAACTTCGCCTTTTGAGACCGAGATGTTTCAGATTGGGGAGACAGTATCTGCCGAGCGGGAGGACTGGCTTGTAGGAGTTACCTCCCATGGCTATCAAGTTCGTGTAGCCGTTCCTAAGGATTTTGTTCTTAAGGGAACGTTGACCAGTTCGGCTTTCATTATTGGACTAAGTATTCTCTTTATCATCATTTTGTATATCACTCTGAGACAGACCTTTTCCAATTACCAAAAGCAGGTGGTGGATCTGGTCGAGTCTATTCAGGTTATTGCCCAAGGAGAAGAGGGACTTCGCATTGATACTTCTGAGAAAGACCAGGAATTGCTCCTCATCTCAGAAACAACCAATGATATGTTGGACCGACTGGAAAAGAATATCCACGATATTTATCAGTTGGAATTGAGCCAAAAAGATGCCAATATGCGGGCCTTGCAGGCTCAGATTAACCCGCATTTTATGTATAATACCTTGGAGTTCTTGCGGATGTATGCGGTGATGGAAAGCCAAGATGAGCTAGCAGATATTATCTATGAATTTAGTAGTTTGTTACGCAATAATATCTCCGACGAGCGGGAAACAACGTTGAAGCAGGAGTTGGAATTTTGCCGAAAATATAGCTATCTCTGTATGGTTCGCTATCCAAGGTCTGTTGCTTATGGCTTTAAGATCGCGCCAGAATTAGAAAATATGAAGATTCCCAAGTTTACGCTCCAACCATTGGTAGAAATTACTTTGCCCACGGTATTGACCACCGTCGGACAGATAATGTAATCAGTATCAAGGTTTTGAAGGGTGAAGGATTTGTTGAGATCCTGGTAGTCGATAATGGTCGTGGAATGTCTGCTGAAAAATTAGCTGCCTTGCAAGAAAAACTAACTCAGAGAAGTTTTGAGCACGAGGCAAGCTATAGCGGAGAGCGACAATCAATTGGAATAATCAATGTACACGAACGCTTTGTCCTCTATTTTGGGGATCGCTACCAAATCAGTGTAGAGTCAGCTGAACAAGAAGGTGTTCGTTACCGTATTACTATTCAAAATGAATAGAAAGGAAGGGAAATGTATAAAGTTTTATTAGTAGACGATGAGTACATGGTGACAGAGGGTCTCAAGCGATTAATCCCCTTTGAAAAATGGGATATGCAAGTCGTCGCAACAGCTAATCACGCAGATGATGCATTGGACTACGTCAAGGAAAATCCAGTTGATGTGATTATTTCGGATGTCAACATGCCAGATAAGACAGGGCTGGAGATGATCAAGGAGATGAAGGAGACTCTCCCAGATGCCTATTATATCTTGCTGTCTGGCTATCAGGAGTTTGACTATGTCAAGAAAGCAATGAACTTAAGTGTCGTGGATTATCTGGTGAAGCCAGTGGATAAGGTGGAGTTGAGTCATTTATTAGAAAAAATTGCGAGCCAACTTCAGGAAAAGGTGGAGCAAAGCCAGACTCTCAGCCAAGAATTGGATGAAGAAGGCTTTGTCAACTTCTTAGCAGGTAAAGACAACTGGTGGATAGGCCTTTCCAAGGAAAAACAAGGTTCTTTCACTATTCCTTACTATGTTTTAGGTCAAGACTGGCAGATTTTTATCTCTGATCAGCCACTAGATGGAATCGTAGTAACGCCTTTTGGAGCGCCCTACCAACAAGCCTTTGAAAAATGGAAAATCAACGCAGAAAAAGCCCTCTTTTACGGTTCTGTCAATCTAGAAAAATCCGAGAGTTTGTTTGCTTATTACGAGCCGATTTATCGGGTGATTATCCAAGGGAATATCAATCAAATCATCGAAGAATTAACCTTGCTAGAGAAGGTTGTTTTGGAGAATACTCCGCGCGTGGCCATCACGAAGCAGCTCTTTACCCAGTTTGTCATGGATGTCTTTCATTTGTTTGAACACCTAAAAGCAGATGATATGACCGAGATTGTCAAAGCCATTCATGCCATTAACTCCTTTGAAGAATTGGTTGCCTATATCAAAGAGACCTTGATCAAGTTCTTTGGCCAGTACCGCATGAATGAAAATGTGGTGAGCGTTCTGGAGGTGATTGGGCGTGATTATCAGAAAGAGCTCTCGCTTAAGGATATTAGCAAGGATCTCTTTATTAACCCAGTCTACCTCGGTCAGCTGATTAAGAGGGAAACCAACTCGACTTTTGCGGAATTGCTCAACAAACAGCGGATTAAGGCAGCGCAGCAACTCTTACTTTCGACCAGTGATAGTATTGAAGATATTTGCTATGCAGTAGGTTACAGTAATGTTGGATATTTCTACAAGGTTTTCCGTAAATTGTGCGGAAAATCACCGAAAGCTTATCGCAAACAAGTCGAAACCAGCTTGTAAAGGTTGTATTCCTGTACAAAAAATGCTATAATGTTCAAAATATCTTATGGAGGAAAACATGAAAAAGAATCCTATTTATCTTTGGGTCTTGTTAGTCCTATCAGCCCTTATTTCATCTATGTCATTATTTGGAATCTTGAGTCCATTGCCGAGTAAAGATGCTCTTCGTGCTAGCCTGGCAAATAGCGGGACGCTCACTGCCCAGCAATTAGAAGACACAGTCAATTATACTTACCAAGTAACAGCGTCATCGCACTCTATTTTTAATACGTTGTTGATTGTCTTATCTGCAATTCTAGTTGTAGTAGCCTTTGTGTTCCTAGTACGTAAAAATGTGCAATTCGCAAACTATGCTTATATTGGCTATGTTCTACTAGCTATTGTTGGTTTGGTTTATAGCTATATGAACGTTCAAGATGCAGTTCAATTAATCAAAGATACTACCCTCGGCTTAGGAATGGGAGCATTAGCACAAGGAACAAATATTTTGTTCATCATCATCAATATCCTCTTTTTAGCCTTAGTCTTTTACAAGATGTGGCGCCAACAAAAAGATTTGGCTGAAGAAGCCGAAACAGAGGAAGTTGCCTAAGTATTGACAAAAGAGAACTATCAAGTTACAATCTTGGTAGTTCTTTTAATATTTTAAACATAAAAATCGAGGTCATCATGAAAAAAATATCCTTAGTCTATATCAGTTTGAGCGGGAATACAGAGAGTTTTGTAACCCGGCTCAAGGATTATCTCTTGTCCCAGTATGAGGGGATTGAGGTCCAAAAAATCCATATCAAGGACTTGGTCAAGGAAGGTCAAGAATTCTTTGAAATGGAGCATCCCTATGTCGCTTTCTTGCCAACCTATCTGGAAGGTGGAAATGGTGTCGATAACGGCGATGTTGAGATTTTAACGACTCCAGTGGGTGATTTTATCGCCTATGGAGACAATGCTAGTAAGTGTTTTGGGGTAGTGGGTTCTGGGAATCGCAATTTTAACAATCAATACTGCCTGACCGCCAAGCAGTATAGTCAGCGCTTTGGTTTCCCAGTTTTGGCTGACTTTGAAATGCGAGGAATGTTGGGAGATATTAAAAAGGTCGCAGCGATTATCGCGGACTTATATGAGTTGGAGACAGAAAAATAAAGCAGTACTGAAGGGCAGTTGAGATTTTCAACTGCTTTTTATGTATGCAAAAAGCACCCCATAAGGGTGCCATTTTATAAACTATCCTGCTTTTCCGATGGCAAGTGCATAGATAAAGAAGATAGCAAAACCAAAGAGAAATCAATCCTGCAATAGCGAGGAGTTTTAGCCAGGAAGGAAGATTTTTATTTTCACGCGTCACCAATACATAGTTCAAAAGAGCGAAGAATGGTGTTGTCAGGAAAGATCCAATCATGGCAAAGCGGAGCATGATTGAAACTTGTCCAGCAAAGAACTTGATGATGACGATACCGATGATAGCTGTAATGGTCATCCAGATGTTCAAAGATTTACGATTATCCTCTTTTTGACTTAGCAAGAGTCGAAGAGATTCCTGATTGACACGAGAGTAGCCATCTATAACGGTGATGACTGTCCCAAAGATACAGAGGAAAGCGATGAAGGTAATCAAATATCGAGACCATTCGCCAAGGACAGAGGCGTACATGCCCACGAATTGAGAAATGTACTTGGCTGAAGCGGCTTCAACTGCTTGACCTGTAGGATACTGAATAAGTGCTCCTAGTGCCACGAAGAATACAGCTAGGATAGCAGTTCCAATGTAACCAACGTTAAAGTCGAAAAGAGCGTCCGCTGTATTAAAGTTGACGGTCTTTTTCTTTTCAGCAGACCAGAGTGAATTGATGGCTGAAATTTCAATAGGAGCAGGCATCCATCCTAGGAGGGAAACGATAAAAGGGAGTGCCGCCATTTGCCAAGGTGTCTTTTCGACAAAATCAGAGCTGTATTCTGGATGCTTAATTGCCGCAATGATAACTGCAAGAACAGTTGCAATGGTTAAAGCAGACATGATCCATTTTGCCATACCATCCAATAGTTTGTAGCCACCAAAGAGCAGCATAGCCCAAATGACCGCAACAAGGATAAGAGACCATTGAGTGATGCTAAGACCAATCATTGGAAAAGCGCTAGCGATGATAGCTGAACAAAGGATGGCAACACCGGCAGTATTGACCAAGGCAGAAAAGACATTGAGAATAAAGAAAATCCAGAGATAGAGCTTGCCTTTTTCTGCATAGCCTTCAACCAAGGTCTTTCCAGTATCTGCTGTGTATTCAGCACCAAAACGGAAAAATGGGTATTTAAAAACATTGGCTAAGATGACCAAGAGAAGCAGAGACCATCCATAAGAACCGCCAGCTTGAGTGGAGGATACGATGTGAGAACCTCCGACTGCAGCGGAAGCCATTAGAATCCCTGGTCCCATCGCTTTCAGCTTGCTTGTCCAGGTAGACTGGTGTGATGAAGTAACTTGTGACATAAAAACCTCCCGTTTTTGAATTTTCAGAATAATCTGAATAGATAAGTTCTATTCTACAAGAAAGTCAGGAAAAATGCAAGAAAATTTTGAAAAAATTTAGAAAATTTCAGAAAGAAGGCTTGATTATCAGTCCTGATAGCTCATTATAAGTTTCATGAAGAAGAGAAAAATCCGAGAAGAAGATTTCTCGGATTTTGATTATTTGAGTTGATCAGTGATTTCCTTGGAAAGTATGAGTCCCAAACGATAGCTCTTGTTGATGTAGGCGATGACATCATTGATATTCTCTGTTGTTTGGATTCTTTCGTGGATATCTGCTTTGAAAGTTTCGTCTTTCAAAAGCTGTTCCTGAAGGAGTTTCTGAAGCTTTTCTTTTTCGTATTTATTGATGAGAAAAAGAACGACAAGACTGATAAGAACTAAGATATAAGCATACTGGCTCATAAAATCTCCCCTGATTTGATAAAAAATTGAAGGTATAAGAAAAGCGAAAGAAATTTTCGCTTTTCAACTAAGTCACTAGGTGAGCAGAACAGATATCCAATAGCTAAAAACAGACAATTTGGACCTTTAACTGAAAAGTCCGCCCAGTTGATATAAAGACTAGTAAAGCGCCAAGCCAAAGTCCATATAGGATTTGGCGTTAGTTACCTAGATTGCTTTGCAATCAAGTAATTGAAGTATTACGACATGAGCCAAACCAAATCGATATTATTTGGTTTGGTGAATTAGTGAAGCGTTTAGGCAATTCGCCATATAGCGATTGCCGTCAAGAGACTAGGAACTTTAGTTCCAGTCTCTTGTAACGATTTACATCTTCTCTGGCGCTTCTACTCCGAGCAAGCGAAGAGCCTCTTTGAGAACGACTGCGGTTGCGTAGCTGAGGGCTAGACGGCTGTCGCGCTCTGGACTTTCATCTAGAATACGAGTGTGGGCATAGTATTTATTGAAAGCTTGAGCTAGGCTGATTGCATACTTGGCAATGAGCGATGGGTCATAGTTATCAGAAGCACGTTTGATGACACGGGCAAAGTCTTGGAGAAGTTTGATGATTTCCCAGCTTTCGGCATCATTTAGACTGTAACTTGCTTGAGCATTTGGTTGGAAATCGGCTTTTCTAAGTAGAGACTGAATACGAGCGTAAGCGTATTGGATGTATGGACCAGTCTCACCTTCAAAGGAAATCATTGCTTCCAAATCAAAGTCATAACCATTTCGACGGTCAGTCTTCAGATCGTAGAACTTGATAGCTCCAACCCCAACAGCTTGGGCGATTTGATCCTTATTTTCGAGTTCAGGATTTTTCGCTTCGATTTGAGCTTTAGCACGAGTGATGGCTTCTTGGAGAGTTGGCTCGAGCAGGATGATGTTTCCTTTACGAGTAGAGAGTTTTTGGCGATTCTTGGTTACAAGACCAAAGTCAACGTGAACCATATCGTCACTCCAAGCAAATCCCATTTTCTTCAAGACAGCTTTCAACTGTTTAAAGTGGTTAGATTGCTCTTGGCCGACAGCATAGACATTTTTAACAAAGTTGTAAGTACGAGCACGGTAGATGGCTGTTGCGATATCACGAGTGATGTAGAGAGTAGCGCCATCTGATTTTTTAATCATAGCAGGTGGCAAATCAAAATCATCCAAGTTGACAATGCAAGCCCCTTGAGACTCTTCTAGCAAGCCTTTTTCTTCCAAGATTTGTACGACTTCATCCATCTTGTCATTATAGAAGGCTTCACCATTTAAGCTATCAAATTCAACACCGAGTAGTTTGTAGATGCGGTTGAATTCGACCAAACTTTCATCACGGAACCATTGCCAAAGTTGAGTTGCTTCGGGATCACCATCTTCTAGTTTTTTGAACCAGAGACGACCTTCATCATCGAGAGCCTTGTCTGTTTCGATTTCGGCATTGATGCGAACGTAAAGTTTCAACAATTCATCGATTGGGTTGGCTTCGATGGCTTCTTTAGAGCCCCATTTTTTATAAGCAACCATGAGAAGACCAAACTGTTTCCCCCAGTCTCCAAGGTGATTGATTTTAATAGTGTTGTAGCCCATTTTCTTAAAGATATTAGAAAGAGCATCTCCGATAACTGTTGAACGCAAGTGGCCGACTGAGAAGGGTTTTGCGATATTGGGACTAGAAAGGTCAATCGTAATATTTTTGCTCTTGGCCTTCCGTTTGTTGGGCGTAGTCAGCACCTTTTTTTCGATGATTTCTTTGATAACTGCACCAGAAATAGCAGATTTATCAAGGAAAAAAAGTTTACGTAAGGACCCGTTGCCACCACTTTTTTTCAAAGGCTTGGCTGTTGATCTTTGCAGCAATATCGGCAGCAATCATTTGAGGGTGCTTTGCGTTCGACCTTTTGCTAGTGAGAAAGCAGGGAAAGCGATGTCTCCCATATCTAGAGTTTTTTTAGGTTGTTCTAGTAAATTTGAAAATAGCCTCTTGATCCAGGCTATCAATGACGCTAGCCAATTTCACTAGCAATCAGTTCTTTTTGTATTCATAAGTAGGCTCCTTTTTGGGCTTTTTCTTCTATTTTACATCTACTACATTTTTTTAGAGAAAGAAGAAAATTTTTTTGAATTATTCTAGTTTTTGGTATAATATATTATAAAATAAATGTAAAAATCAGTTATAAATATTCGTGTAAGAGGATAATATGAGAAAAAAAGAACGGCATCAGTTGATTAAAAAGATGATCGCTGAGGAAAAAAACTAGGAACACAAAAAGGAGATTCAAGATCGTCTTGAAGCTCAGAATGTCTATGTGACACAGACGACTTTGTCTCGTGACTTTGCGTGAAATCGGCTTGACCAAGATCAAGAAAAAAATGATATGGTGTATTATGTACTAGCAAATGAGACAGACAAGATTGATTTGGTAGAGTTTTTTTGTCTCATCATTTAGAAGGGAGTTGCGAGAGCAGAGTTTCACCTTGGTACTTCATACAAAAGCTTGGGAGAAGCGGCAGTCTTAGCAAACATTGTAGATGCAAACAAGGATGAGTCGATTTTTAGGGAACGGTTGCTGGTGCCAATACCTTACTGGTTATTTGTCGAGACCAGCACGTTGCCAAGCTCATGGAAGATCGTTTGCTAGATTTGATGAAAGATAAATAGGGTCTTTGGGAGTTGTTCTCAAGACTTATTTTTTTGACAAGGAGAGACGGAAAATGACGACAGAAAAAGCTATCACCCGGCATGCAACAGTATGTGGATATTAAAAAGCAATATCCCAGATGCTTTTTTTGCTTTTTCGGATGGGTGATTTTTTTACGAGTTGTTTCTATGAAGATGCAGTCAATGCAGCACAGATTTTAGAAATTTCCTTAACAAGTCGGAATAAAAAAATGCAGAAAAATCCGATACCCATGGCAGGGTGTCCCCTATCATTCTGCCCAGCAGTATATCGATGTATTTGATCGAGCAGGGCTATAAGGTGGCCATTGCCGAGCAGATGGAAGATCCCAAACAAGCGGTCGGAGTTGTCAAGCGAGAGGTGGTTCAGGTCATCACACCTGGAACGGTCGTTGATAGCAGTAAGCCGGATAGTCAGAATAATTTCTTGGTTTCCTTAGATCGTGATGGCAATCAGTTTGGTCTAGCTTATATGGATTTGGTGACGGGTGATTTTCTATGTGACAGGGTCTATTGGATTTTCACGCTCGTTTGTGGGAGAAATCCGTAACCTCAAGGCGCGAGAAGTGGTGCTGGGTTATGACTTGTCTGAGGAAGAGGAGCAAATCCTAAGCCGTCAGATGAATCTGGTACTTTCCTACGAGAAAGAAGGCTTTGAGGACATCCATTTATTGGATTCACGTTTAGCAGCTGTGGAGCAAGCGGCAGCTAGTAAGTTGCTCCAATATGTTCACCGTACCCAGATGCGGGAATTGAACCATCTCAAACCAGTTATCCGCTATGAAATCAAAGATTTCTTACAGATGGACTATGCGACCAAGGCTAGTTTGGACTTTGGTTGAGAATGCCCGTTCAGGCAAGAAGCAGGGCAGTCTTTTCTGGCTTTTGGATGAAACCAAAACAGCTATGGGAATGCGGCTCTTGCGTTCTTGGATTCATCGTCCTTTGATTGATAAGGAACGAATCGTCCAACGTCAAGAGGTGGTGCAGGTCTTTCTTGACCACTTCTTTGAGCGCAGTGATTTAACAGACAGTCTCAAGGGTGTTTATGACATCGAACGCTTGGCTAGTCGGGTTTCTTTTGGCAAGACCAATCCCAAGGATCTCTTGCAGTTGGCGACTACCTTATCTAGTGTGCCACGGATTCGTGCGATTTTAGAAGGCATGGAGCAGCCTGCTCTGGCCTATCTCATCGACACAGTTGGATGGAATCCCTGAGTTGGAGAGCTTGATTAGCGCAGCGATTGCTCCTGAAGCCCCTCATGTGATTACGGAAGGTGGCATTATTCGGACTGGGATTTGATGAGACCTTGGATAAATACCGCCGAGTACTCAGAGAAGGGACTAGCTGGATTGCTGAGATTGAGGCTAAAGAGAGGGAAAACTCAGGCATCAGCACGCTCAAGATTGACTACAATAAAAAAGATGGCTACTATTTCCATGTGACCAATTCGCAACTGGGAAATGTGCCAGCCCACTTTTTCCGCAAGGCGACGCTGAAAAACTCAGAACGCTTTGGGACTGAGGAATTGGCTCGTATCGAGGGAGATATGCTGGAGGCACGTGAGAAGTCAGCCAATCTAGAGTATGAAATCTTTATGCGTATCCGTGAGGAAGTCAGCAAGTACATCCAGCGTTTGCAGGCTTTAGCCCAAGGAATTGCAACTGTTGATGTCTTGCAAAGTCTCGCAGTTGTGGCTGAAACCCAGCATTTGATTCGACCTGAGTTTGGAGACGATTCACAAATAGATATCCAAAAAGGGCGCCATGCTGTCGTCGAAAAGGTCATGGGGGCTCAGACCTACATTCCAAATACAGCATCCAGATGGCAGAAGATACCAGCATTCAATTGATTACAGGGCCCAACATGAGCGGGAAGTCTACCTACATGCGCCAGCTAGCCATGACTGCGGTTATGGCCCAGATGGGTTCCTATGTTCCTGCTGAGAGTGCCCGTTTGCCGATTTTTGATGCTATCTTTACCCGTATCGGAGCAGCAGATGACTTGGTTTCAGGTCAATCAACCTTTATGGTAGAGATGATGGAGGCCAACAATGCCATTTCGCATGCGACCAAGAACTCTCTCATTCTCTTTGATGAGTTAGGTCGTGGAACTGCAACTTATGACGGGATGGCTCTGGCTCAGTCCATCATCGAATATATCCATGAGCATATCGGAGCCAAGACCCTCTTTGCGACCCACTACCATGAGTTGACCAGTCTGGAGTCCAGTTTGGAACACTTGGTCAATGTCCACGTGGCAACCTTGGAGCAGGATGGGCAGGTCACCTTCCTTCACAAGATTGAACCAGGTCCAGCTGATAAATCCTACGGTATCCATGTTGCTAAGATTGCTGGCTTACCAGCAGAACTTTTAGCAAGAGCGGATAAGATTTTAACGCAACTGGAGAGTCAGGGACAAGAAAGCCCAGCTCCAATAAGACAAACAAGCGCCGTCACGGAACAGATTTCACTCTTTGATACGCCTGAAGAACATCCTATCCTAGCAGAATTGGCTAAACTGGATGTGTACAACATGACACCTATGCAGGCTATGAATGTCTTAGTCGAGTTCAAACAAAAATTATAAAAAGAATCCCACTCATGCATTTGTGAGTGGGTTTTTCTTTACTTTTTATGGGCCAAAAGTTGATTGATGTGGTCCACTTTTTTAGCTTCTCTTTTATAGAGGATAGTCCAGATGATAAGGTAGACAATCGCAAACTCTGGAATGAGCTGGAGATAGAAGGTCCAGTGGAAGGGGAACCAACCAGCCAGAGTTGCTAGTGGAACAAAGCCAGCCAGCATGAGGAAGAAATGGGAAAGTGTGGCACGGAGCAAGCTCCAGTCACGGCTGAATAAGCGACCGCCAAAGCTAAAGAGAACACCGATAGCTGACCAGATGATCATACAGTAGAGCAAGACCAGAGCACCGTGAACCTGATGTTCCACCATCACTTGTCCGACTAGAGACTCGGGGCTCAGTGGGGCATAGGTATTTGGTGCATAAATGAGTGAAAAGAGGATAGAGAGGATGAGGCCGATGAGGACGCCAGCAGCTGCGTCGTGAAAGATTTGTTTTTTCATAGTTCTAATTTCTCCTTGATGGTTTTTAGGTAACGGCGTGAAGAGTAGGTGAAGCTTTCGTTTTTCAAGAAAATTTCAACCAGACCGTTGGGGGTTAGTTTGAGATGAGAGATAGCGTCAATATTAACGATTTCTGATTGGGAAATTTGGATAAAAGTGGTCGGCAGAATGTCAAGAACTTGATAGAGACGCAAATCAATGGTATAGGTCTGAGATGCAGTTTCTGCTAGAATCTTGCGATTCTCGATATAGAAGCGTTGTATCTTACCAATCTTAACTAGATAGACCTGATCATCAATCTTTCCTTTGATTGTTTCTTTTTGGTCAAGATTTTCTGCGAACTCGATGACTTTCTGGACTTTTTCGGTCGGCTGAGGAGTTTGGACAATCAGCTTTTCCTCCTCGTAAGTCTCCTTAATCTGTAGTTCTACTTTCATAAATTTCCCTCCTTTTCAGTTATACAAGGTTGTGATCACTTCCTGTACACCTTTATTAAACACTATTTTACGATCCATGGCAAGAACTTTTGTCTATGTGGAGAGATTTGGAGTCTATGTGGTATTTGCTTTTTCTGATAGTATCTGAAATATGGTATAATAGCACTAATCAATTTCTAGGAAAATAGATACAGAAAGGGGCTGAAAGATGTCTCATATTATTGAATTGCCAGAGGTGCTGGCAAACCAGATCGCGGCAGGAGAGGTTATTGAACGTCCTGCCAGTGTGGTGAAAGAGTTGGTAGAAAATGCCATTGACGCTGGCTCTAGCCAGATTATCATTGAGATTGAGGAATCAGGTCTAAAGAAGATTCAAATCACAGATAATGGTCATGGAATTGCCCACGATGAGGTGGAATTGGCCCTGCGTCGTCATGCGACCAGTAAGATAAAAAATCAAGCAGACCTCTTTCGGATTCGGACGCTCGGATTCGAGGTGAAGCCCTGCCCTCTATCGCTTCTGTCAGTGTTCTGACTCTGTTGACGGCGGTGGATGGCGCGAGTCATGGGACCAAGCTCGTCGCGCGTGGAGGTCAAGTCGAAGAAATCATCCCAGCGACAAGTCCTGTGGGAACCAAGGTTTGTGTGGAGGACCTCTTTTTCAACACGCCTGCCCGTCTCAAGTATATGAAGAGCCAGCAAGCGGAGTTGTCTCATATCATCGATATTGTCAACCGTCTGGGCCTTGCTCATCCTGAGATTTCTTTTAGCTTGATTAGTGATAGCAAGGAAATGACACGAACAGCTGGAACTGGTCAACTGCGTCAAGCTATTGCTGGAATTTACGGTTTGGCTAGTGCCAAGAAGATGATAGCCATTGAGAATTCGGATCTGGACTTCGAAATTTCAGGTTTTGTGTCCTTGCCGGAGTTGACTCGAGCTAATCGCAACTATATCAGCCTCTTCATCAATGGGCGATATATCAAGAACTTTCTGCTCAATCGTGCTATTCTTGATGGTTATGGCAGCAAGCTCATGGTGGGACGCTTTCCGCTGGCTGTTATTCATATCCATATTGACCCTTATCTAGCGGATGTCAATGTGCATCCGACCAAGCAAGAAGTGCGAATTTCCAAGGAAAGAGAGCTAATGGCGCTGGTTTCAGAAGCTATTTCTAACAGTCTCAAGGAACAGACCTTGATACCGGATGCCTTGGAAAATCTTGCCAAGTCGACCGTGCGCAATCGTCAAAAGGTGGAGCAGACTATTCTCCCACTCAAAGAAAATACGCTCTACTATGAAAAAACAGAACTCTCAAAACCCAGTCAAGCTGAGGTGGCTGATCATCAGGTTGAATTAACTGAGGAAGGGCAGGATTTAACCCTGTTTGCCAAGGAAACCTTGGACCAGTTGAGCAAGCAGACAAAACTCCATTTCGCAGAGAGAAAGCCTGTCAGCTATGACCAACTAGATCACCCAGAGTTAGACCTTGCGAGTCTTGATAAGGCTTATGACAAGCTGGAGCGAGAAGAATCATCAAGCTTCCCAGAGTTGGAATTTCGGGCAAATGCACGGGACCTACCTCTTTGCCCAAGGTCGAGATGGGCTCTACATCATAGATCAGCACGCGGCTCAGGAACGGGTTAAGTACGAGGAATACCGTGAAAGCATTGGCAATGTTGACCAGAGTCAGCAGCAACTCCTAGTGCCTTACATTTTTGAATTTCCTGCGGATGACGCCCTTCGTCTCAGAGAAAGAATGCCTCTCTTAGAGGAAGTGGGTGTCTTTCTAGCTGAGTACGGAGAAAATCAATTTATCCTGCGTGAACATCCTATTTGGATGGCAGAAGAAGAAATCGAGTCTGGTATCTATGAAATGTGTGATATGCTCCTCTTAACTAAAGAAGTTTCGATCAAGAAATATCGAGCAGAGCTGGCTATCATGATGTCCTGCAAGCGGTCTATCAAGGCCAACCATCGCATCGATGACCATTCAGCCAGACAGCTCCTTTATCAGCTTTCTCAATGTGACAATCCCTATAACTGTCCACATGGCCGTCCTGTTTTGGTGCATTTTACCAAGTCGGATATGGAAAAGATGTTCCGACGCATTCAGGAGAATCATACCAGCCTCCGAGAGTTGGGGAAATACTAAACCTTATAGAAAATCAAACAGCCCTAGTTATAAAACTAGAGCTGTTTTGAATTTTTGAGCTGAACTTGTGTTCCAGCAAGCAAATCAGCTGGATGACGTTTGTCCTTGCGAAGGAGTCCCATCAGCAGAAAAATCAAGAAGAGAATCCCTGCTGAGGTTGACAAGAAAATTGACAGAGCATCTGCTTGATAAGCACTACGAATAGCTCCCATATGTCCCAACTGCCAAGGGAAAAACTTGATAGCAGAGCGCAAAAGGCTGTGGGAAAGGCTCCTATGCTTGTAAATCAGCTGTAAACCTGCCCAACGCTTGCCAAAACTTCCTTTTCTATAGTCGAGCCAAGCAAAGATGATAGTTAGGGGCAGAACCGAGCTAGAAAAAGCCAGAAGTTGGCTCTGGGCTTCAGTGAATACGGGAACGCCTCCTAGAACTAAATTGTAAAAGCCCATAGCTAGTAAAAATAAAGAAATGAGGTAGCCCGAGATAAAGAGCCAGTCTCCAATCAGCTCTTTCAGACGAGTTTTGATAGGTATGGGATTGTCAGTTTTTAGTTTCATCTTTAGCACCTTCTTTCTTAAAATCATCAAGGCCTATAACCTTGTCCAGATACTTTTGCTTAATCTTTAGCGCCTTGTTAATAGCCATTGCAGAAGCGATTAATAGAACGAAGGTTAGCCAAATCCAAGCGGTGAATTCGGCTGGGAAACTAGAACCAGCTAAAAAGAGATAGATAGCCAGAGCCAAGACGAAAATATAAATCACTTGCCAGAGACCATAGGATTTAACCTCTTTATAGTATTTGTCCTTGTCTTCTTCCAAGGTCACTGCTGTGGAACCTTTTTCAGAGTTTTCATCCAGAAGTAGATAGTCAGTTGTCACTTGAAAAATCTTGCTTAATTCAATAATTTTTTCGATTTCAGGAAGTACTTGTCCAGACTCCCATTTGGAGATGCTTTGCCGAGAAACATTGATTTGTTCTGCTAGTTTTTCTTGGGACCAACCTTTTTCCTTTCTGAGCTCAAATAGTTTTTCTGCGAGTTTCATTATTCTATCCTCCTTTTTCTACTTCTATCCTAACAATTTTTACTTATAATGAGAATACAATCTCTTGTACTATTTGTCAACCAGAGGTTACACCTTTTGTTGCAGTCTGTCTTGGGGAAATATGGTATACTAGATAGACGAAAACAATGAGAAAAGGAAAAACTATGTACGAATATTTAAAAGGAATCATTACCAAAAATCACTGCCAAATACATTGTTCTTGAAAGCCAAATGGTATCGGTTATATCCTGCATGTAGCTAACCCCTATACCTACTCAGGTCAGGTTAATCAAGAGACTCAAATCTATGTGCACCAAGTTGTTCGTGAGGACGCCCATCTGCTTTATGGTTTTCGCTCAGAAGATGAGAAAAAGCTCTTTCTCAGTTTGATTTCGGTCTCTGGGATTGGGCCTGTGTCAGCTCTTGCTATTATCGCTGCTGATGACAATGCTGGCTTGGTTCAAGCCATTGAAACCAAGAACATCACCTACTTGACCAAGTTTCCTAAAATTGGTAAGAAAACAGCCCAGCAGATGGTGCTGGACTTAGAAGGTAAGGTAGTAGTTCCAGGAGATGACCTTCCTGCCAAGGTCGCAGTGCAAGCTAGCGCTGAAAACCAAGAATTGGAAGAAGCCATGGAAGCCATGTTGGCACTGGGCTACAAGGCGACCGAGCTTAAGAAAATCAAGAAATTCTTTGAAGGAACGACAGATACAGCTGAGAACTATATCAAGTCAGCCCTTAAAATGTTGGTCAAATAGGAGCAGAGCATGACAAAAACGTTGTTCTTGGGTCAAGATGACTAATCCGCTCTACATTAGCCTATCATGATGAGGAGTGGGGTCAGCCCCTCCATGATGACCAAGCATTGTTTGAGTTGTTGTGCATGGAAACCTATCAGGCAGGCCTGTCTTGGGAAACGGTACTCAAACAAACGCCAAGCTTTCGAGAAGCCTTTCATGGCTATCAAATTCAAGCGGTCGCAGAAATGACCGATACTGAATTGGAAGACTTGCTGGATAATCCAGCCATCATCCGAAATAGAGCCAAGATTTTTGCTACACGCGCTAACGCCCAAGCCTTTCTACGACTACAGGAAGACCATGGCTCTTTTGATGCCTATCTTTGGTCTTTTGTTGAGGGGAAAACGATTGTTAACGATGTTCCCGATTACCGCCAAGCCCCAGCTAAAACACCTTTGTCTGAAAAATTAGCCAAAGATCTCAAAAAACGAGGCTTCAAGTTCACAGGACCAGTCGCTGTCTTGTCTTTTCTACAGGCTGCAGGGCTAGTTGATGACCACGAGAATGATTGTGAATGGAAAAGCAGGAATTAGTGTGTACAGGTAACTAGCATATCTGAGAATATAGAAAAAAAGCTGAGAAATTTTTCCCAGCTTTTTATATATACTATTAGATTTGTTAGAGTGAAGTCAAAAAAGTGATTCCACCTAAAATAACACCAGCTGAATTTGGAATGATTAGTATCCAATCCTTCTTAGGTTCCTTTGTCCATCCATAAATAACCCAGATTAAGCAAGATATAGCAGCTGATAAAGGTTGAAATGGTTGAGCTTTATTTCCCTGTAAATTAGCGATAATTTGAGGTATGTAGGCAATAAATACTATAATTCCAATAAAGGCACCAATAGAACCTACGATTCGATTAATTTTTTGTTTTGTCATATACACCTCCTTCAAAAGGATATCATAGAAATTAGCGAAATGCAATAAATTCAGATACAAATTGTAACGAAAACCAATACAAAAGCACAAAAATAGAGAAACTATTTATTTTTTGTTATAGTCAAAGCGAATGATTTGCTCCTTTGCATCTACATAGGCGTGAACTCCGAAGGGGACAATTGCTCTTGGAGTTGCGTGGCCGACATTCAAATTATAGACAATCGGGATATTGCTATCAATGATATCCAATAGTGCCTCTTTATAGTCGTCATAGAAAGTTTCATCCATAGGTTTTCCGACCAAGAGTCCATTGATGACCGCGAATATGCCAGTGTCCTTTAAAGTTCGCAACATCTTTTTGAAGTCTTCCGGCTCAGGCTTTTCTTCACTTGTTTCGAGCAAGAGGATCTTTCCTTCCCAGTCTGACAAGTCAGGGAAAAGTTTGTATTTTTGGCAGAGCTCCGTGCTATCTGCGTATCGAGAGTTGTCAAAGATATCGTAGAGGGATTCGAGGCAACCACCGAGGATTTTTCCCTCGAACTGGGCATTTCCTTGCAACAACTCAAAACCGGTATTTATATGACTGACACGAGGTGTCCCCAGAGCTTTGGGACTAAAATCAGTTCGTTCCTCATACCAAACATTGCTAGGGCGAATTTCTGAGATTCTTCCTGTCTCAATCAATTCTTTAAAGTAGTGAAGGCTATAGGCTAGCATTTCTTTGTCCAATTCACAAATGTCTGCTAAAAAGGATTGACCATAAAAAGTTTTAACACCTAGTTTATGCAACATGAGATGGTTCATGGTTGTATCTGAGAAGCCAAGAAATATTTTTTGGTTGATAACCTTTTGTAGTTGGTCATTTTCAAAAAGATAAGGTAGTAAGCGATAGGTATCGTCTCCACCGATGGCGCATAGGATCATGTCGATGCTATCATCAGAAAAGGCATGAATCAAATCCTCTGCACGAGCTTCAGGATGGTCCTTGATAAAGTCTAATCCTTTTAGCGAATGAGGCAAAAAGGTAGGATTGAGTCCCAGGTTCTTGAGACGTTGGACACCCAAGTCCACTTCGTGTTTGACAAAGTCCTCTCCGATAATGCCACTAGATAAACTAACAACACCAATAGTAGAAACCATATTTCTTCCTCCTAGAAATTGATTGAGCCTATTTTATCATAAAAGATTAGATAGAGCTATGTGGGATGTCAGAAGAATACTTTTAAATCAAGAAAGTAGTAAAAAAGCAACCGCGCCTGCAGTTGCTTTTATCATTCTTCTTAATAGCGTGTTGGTCCTGCACTTGCGCTGCGGATATTCAAGCGTTTCTTGAGATAGAAGCGAAGGGCTAGGAGGGATGCTCCGATAATAGCCAGCGGCAATGGAGCAAGTACTGGGTTAAGGCTAGCTGGTAGGAAGCTTGTTGCAAAGAAGACGAGCAACCAAAGGAACATAGAAGCTAGGATAACCAGTACAGATTTCCAGAAAGGTGGGCGTTGACTGCGGTCCATATCTGGTCCATAGTATTGGTAAACAAAGTAGTACATCAAGTAGAAGGCAAATCCACCAACCAGTCCAACTAAGAGGAGGGTAATCAATCCATAGCCGAAAGCTTGATCTGCTGAGAAGAAGGTTGTGAGGGCGCTGACGAGGGCAAAGAGGCTAGTGATGAAAAGAGCTGAGTCCATAATCATGAGTTTTGGATCATCATTTTCCTTTGGATGCTCTTTTTCATATTGTTCCTTGACAGTGAAACTATGAGCCCAGTGGGTCGGTGCGCCATAGAGGGAACGAGCAGTCGTACCCTTGGCTTGCTCTTCAAGGATTTTGGGAATAACTTCCTCAAAAATAGCCTTGATTTCAGCGTCTGTTTTCCCATCTTTGATGAATTGTTGGGTAGCGATGTGGACAAACTCTTGGTTTTTCTTAGTTAATTTTTGTAGATCAATCTGAGACATAGGAACTCCTCTTAGAACCATTTTTTATGGATGAGATAGAGAGTGAGCGAGACACTCATAGCAAAGGCGATAAAGACGATTAACCAGAAGGCATTTGGCTCGCCGTTTAGGGGGATTTCATTATCCTTAAAGTTCATCCCGTAGGCAGAAAAGACCATGGTTGGGATGGACATGACGATGGTCACAAGGGCCAAGGTTTTCATAATGTTGTTCTGGTTGTTAGAAATGATAGAGGCGAAGGTCTCTGTCATAGAGTGCAAGACGTTTCCATAAATGTCTGCCATCTCGATGGCCTGTTGAGTTTCAATCAGGGTATCTTCAAGCAGGTCTTCGTCCTCAAGGTATTTCTTGATATTGCTGGTTGAGCTGGTCAATTTCTTAATCACACGCTCATTTGTTTTGAGGGAAGCCTTGAAATAGACGATAGTTTTTCCAATTCCATCAGTTCAATCAATTCTTCATTACGAGTTGATTGATGCAGTTGACTTTCGATTTGTTCACTCTTGCGGTCAATCGAACGAAGGGCTGTTAGGTAAAGCTCTGCATTGCGATAAAGAATCTGGAAGATAAAACGTGAACGCATGAAGGTGTAGAAATTACGCAAACGACGGTTAATAAAGACATCGAGGACTGGTAATGGTTCCAAACACGTAGTGATAATGGTTTCCTCAGTGATGATGATACCAAGCGGGATGGTGACGTAGTAGGTGCGGTTATTTCTTTCCTCTGTGACCGGCACGTCTACGATAATCAGGGTATACTCGTCTTCAATGGTAATACGAGACATCTCTTCCGCATCGAGCGGTGCTCGGAGGTCGGCAATATCAATATCGAAGGCGTTAGCGATTTCGAGTGATTCATTTTGAGTCGGATTGACGAGATTGATCCAAGTACCCGGTTCAAGCGTATCGATCTCTTTAAATTCAGTGGTTGTAGAGAGAAAAACTTGTTTCATATCCCTTATCCTTTCTCATTTTTCAGATTTTTTCACACCGTACTATTATACTACAAAATCGGCTTTTTTCAAATAAAATCTTACAAAGACACCGTTGTTATTGGCTTTTTGCTTTGTCTTGAAACGTTGATTTTTGAATTTGCTCCCCTTTTTGCTCCCCCTATAGTGCTTTTAGTGCAGTTTCGTAGAATGATACTGCTTTTTTTGCGTTCTCTTTTGAGAGGTGGCTATATATATCCATGGTCATTGATAAAGTGGAATGACCTAGGCGGTACTGGAGTTCCTTGTATGGTATTCCAGAGTTAAGCAAGAGACTAGCGTGAGTGTGACGGAATCCATGAAAGCCAATGCTAGGAACATCAGCACGCTTAAAATGTGTTTGTAATCTTCTTTTAAGTCTTGAACTGCTAGGATAGTCATGAATGAAATCAGAAAATACCACGCTTTCACGTTGCCCTATCTTCCAGGCCTCTTTAGTTTGGCGTAGCTTGTATTGTTTCAGCATGCTAACAGTCGCTTGATCTATATCTATATCCCGATAACTAGCCTTAGATTTTGGGCTATTAATTTCTAAATCCCGATTTAGTGTTTTGGTGACATGTACCACGGCATTATCTAAATCTATATCAGACCAGGAAAGAGCTAAAGCCTCATTGATACGGCAACCAGTAGCCAATAGGAACTTATAGAGCGTCGTCTCATAGTAATAACGGTATCTATGAGTATCTAAATTATCGAGATAACCAAGAAATTTTTTTAGTTCTTGATTTTCAAAGTGCTTTACTTTTTTCCGCTTTGCTTTCTGAGTGTTACGAGGTAAAACCACATCACGGGCAGGATTGGACGGTATAGCTTGCATGGTTACGCCATACTGTAAGATACGTTTGTTTAAAGCATGTATCTTGTCATAGTGTAGAAAAGCCCCTTTTTCCCCTCTATTAGTCTTGTCAGCAAGTTTGTTGATAATGGACTGGATAAGTGGAGTAGTGAGCTTATCGAGCTTATAAGCCCCAAAGATAGGCAATATATGATTATCGATTAGCTTTCTAACATTGCCTTGAGTGTTTGGCTTAACCGTATTCTTATAACTTTCTAACCAGAGATTGGCTAATTCTTGATAGTTTTTTATGGTGCTAGCCTTTTGTCTAGTAGATCCTGCTTTTTGAAAAGCTATTTTTTCTTGATTGGCTTTCTGTTTTAATTCCTTTTGTGTCCGACCTGTTACCTTGGTTTTGACTTTCTTTCCTGTAATCTGGTCAACTCCTAGATATACATTAGCACGATAGACTTTACTACCGTCTTTTTTTATAACTTCAGTTATTTTCATGATGATAAACCTTTCTAAAATACATCAGCAGGCAAGCCATTATCAAAAAGGTTTTATATCATGCTAGGGGCTACGAGATCCCCCTTATTTTCGTTTTTAAGTAGTCAGACGGTAAATTGTACCAGAATAAGAAACAAGGCTGATATGGGGCTATTTATCGGCTAGGCGCTTTAGATTGTCCAGAGCTTTTTGATTGTTTTTGTAAAGTACCTCTAACTGTTCTTTGGCGATTCTATTGAGTTCAGTTAGGCGGTTGCTTTGTGATAGCCCTTGTTTTATCATTTCAGCGTTAAGACTTTGTAAATTATTAAGAACTAATAACTGTTCAATAGTGGCATTATCTCGCTGATTGCCTTCTTTTTCTGGGAAAGTTTTCTTGTATTCTTTGGCAGTCATACCGAACAAGGCAACATTAACCAAATCAGCTTCAGAGGAGTAAGCGTATGATATTTGAGACGGCTGAAGTGTTGGGACAATATTTTCTTTAATTGCATCAGTTTGTATTGTGTAATTGAGTTTTGAAATATAGCGGTTCACTTTCCAATCTAACTGATTTCTATAGGCTTCTTCTTGTTTAAGTCGTTGATAGTCTTGAATGATGTAGAGTTTGAACTCTGGGGAAATCCAAGAAGCAAACTCAAAGGCTATGTCTGAGTGGGCATATGTTCCACCATAGCGTCCAGCTTTTGAAGTGATACCTATGGCGTTAGTTTCTGCAATCCAGCGCTGAGGAGTAAGAACAAAAGCATTGGTTCCTGATGCGTTTCTAACCGTATCGAATTCGAGGCGGTTAAAATTAGGGTTATTAATAGATTCCCAAGCTCCTAAAAATTCTATAGTATTTCTGTTTCTCATCCAGTTCTGTATAATAAAGCGAGGATTTTCTGTATCCAGATATTTAGCTATATCTGTCAAGCTAACATAATCAGTATTATTGGCTAGTAAAGTGATTTCTTTACCGTTTGCGTTGATTTTAACCATGGTAGTCCTTTCTAAAATATTGAAAGTGGTTGACATTTGTTGACATCAATAAAATTAGTAGATATGGGGCTTATATTGGGTTGAAGCTTGAGCGAAGCCCGAGAATCCACGCGCTTCATGATTGTTGGACATTGTGGCGCGTGGGTTTAGAATCCTTTTTCCCAAGGTTCTTTTTTATTGGCTATTTTTACTTTTTCAGCCATATCAGAAACAAGATTCTTTATTATCTTTTTATCTTCCTTGGGGAGTATTCCATAATTTAGTAATAACTCTTCTTCATCAGTATATGAAAGCTGATTTACTGCAGATAAGAATGAAATAAGATTAGAGTAATCAGGATCATCATAACCAGTCACATATTGCCTTTCAAGTTCTTCCATTAAGTCATCACCAAGGATAGAGCATATCCTAGCTCTAACTAAATTATATGGATCATCAGGATTGATTTTGTTGAGATGAAAGTTTGCTTCTTGGCTATCTCTATACTCGCTATACCCTAACAGATAACTAACACTAACTCCGAATATATCTGCTAGTAGCTGGGCTTTATCTTGCTTAAGGGAAACATCCTCAGCGTTTTCCCATCTAGATATTGTTAGCTTTTTTACACCTATTTCATCGGCCAATTCTTTTTGTGTTTTCCCTTGTTCTTGTCTAAGTAGTTTAATACGATTTTTCATAAATATTATTACCTCATTGTGATTATATCATAAAATAAAAAAATATCAAAAAAGATAACAATAAATATCATTTGTTGCTTGACAAGTATCATTTATGATGTTACAATCTAGATAAAAGTTATCAATTATGATAACTGTAGAAAGGAGGAACTTCATTGCTTATTACCTCAACACAAGCAAAAGCAATCCGCCGAAAGCAAGCAGATAAGAAATTGACTGCAAAGCAAGCAGGCGAAGAAATCGGAGTTACACAAGTTACCTATCGAAAAATCCGAGACGGTGGCGAAGTAAAGCCTAGCATTTATCAAAAGGCCATGCAGTGGCTTGCTGAAGATTATTAGAAAGGAGCGACCCAATCGCAATACTACTTTACATTTACAAGTTTCTCATGTGGTGCTTTACCACTGGGGATTGACAACAAAAAAAGTCACTTGCTGAACGTTTGGCGACTGAAGCAAGCGACTGGATCAAGAATATAGATATTTTTTCTATACCTTGATTATAACAAAAATCAACTATTCAATCAATAACAACTAATGGTAGGCAAGCAATTAGAAAAGGTTTTGAAAAGCATAGAGCGCCAACTCTTAAAACTGGTACTTTCTCACGCTTTCAATTTGGCGAGTCTGAGCGTGAAGATATCGTTTATAAGAAACAACTCAAAAAGCCCCACGCTCAGAAGTTTGCAGACCGAGAGCGTGAGGAACTTCATTGCAAGAAAAACTGTATAAGAAACAACCATTCACCCCCCACACTCTCCATCGCCCAACTTTGAGTGTGAGGATATCCAGTATAGTAAAAAGCATTAAAAAGCCATCAGAGCAATTACACAACATAGAAACAGAGGTAAAAAACATGGACACATTTTTAAAAGATTTTGGAAATGAGTTGCAACTCATTGAGGAAAAACTGGAAATTTTATCAGAGTGGCATAAGTCTAAGAATCATATTGGAGCAACGGAAATTGCTGAAGATTGTAATTCAGTAATCAGTCAGCTATGGGTAAAGTTTTATAAATTATCTGAAGCGTACAAGAAGCAAGAAGCGAGCCATAAAGAGTTTTTCAATGCGAATGTTGAGAACTTACTTGGAGAATTAAAAAAATATGACGATGAATGCGTAAACAGATACGGTAAAGCCCCTGACTGGTTGCTATTCAATTTCTTAGACCAAGTTGTAAAAGAGAATAATCTAAGCAATGGTATCATTCACAAGACCGCTTCAACATGGACATATTTACGGGATTTAGTAATTGATGATTTAGAGAAAAGAGGGCTATTAAAATGACACTAGACCTAGACAACATGACACAAGCAGAATTTGATGAAGCAATTGCTGAAATCAAGGATAGAAATCCGAACCTCTTTCAGTTCATCACTGATTTTTTAGATAGAAAGGTAACACCCAAAGAGGTGGACGACTTCCTGAAGATGGAGCGAACTGATCAAGTGGAATATATTAAGAATTATCAAGCGAGGGCATAGCATGAATGAGTTAGATTTGACGAATACACAATCGGTTATCTTTATGGTGGTACTGATTGGGTTACTGCTTTATCTAAACCATCGAGACCTCAAAAAAAGCGCCCAATTTGAGCGAGAAAACCAACAGACAATAGAAACACCTAGCAAGGATTTAAGCCCTGATTATGGGCGATATATCCAGCTTGCAGGTAAGATTCATAATTAGAAAGGGGTGTAATATGCAACTATTATCAAGAGAAGCAGAACTTGAACTACTGGAGAAAGTGGGAGATCACTTAGAGAAAAGGATGGAACTGGAAAAGCAACGTGATGACAACTGGGACTTGATTTCTAGGCCTGAGGTATTAGAGAAGTTAGGTATTAGTGGAACCACGTTGAATAACTGGCAGGACCATGGTCTAAAATCGTTCCAGTCGCCTTTTGAAAACAGTAAGAAAATCTATTACCGTAAGAGTGATATTTACAATTTTCTTGCAGTAGATTAGGAGGCAGAGAATGGCTAGGTATAACACACATCCAGCGCAAGGTGGTGGGCATTATCATGACGTTAAATTGTATAAGCACTGTGGCAGATCTTTGGAACAGTTCCAAGAACAAAAGCTACTGAAGAAGTTAAAAAAGAAACGCAAAAAGGGGCGATAGTATGACAATTTATGAGGCTAAAGGCTTTCAGAGTAATCTTGTCTATCCATTTGATAAAATTGAGCCGTTCCAGTACATTGAACGCTTTAAGCCTTTGGTAGTCCCTGAAGGGGCAAACATTGAAGAATTTAAACGTACACAAGCCCCGTACTGTATCAGTGGGAAAGTGACACCAGAAAAGAATGGCAGTTACAAGCGAAACAACTCCAGTCTAATCTATCGGGATTTGATTTTCCTTGATTATGACGATATACAGGGGACGTCTGAGGGCTTCATAGAAGCCATTTCTAGCGCTTTATTTGGCTACTCCTATATCTTATATCCGACTATCAAACATAGCTTAGAAAAGCCCCGTTTTCGCCTTGTAGTGAAGCCTAGCAACGTGATGAATGAGGCGACCTATAAGCATGTAGTCAAGGAGATAGCGGACAAGATAGGGTTACCCTTTGATATGGCCAGTCTGACATGGTCACAACTCCAAGGGCTACCAGTAACAACAGGCGCCCCAGCAAGTTATCAAAAGATTGTAGAGCATGGGCTTGATTATCCAGTACCACAGACAACGGCTGAACCAGTCAAACAGAATGCTACAAGCCTTCCATACACTCCAAGGCCAAGCGGTCAGAAATCTATGACCATGAGGATCATTGACACGCTTTTCAACGGATTTGGAGACGAGGGAGGGCGTAACGTAGCACTGACACGCTTTGTAGGCTTACTCTTTAATAAGTGGGTTGATTGCGACCTAGAGACCGCCTACGAGCTGACAAAGATAGCTAATAGCGTGACAGTTGAACCATTGCCTATTGAAGAGCTAGACCGCACTTTTAGCAGTATAGCACGGGCTGAATATAGAAAGAGAGGTTAGAACCATAGAACTAGAAGAATTAGCAAACCTAAAAAGTGAAATCTTGGAGGTCAGAGAGCAAGAACAACCTCCAAAAACGATGTGGGAACTGTATAGTAGGGTTTGGGAACTTGGGGATCAATGGCGTAAAGAAAACTCCTATATCGTCAATGAAGGAAAGAAAAACGAAAGGGTAGAAATCCCACGACCAAGTGTCGCAATAGTAGCTAAAGCGTTGCAGGAAGTGTGTAATTTTACCTTCATAGGTGAGGGAGTTATAAGTGATATTAGTAAGCTATATCTTTACCATTTGGATTTAGGCCATTATGTATCAAGTAACGACATTTTCCGAAAATTGCTTTTAAAATATGACTCACGTTTGACCTCTAACAAGTTCTTCACGGAACTTATATCTTTTATCCGTACAGAAACAAAAATGAAAAAACCGCTGGACGATTATCGATATATTCCAGTAGCGAATGGAGTTTATAATATTAAAACTCATAGACTAGAGGAATTTAGTCCTAATTTTGTCATTACCAGTAAGATACAAACGGAGTACAATCCATGCGCCAAAAAGCCGATTTTAGATGGCTGGTTTGATTTTGATAGATGGTTAGAGACATTAGCAGTTAACGATAAAGAAGTTGTAGCTTTATTGTGGCAAGTCATAAACGAGGCTATCAATCCCAACCGAACACGTAAGAAAATGGTGCTAATGGTTGGAGATGGTAATAATGGTAAGGGTACTTTCCAAGCCTTGCTGGAGAATTTAATAGGGCGGTCAAATATTAGTAATTTGAAACCTGACCAGTTTGGGAAAGAGTTTTATTTGGGCGCTTTGGAAGGAAAGGTTTGTAATATCGGAGATGATATTTCTAACAAGTACCTAGATGAAGTTTCTGACCTTATGAGTGTAATTAGTGGAGATCCAGTACAGGTCAATAAAAAAAGCTTGCAACCCGTGGAAGCACGTTTCAGACTATTGTGTATCTTTTCGGGTAATGATTTGCCCAGAGCTAGAAATAAGACCATGGGGTGGTATAGACGGCTTTGTATTATTCCTTTCCGTGCAGATTTTAACGGTCAGAAAGAACGTCATGAAATCAAAGACCGATTTATAAAGAACAAAGAGCTACTAGAGTGGGTTTTGTTTAAAGTTTTAAATATGCCAGATTTTGATAGCTTTATAGAACCAACAGTAGTACAAGAAATGCTTAGCAAGTACAAAAACGACAATGATTATATCAAAGTTTGGGTAGAGAATTTCTATATCCCTAATGGTTGGCACAAAATAAACCACGTTCCAATGTTCATAGCAAGAAACAAACTAAAAGAATTTGCTGAAGATATTGGGATAGATAAACCTAAACTTGGACAATTTGGCAATGCAGTAATGACCGAATTGGAAAAAACAACGTCATATAAGTACTCAGCTAAAAATGGAACGGTTAGCCCTAAGTTTTATGAAGTACTTGACCCACAAGGTTTTCAACGTAAAAGATTTGTCAAAGGGGTATGGGGAATACACTTAGAAGATGAAGATTTAGGTTAGGAAATTTAATACTAAAAAACCAATTACATCAAGGGTTATAGCAATTTAGGTTATGCAAAAAATAGAAACATAACCTAAATGTTAACCTTTGTAAACGTTGATATAAAAGTCTTTGCGAGTATTTGGGTTAGTAGGTTAGTTTTTATTTCTAATATCTTTATATAAAAAAATATATATAAACGTGTTATATAGGCGCGAACTTGGAAAGTAAAACTAACCCTAATCTAATACCCTTGAAACGCTTATATAATAGGCTTTTAAAGGGTTATTTTTTAAACCTAATCAAAACCTAATCTGAGAGAAAAAGGAGCAAACCAGATGGTGATGAACATTGGTCAAAGAGTGACTAGACTGGAAGAAACCGTTGAGCGGATCAGTGATGTACTAGGTGGCTTGATTGAAAATGCGAGCTGTAATGCTATAGTAAACAATAAAAACATTGAACTGATTCAGGAGAGTTTTGAGACAGTCTTTAAAGAGATTGATGAACTAAAAGCAGTATCTGACAAACGGTAAAACAAAATGGGGTAGATAGTACCGACCCCCTTGCGATGGTGTAACTACTAGTGACACCCTTAAAACAGAAAGAGGTAAATACATGGATGATTTTCTTGAATTGCTACAAAAAGGGTTTATTTTATACCAAAAAAGTGGTAGAATAGGAGTAGAATCCCCCCCAACTTTTGGGAGTGTGACCTTGCATTTTCAAGATGGTAGATTTTCCCACTTGGTGCGAACTGAAACAAAGAAATAGAGTCTATCGGAACAACCGAGGGCACTGAATAAGCTAAATGGCTTTTCGGTGTCCTTTTTTGTTTTGGCGGAAGGAGAATGGATATGAGTTTAGGAAGTAAAGTAAAACGTCTTGAAGGAATTCAAAAGAATAAAAATCGTGAAAAGGTTGTGTTTATCAATAGTGGGGATTTTAAGGATTCAACAGAATGCGATGAATACATTGCTAGGCTTACAGAAGAGTATAAAGCGCAATATGTCAATCCTATTTTCTTTATCGATGATGTGAGCATTTAAACTAACAGGAGGTAGAAAGCTATTGCAAAATTAAAACCAAAACAAGAATACTTTTTGATGGCTTTGATTAGTGAACCAAGCATTACAAAAGCTATTGAAAAATCTGGAATCGCCAAAAATACGGCGTATAGGTATCTTAAAGATAGGAATTTTTTCAGCGAATATCAAAAGCTAAGACAAGACATGATAGGACGAACGACAAGCCTATTATTACAGGCCAGTGGGCGTGCAGTTGAAGTCTTGTACGAGGTGGCAGATGATCCAGAAAAAAGCCCCTACGCAAGAGTACAGGCAGCTAAAACAATATTAGAAATGGCATACCGTGGCATGGAATTAGAAGACTTGCAAACACGGATAGAAAAATTAGAACGAGGAATGGAACTATGAAAATTAAATTATTTTATTATTACCGCTGGAACGCTACTACACTAGAAGAGTTTGAAAAAGAAATCAACGATTTCATGGCAACTGTCCAAGTGGTAGACGTGAAATATTCAGAGGCTACTAACAACACAGAAGCAATCACTGGTGTAATGGTGCTATATAAGTAAGTAGAAGGAGCTGAATAGATGAAGAAAAGCACAGTATTATCAAAAATGGAATCATTAAGAGGGGCTATTTATAATCTTTCTGGGAAAATGGACGAAATTCGCAATAACAATTATTTGAGCGTAGACGGTAAGGTGTACGAGTTAGAAGAATTGAAATATAAGTGGGAAAACTGGTATGGGGCTTATTACAATGAGATGAAAACAATCGCAGACAACCTATTGTCTAGTGTCGAAGGAAATCGTGCTGAAGATGAAGTTAAAAAATTGACTGATCCAGGCTATCAAGCGGTTCTACAAAATAATTTAAAACTGTTTGAGAGTGGGGCGCTAGATGTTGCAACTGGTAAAGCTTTGATAGACCACTACAAGGGTGATTGGACAGCTTTGTCACTTATTAGAAATGCCTTGGGGGATATTTGGGGAGGCGACAATCCTGATAATGCAAAACTAGCTCAATATATGCCAATAGATAACCGTGAGCGTACAAAAGACTTGTTGAACAAGTTCGCGTTTGGAATTGAAGAGATGAATTACGAGCGCTTGATGGCAGACGACCAATTTGTAAAAGCAAGAGTATCGGCAAGTATTGACTTTTTAAAATCTGACTTTTTAGATGAAAATATGGAAGCACAATATTAAAATCTTACGAGGGGGAGCAATCCCCTTTTTGCTATCAAGTCAATAGTTTTGGGTTTTTCCATATAGGGGGAAATAATGAGGCGGTTAGCAATAGAAACAATCACTAAACCAATGAAGCTGAGAGGAATATCTAAGGGTATAGCCGAGTTGGACGGTCAACGTTTAGAGATTGATTTGGATAGTTTAATGATTGATTTTGGTGGAGAGTCATTTGAATTAGACAGAATAGCAGGTACTAAGGGAGGTAATCGATATTTCTTTCTTTGCCCTGATTGTGGGAGACGGTGCAGGTTGCTTTATAAACGGTATTTATATTTTAGTTGCGGTACTTGTCTAGATATCCACAAGAATACCCTGAACCGTAGTAAAACGGATTGCCAATACTACTGGGAGCTTGCACTAAAAGAAGCCAGAAAGGTAGAACCAGGGTGGAGTCCTAGACGTGGTGGATATATGTTTGATGGTTTCCCTGAAAGACCAAGGTATATGAAACGTGACAGGTATCATAAGCACTATAAGAAGTTTTTGAAGTATATTGAAAAAGGGGATAGATTTTGGCTGAATGGTTTGGGATCCCTGAGATAATTTGTAGTAGTGTGCAATTTACAAAACGAACAAATACTACATATTAGACGGTTTGAATGTTAAAAAAAGCTAGATATATCAAGGATTTAAGTAAGCAGAGCGTTCCAAAAAAGGGTGCGGTAAGCGTTCCAAAAAAAGGGTGAGGTTTTGGTGAGGTAGCATATATAAAAAGTATAAGATTAGTATAAGGTTGTGTATTTAAAAATACTAAGGTTTTACAAAGGTACAGGGCTTTTTTCTAGTGATAGAACCACAAGATAGAGAGGTTTACCGAGGGTTAGAAAAGGTGAGATTTTTCTTAGGTAGTGGCAGTAAATATGACTGACAAATGGCAGGGTTATGTGTGTTGAACTCCGAGCGAACGCCGAGAAAGTGGCTATATCCCCTATCATTTATCAAGCAGATAAGAGCAATAAAAACCCTCCTTAACCCCCTGAGAAACGACAAGCAGATAAGCGGAGTTTTTACCCCTCTTATTTCGGATTTACTCCTTGCAGAATGACAAGCAGATAAGGACGACAATAAGCCTTCTTAATTGCTTACAAAATGATAAGCAGATAAGCAAAGAAATAACTTGCCTTAATTGCTTGCAGAATGACAAGGAAATAAGAGAAATAAAAACATCCCTTAATTGCCTATCAAACCATAAGGAGATACGGGGGCTATCTCCCTCCCCACGCGCTTCTATGAGCTTCACCCGTCATTGTACATTTTTTCTCACGGGGAATCATTTGAAGCTAGAGCGAACATAGAGAAATAGCAAAAAAAGCCAAGGCGCTCCGCCTCAGCTATAATCTCAATAATATTATATCATGAAGGAGCGAACTAATGGAGCTGGATAAGTTTAAAACGATGATGAACGTCAGAAAGCGGATGACTTACTTTCTACGATTCCAGAGGATGGCAGGAAGTGAAAACCAAGTTACGATAGATGAAGAGGCTTGGAAACTTGTCTTACCTGATCAGTGGAATTTGAGCGGTGAGCATGAAAAAGCAATCCGTGAGGGGTTGGAGATATTCGCCCAAGACATCAACAGTATAGAGAACAAACGAGCCAGAAAATACTTTATTATCCATTATTGCTACATGAGGAAGAAAACAATGAGTGAATGCGTAGAGATGGCAGGTACTAGCTCCACTAGCTACCACCGATATAAACAGATAGCCGTCTTAAACTTTGCGAGAATCCACCAGAACGGAGAGCTAGAAGCATATAAGTAGGCGTTTGTGGTGTTTTGTTGAGAAATGTTGAGATTTAAGTGAGGGGGGAATGACATGATTGAAGATTTTTTGATTGATTTGGAGAATATCCAATTAGAGGATATAGACATCGATTTAAACATAGATTTTGAAATAGATGTTGACCTTGATGATTTAGATTTAACCTTACTACAAGAATTAGAAGCATAAAAGTTGGCAAATGTAGGCTGAGGCTTCATATTCGCCCCTCATTTTGCTTTGTTTCGTACTGGACAACTAAAACACCATGGATAAACTACAAGCCCTCAGAAACGAATCTGGGGGGCTTTTGTGAGGTCATAATCTTATAAACCACGCGCTTCATGGTATAATATACCTATCAGCAACCAGCAATAAAAAAAGCACGTTTGACCGTGCTAGTTTCTTGCCTGCTGAACTCGTCAAATCTTAGCCCTTTTGTGGGGCTTTTTTTGCTCCCCTTTTTGCGTACTTTGGGGGGAACAAGTAGTAAAAAGTAATATTAGTATTTTTTGTTTAAAAGCGCGTGATATAAGGGTTAGGAAGCCCTAAGGAAACATAAAATAAGAAGTTTTTTATTATACTACAAAATCGGCCTTTTGGGTAATAGAATCTCACTTTTTTTGGTATAATGGTAAGCAATAATGGACTAGAAAGAACAAAGATGCAAGATAAAATTGTCATTCATGGGGCGCGTGCCCATAATTTAAAAAATATTGATGTGGAGATTCCGCGAGACAAGCTGGTTGTTGTGACCGGCTTGTCAGGTTCAGGGAAATCCAGTCTGGCCTTTGATACCCTCTATGCGGAGGGACAACGTCGCTATGTGGAGAGTTTGTCAGCCTACGCTCGTCAATTCTTGGGGAATATGGAGAAGCCCGATGTAGATGCTATTGATGGTCTCAGCCCAGCTATTTCCATCGACCAGAAAACGACTAGTAAAAATCCTCGCTCGACGGTGGGAACCACGACTGAAATCAATGACTATCTGCGTCTCCTCTACGCGCGTGTGGGGACGCCTTACTGTATCAACGGGCATGGGGCTATCAAGGCTTCTTCTGTGGAGCAAATCGTTGATAGGGTTTTGGAGTTACCTGAACGCCAGCGCCTGCAAATCTTAGCCCCAGTTATCCGTAAGAAAAAAGGACAGCACAAGAGCGTTATTGAAAAGATTCAGAAAGATGGGTATGTTCGTGTCCGTGTGGATGGGGAAGTCTATGATGTGACCGAAGTGCCAGAGTTGTCTAAGAGCAAGCAACACAATATTGATGTCGTGGTTGACCGTATCGTTATCAAGGAGGGCATTCGTAGTCGTCTCTTTGATTCTATTGAGGCTGCCCTTCGTATCGCAGAAGGTTATGTCATTATCGACACCATGGATGATTCGGAGTTGCTCTTCTCTGAGCATTATGCCTGCCCAGTTTGTGGCTTTACTGTTCCAGAGTTAGAGCCACGTCTCTTCTCCTTCAATGCTCCTTTTGGCTCTTGTAGTGAGTGTGACGGCTTGGGCATCAAGTTGGAGGTGGATACTGATTTGGTAGTGCCAGATGCCAGCAAAACGCTACGTGAGGGGGCGCTGGCACCTTGGAATCCTATCTCATCCAACTACTATCCAAACATGCTAGAGCAGGCTATGACGGCCTTTGGAGTGGATATGGATAAGCCTTTTGAGGACCTGTCAGAAGAAGATAAGAACTTGATTCTTTACGGTTCAGATGGTAAGGAATTCCATTTCCATTATGAAAATGAATTTGGTGGCGTGCGTGATATCGACATTCCGTTTGAAGGAGTTTTCAATAATATCAAGCGTCGCTATCACGAGACAAACAGCGATTACACGCGCACCCAGATGCGCCTCTACATGAATGAGCTAACTTGCGGAACCTGTCACGGTTATCGTCTCAATGACCAGGCCCTTTCTGTCCGTGTGGGTGGCGAGCAAGGGCCACATATCGGAGAAATTTCAGACCTGTCTATCGCTGACCACTTGGAATTGGTGAGCCAACTGACCTTGTCTGAAATGAAGCCATCATTGCTCGGCCTATTCTCAAGGAAATCAAGGATCGTTTGACCTTCCTTAATAACGTGGGCCTTAACTATCTGACTCTGTCACGTTCGGCAGGAACTCTTTCAGGTGGAGAGAGTCAGCGTATTCGCTTGGCAACCCAGATTGGTTCTAACCTATCAGGTGTCCTCTATATTCTGGATGAGCCGTCAATCGGTCTTCATCAGAGGGACAATGATCGCCTGATTGCCAGTCTGAAAAAGATGCGTGATTTGGGTAATACTCTCATAGTAGTGGAACATGACGAAGATACCATGCGTGAGGCTGATTATCTGATTGACGTTGGCCCTGGTGCCGGTGTTTTTGGTGGGGAAATTGTTGCGGCAGGTACGCCTAAACAGGTAGCTCGTAACAGTAAGTCTATCACAGGCCAGTACTTGTCAGGTCAAACGTGCCATTCCAGTACCAGAAGAACGCCGTGTTGGTAATGGTCGTTTTATCGAAGTGAAAGGAGCGCGTGAGAACAACTTGCAAAATGTTACTGCTCGCTTCCCACTAGGAAAATTCATCGCGGTGACAGGTGTATCAGGTTCAGGGAAATCGACCCTAATCAATAGCATTCTCAAAAAAGCCATTGCCCAAAAGCTCAACCGCAACTCAGACAAACCAGGTAAATTCAAAACCATTACAGGAATTGAGCATGTAGACCGCTTGATTGATATTGACCAGAGTCCTATCGGACGAACGCCGAGATCTAACCCAGCTACCTATACAGGGGTTTTTGACGATATACGTGACCTTTTTGCTCAGACAAATGAAGCCAAGATTCGTGGTTACAAGAAAGGGACGTTTCAGTTTCAACGTTAAGGGAGGTCGTTGTGAAGCCTGCTCGGGTGACGGGATTATCAAGATTGAGATGCACTTCTTGCCAGATGTTTACGTGGCTTGTGAAGTCTGCCACGGAACCCGCTACAACAGTGAAACCCTAGAAGTTCATTACAAGGAAAAGAATATCTCGCAGGTCTTGGATATGACCGTCAACGATGCGGTGGAATTCTTCCAACACATTCCTAAGATTCAACGTAAACTCCAGACTATCAAGGATGTGGGGCTAGGCTACGTAACGCTAGGGCAACCAGCTACCACCCTTTCTGGGGGAGAAGCTCAGCGTATGAAGCTGGCTAGTGAACTCCACAAACGCTCGACAGGAAAATCTTTCTACATTCTGGATGAGCCAACGACAGGCCTTCATACTGAGGATATCGCTCGCTTGCTCAAGGTTTTAGCTCGCTTTGTCGACGATGGCAATACAGTCCTCGTCATTGAGCACAATCTAGATGTTATCAAGACGGCAGACCATATTATTGACTTGGGACCTGAGGGCGGTGTCGGTGGTGGAACCATCATCGCAACAGGAACTCCAGAAGAAGTAGCGGCCAATGAAGCCAGCTACACAGGACAGTATTTGAAAGGAAAGTTACATCATGAATAAACGTGTACAAGCATTTCTAGCTAAAATGCAAGAAAAAGAACTAGATGGTATCATCATCAATAACCTTAAAAACGTCTATTACCTGACTGGTTTTTGGGGTTCAAACGGAACAGTCTTTATCAGCCGTGACCGTCAGGTCTTGGTGACAGACTCTCGCTATATCATTGCAGCCAAGCAAGAAACCAGTGGTTTTGAGATTGTGGCTGACCGTGATGAATTGGCTGTCATTGCAGGCATTGTCAAGGACATGGGCTTGTCTCGAATCGGTTTTGAAGATGAGATTTCAGTCTCTTATTATCACCGTATGCAGGCAGCTTTTGCAGGTTTGGACTTGCTTCCACAAACTCAGTTTGTTGAAGGGTCTTCGAATGATTAAAGGATGAAGCGGAGATTGCAGCTATTCGCAAGGCTTGTTCTATCTCAGACCAAGCTTTCCGCGATGCGCTTGACTTTATCAAACCAGGAAAGACTGAAATTGAGATTGCCAACTTCCTTGACTTCCGTATGCGTGAGTTAGGAGCATTTGGCTTGTCTTTTGATACGATTCTAGCTAGCGGTATCAATTCTTCTAAACCCCATGCCCATCCTATGCACAAACCAGTTGAGCTAGGAGAAGCCATTACTATGGACTTCGGCTGCCTTTATGACCACTATGTCAGTGATATGACACGGACTATCTATCTAGGGCATGTTAGCGACGAGCAAGCAGAGATTTACAATACGGTTCTAAAAGCTAACCAAGCCTTGATTGATCAGGCTAAGGCTGGCTTAGGTTTCCGTGACTTTGACAAAATCCCTCGTGATATTATCATCGAGGCAGGCTATGGCGACTACTTTACCCACGGTATTGGACACGGTATTGGACTTGATATCCACGAAGAACCTTACTTTAGCCAAACTTCTACAGAAACTATTAAGGCAGGCATGGCATTGACAGATGAGCCAGGTATCTATATCGAAGGCAAATATGGGGTTCGTATCGAGGATGATATCTTGATTACAGAAACAGGTTGTGAATTGTTGACCCTAGCTCCAAAAGAGTTGATAGTCATTTAGTTATTTGTCAAGAAAAAAGTACGAAAATGACGAAAAAAGTCAAAAAAATTTAAAAATAGGTCGCAAGTCGGATGTTTTTTATGGTATAATAGACTAAACTGATAGTAACATGTAGCGAAAGGGGTAGGTACATGATTAAAATTTATACAGTCTCAAGTTGTACTAGCTGTAAAAAAGCAAAAACCTGGCTCAATGCCCACCAGTTAAGTTATAAAGAACAAAACCTTGGTAAAGAAGGAATTACGAGAGAAGAATTACTGGATATTCTGACAAAAACAGATAATGGAATAGCCAGCATCGTTTCGTCTAAAAATCGCTATGCCAAAGCCCTTGGAGTGGATATTGAAGATTTGAGTGTCAACGAAGTCCTCAATCTGATTATGGAAACACCGAGAATTTTAAAGAGCCCAATTCTTGTAGATGAAAAACGCCTGCAAGTTGGCTATAAGGAAGACGATATTCGTGCCTTCCTACCACGCTCTGTCCGTAATGTAGAAAATGCAGAAGCACGTTTGCGTGCAGCTCTATAAACATCAAGGCTGGGAGCAATTCTCAGTCTTGTTCTGTTTTAATCTGAAAAAGAAAGAAGAGAGAAATGAAAAAAATTGTTCTTGTTAGTCTAGCTTTCCTTTTTGTCCTGGCTGGTTGTGGGCAGAAAAAAGAAACTGCAACAGCTACAAAAACAGAAAAGGATACGCTTCAGTCAGCATTGCCAGTTATTGAAAATGCCGAGAAGAATACAGTTGTAACCAAGACTTTGGTCTTGCCCGTCAGATGATGGTAGCCAGCAAACCCAAACCATTACTTATAAAGACAAGACTTTTTTGAGCCTAACTATTCAACAAAAGCGTCCAGTCTCAGATGAGCTGAAGACTTATATTGACCAACATGGAGTGGAAGAAACTCAAAAAGCTCTTCTCGAGGCGGAGGAGAAGGATGAATCCATCATAGAAGCTCGTAAATTGGCAGGCTTTAAGCTTGAAACCAAATTATTAAGTGCAACAGAACTTCAAACAACGACTAGTTTTGATTTTCAAGTTTTGGACGTCAAAAAGGCTTCTCAGTTGGAATATCTGAAGAATATTGGCTTGGAAAATCTTTTGAAAAATGAACCAAGCAAATATATTTCAGACAGATTGGCAAATGGTGCGACAGAACAATAGAAAATCCAAATAAATAGACTGCCTGAATTGTAGAAGGTAAGGAATTATGCTATAATGGTACTATTCTAAGGAAAGAGGGTGTTAGAATGGGATTTACTGAAGAAACAGTACGTTTTAAATTGGACGATTCCAATAAAAAAGAAATTAGCGAAACTTTGACTGATGTCTATGCTTCGTTGAACGATAAGGGCTACAACCCAATTAACCAAATCGTTGGTTACGTATTGAGTGGAGACCCTGCCTACGTTCCTCGTTATAATAATGCACGAAATCAAATCCGTAAGTATGAGCGTGATGAAATCGTTGAGGAATTGGTCCGCTACTACCTTAAAGGACAAGGAGTCGATCTATAACCTATGAGAATTATGGGATTGGACGTCGGTTCAAAAACGGTAGGGGTGGCCATCAGCGATCCGCTCGGTTTTACAGCTCAAGGGCTTGAAATCATCCAAATCAATGAGGAACAAGGCCAATTTGGTTTTGACCGTGTTAAGGAGTTGGTTGATACTTACAAGGTGGAACGATTTGTAGTGGGCTTGCCTAAAAACATGAACAATACAAGCGGACCGCGCGTGGAAGCTAGTCAAGCCTACGGAGCAAAGCTAGAAGAGCTTTTTGGTTTACCAGTAGACTATCAAGATGAACGCTTGACAACAGTGGCTGCTGAGCGCATGTTGATTGAACAAGCAGATATTAGCCGTAACAAGCGTAAGAAAGTCATTGATAAATTAGCAGCTCAGCTGATTTTACAAAATTATTTAGATAGAAAATTTTAATATAAAGGAGAGGCTATGTCACACGATCATAACCACGACCACGAAGAACGTGAACTAATCACACTAGTAGATGAGCAAGGAAATGAAACCTTGTTTGAAATCCTTTTGACCATTGACGGAAAAGAAGAATTTGGTAAAAACTATGTTCTTCTAGTACCAGTTAACGCAGAAGAAGACGAAGACGGACAAGTTGAAATCCAAGCTTACTCATTCATCGAAAACGAAGATGGAACAGAAGGCGAATTGCAACCAATCCCAGAAGACTCAGAAGACGAATGGAACATGATTGAAGAAGTCTTCAACAGCTTTATGGAGGAGTAAAAATGTTCAGTGAACATTTTTACCCCAGTTCCTGTAAATAAGAGAGAACTGGTAAGTCCGGGGGACGTTTTTAGCCCTGCGCTAGAAAATTAGAAACGTAAGTAGTCTGGGAGACTGTATCACCCAACTCCCTAGAAATTGGAAGAGTTGGAACATCCGGGGAGATTTTTTTACCCCACATTAAAATTTATAGTAGCTAGTTATTAGCTAACCAGGTAAGAGGTCGGGACGAAAAATCCTGGCCTCTGTTTTTTTATTAGTCATCATGACTTTGATGTGAGTAATTGATTGGACTTTTTGTCAAGGAGATATATATGTTTGAAGTAGAAGAATGGCTCCATAGTCGGATTGGTTTGAATTTTCGATCAGGTTTGGGCCGAATGCAACAAGCGGTGGATTTGTTAGGGGAATCCCGAGAAGTCTTATCCTATTATCCATGTAACAGGGACTAATGGAAAAGGATCTACCATTGCTTTTATGAGGGAGTTATTTATGGGGCATGGCAAAAAAGTTGCGACCTTTACCTCTCCCTCATATCGTCTCCATCAATGACCGAATCTGCATTAATGGGCAACCAATAGCTGACGCAGACTTCATCCGTTTGGCTGAGCAGGTCAAGGAGATGGAGAAAACGCTTCTGCAAACCCATGACCAGTTGTCCTTTTTTGAATTGCTGACCTTGATTGCTTTTCTTTATTTTAGGGAGCAAGAGGTGGATTTGGTTTTACTAGAAGTGGGAATTGGTGGCTTACTTGACACGACCAATGTGGTAACTGGAGAGATTGCTGTCATCACCTCCATCGGACTTGACCATCAGGAGACTCTGGGTGACAGTATAGCAGCAATCGCAGAGCAGAAAGCTGGTATTTTCAAGGCTGGTAAAAAGGCAGTGGTTGCTAAGTTGGCTCCAGAAGCTAGGTTTGTTTGTCAGAAAAAAGCTGAATCTTTAGCTGTTGACCTTTATCAGGCAGGTCAGGATTTTTCAATGCTGAATGGTGATTTTTCAGGTTCTTTACTAAATATTTCACAGCTGAAAATAGGTTTAGAAGGAGCTTATCAGCAGGAGAAATGCGGCCTTGGCGTTACAAACTTTTCTTCTCTTTTATGAGAGAAGGAAAGGAAGCTGTTGATGAGCAGGCTGTAAGAGAGGCCTTGAAACAGACTCATTGGGCTGGGCGTTTGGAGCGTATTCGCCCACAGATTTACTTGGATGGTGCTCATAACCTCCCTGCCTTGACTCGCCTGGTGGAGTTTGTCAAAGAAAAAGAGCAGGAAGGCTATCGTCCTCAAATCCTCTTTGGAGCCTTGAAACGTAAGGATTATCAAGGGATGTTGGGTTATCTGACTGAAAATTTACCTCAGGTGGAACTCAAGGTGACCGGCTTTGACTATCAAGGGGCTCTGGAGGAGACAGATGTGACCGGTTACCATGTGATTCCTTCTTACCGAGAATTTATCAGCAGTTTTGAAGCAAGGGCAGACGCGCAGGACTTGTTGTTCATTACAGGATCTCTCTATTTTATATCAGAAGTACGGAGTCACCTACAGGAGCATGAGCAGATAAATTGACCTCTTTTTTTGAACTTGTTATACTAGGGGAACTGCCAGTTAGAAGAAAATTGCTCTAAATTGGTAGAAGAAAGGAAATTCATCATGAAATTAAAAAGATTCACACTTTCTCTTGCTGCTCTAGCAAGTCTTAGTCTCTCAGTAGCTTGTTCACAGAGAACTCAACAGGTTCAACAACCAGCAGCTCAATCGCAAACTCAACAAACTCAGCAATCACAACCTGCTGTTTCATCTTCTATAGAAAATACAAACCAGGCAGCAACAAGTTCTTCACAAAATACAGTTACAGCTCAACCAGTTAATATTGATGAAACTTATATTGGTCAAGATGACGGAGACCGCATCACTTTTAGTGGTAACTGGAAACAACTGGTACATGGACTGAGCTCGAAATCTGACGGGGATCAGAAAGTCAAACAGGTTAGCTTCGACACTGCTAATCAACGTATGATTATTGGTGATGATGCCAAGATTTATACAATCAATGGCAATCAGATGATTATTGACGATATGGATAGAGACGCTTCAGATCGTATCGTTTTATCAAAATAGACTAGAAGGAGACTGGGTTTGTCGGTCTCTTTTACTTTTACTTAGAAAATGATGATAAATACTGGCCTTCTATCGAATACCTGCGTTATACTAGTATCATACTCAATGAAAATCAAAGAGCAAACTAGGGCTAGCAGGCTGTACTACGGCAAGGTGACGCTGACGTTTTTTGATGATTTCTAGTATCAAATACCTGTTTTTAGCATTCAAACTATCAAGGAGGGGATATGAAATATAGGAAATTTCAATTATTGATGTCCAAGTATGGCTTTAGTCTTTTGATTATGCTACTTGAACTTTCTCTTGTTTTTGGTCTCTTTCTTTACATAGGGCGTATGGCTCCTATTCTATGGGTTATTCTCTTAATCTTTATGAGTATGGCGACTATCGTAGCGATTGTCAATCGTTCCATGGCGCCTGAAAGCAAAGTGATGTGGTTAGTGGTGACTTTTGTTCCTGTTATTGGTCCTTTGCTCTATCTGATGTTTGGTGAAAGGCGATTGTCCAAAAAAGAAATCAAGCAGTTGAACAGACTTGGTTCCATGCATTTTCGGGAAGATAACAGTAAAGCTCTTCGCCAGAAATTGAAGGAAGATGATAAGGCGGCTTACGGAGTTATCAAATCTTTGTTAAGTATGGATAGTAATGCCGATGTCTATGATCGAACAGACTCACAATTCTTTTCTTCGGGTGAAAGCATGTGGCAATATATGTTGGAAGACCTCAAGAAAGCTGAAAAGTTTATCTTTCTAGAGTACTATATTGTCGAAGAAGGTCTGATGTGGAATAGCATACTAGATATACTAGAGCAAAAGGCAGCTCAGGGTGTAGAGATTAAGATGCTCTATGATGATATCGGCTGTATGGCGACTTTACCCGGAGACTACACTATTCAGCTTCGTAGTCGAGGAATTGAAGCTCATAAGTTTAACAAGGTGATTCCTCGTTTGACAGTGGCTTACAACAATCGGGACCATCGGAAAATCCTTGTCATAGATGGTCAGATAGCCTATACAGGAGGGATTAACTTAGCCGATGAGTACATCAATCATGTAGAACGCTTTGGCTACTGGAAGGATAGTGGGATTCGCTTAGATGGCCCTGGTGTCAAGGCTCTCACCCGTCTCTTTTTGATGACCTGGTACATCAATCGTGGGCAAATCAGTGATTTTGATCAGTATCACTTGGAAAATCAACCTCGTTCTAGCCAAGGGCTCTGTATTCCTTACGGTAGTGGACCCAAGCCCATCTTCCGTACCCAGGTAGGGAAAAAAGTCTATCAAAGTTTGATTAATCAGGCTACTGATTCTGTCTATATCACAACGCCCTATTTGATTATTGACTATGACTTAACCGAGAGTATTAAAAACGCGGCCATGAGGGGTGTTGATGTCCGCATCGTGACACCTTTCATTCCAGATAAAAAATTAATCCAACTCATCACAAGAGGGGCCTATTCGGATTTGTTATCGGCAGGAGTAAGAATTTTTGAGTATAGTCCAGGCTTCATCCACAGTAAACAAATCTTAGTGGATAAGGACTTTGCTGCAGTTGGGACCATTAACTTAGATTATAGAAGTTTACTTCACCACTATGAAAATGCAGTCTTGCTATATAAAACAGAATCAATCACGGAGATTCAAAAAGATTTTCAAGAGATTTTTTCAGTATCGCAAGAAATTTTTGCTCATACGATAAAAAATAGCTGGTATCAAAAATTGATTAAGGAAATTGCCCAGTTATTTGCCCCAATCTTATAAGAAATCTAGGACTTAGGACACAAACCAGTCCTATTTTTCTTGCCTTTTACGAATAAGAAGATATAGGGGGAAAGATGCTAACTCAGAAAGAATTGAATCTATATCACGACATTTAAACAGACACATTTACACCGATTTCGGGAAATTGAAACCTTTGTGAAACTATGTAAAAAATCACTCAAACAGCCATCGCAAGCTGACAATTCTAGGTCTTTTTGATATACTAAGACAGATAAATTGATATACTAGAACAAATCAGATTGTAGGAGAGAGAGAATGAATGTAAATGATAACTTAGAAGATGCTCTGACACCGTCTTGGACAGAAGTGGAAGGATTAGAGGAAAATTCTCAACAATCATCTCCGATTCCATTTTTAAGAATTATTATCTGGACTACCTTGGTTACCCTTTTGTCAGCAATTACTCCAGTGCTATTAGGGGTAACAAGTCTGCAACATTCAGCTGACTCATATATTGGCTGGGCTTTGCATCAAGGTGGGGATATTTACATAAACTTTTTTGGAAGTGAAGGTTTGTTATATTACTTGCTCCAGTTTATTGTTAAAGGCAGTATAGTATTTGCTGTCTTCTACTGGTTGGCTTTGCTGGGTTCGGGAATCTTCCTTTTCAGAGCAGCAACAGCTATATCTAAGAGAGATAAACAGGTTCATCAATTGTTGATAGGATTCTACCTTCTTGCAGGAGGTTTGAGTTTTGGTGGGGGCTATGCAACTATTTTGGCCTTGCCATTCTTGTTTTATGGGCTTGATTTGGCTCTAGCTTATATGGTAGATTCCAATAATGACAAAGGTTTTTTACGAATTGGGATGAGCATGGCTCTAGCATTTTTCTTAGCTCCTTTGCCAACCGCTTTGTATTCTTTGGTCCTATTTTTGGCTTTATCAGCCTTCAATATTGTTCGTCGTCGCTTAAGTCATGGTCTTTATCAATTTTTTGCTGCTGGGCTTGGATTTTCACTTTTATTCTACCCAATTGGCTATTATACAGTGTATAAGGGAAGTTTTGGGAATGCCATTAGTCAAATTCTCTATCCAGTAGATAGTTTGAATGTATTTTCAAACCCTGCTTTATTAGATAACCTTCTCTTTTACGGTTTACTAACACTTTCCTTTGGTGCCTTAGTACTTGTTTTTACAGGATTTTTCCAATCTAAGCCGGTTGAAATAAAATATTTTGCTATCTTTTCAGGTATTGCGTTAATACTACTGGTTGTTTTATTGATATTCTCTACAGAACCGATTCATGGGAGTCGTTTAGTAGTGTATCTGCCCTTTATGACAATCCTCTTATTAGCAAGAATTGGGGAGAAGGAATTAAAGGGAGCAGATCGCCGTAGAAGATATAGAAGAGCATCGACTCTGTTGGGAGACTTTCTTAGAATTAATGCCTATTTACCGATTTTTGCCCTCATTTATTTAGTGGCTGCCCCCATTGTTGGTCGATATGTCCTCCATCAAGATCTTTATCAAGAACGTGGACGTATAGAATCAATAGTGAAAGAACAAACTAAGGAAAGTGATTCTATTTATATTTGGGACAATCAGATTGATATGTATCAGTCTAGCGAGCGTCTATCAGCCAGTCAGTTGTTGGCCCCGAATCTACATACAAGTCTAGCTGAGAATCAGACGATACTTCTTAATGATCTGCGTGAAAATAAGCCGAAGATGATTGTAGTCAATACAAAATTGAATCTTTGGAAAGAAGTGGAGCAGTTGTTAGCTCAAAATTATCAGCAGGTTCAAAGTAATCTTGCAGACTTCAAGCTTTATAAATTAAAATAAAATAATCAATATCTTGTGTAAAAAAATCATTTTTTCAAAAAAATACACAAGATATTGATTTTTATTTTTTAAGTGATATAATACTACTTAGATATTACATTTTAGAAAAGAGTCTGGATATGATTGTATTGGAAGAAAAACTGCTCCTAGTCCGACTTTATTTGTAGAAAAGCGTGACGGGAGACGAGTAGTCTTTGATGTAGAAAAAATAGATAAGGCACTTCGTAAGGCTGCAGAAAAGGTTATGGATGTGACTCCCTTGGTAGAAAAACGTTTGAATGGCTTGGTTGAACGGATTGTCGCTGAGATTCATAGCCGTTTTTCCAAAGATGTTAAAATATATGAAATTCAAAATATCGTAGAACACGAGTTGTTGGAAGCAAAAGAATATGCCTTGGCTGAGGAGTATATCACCTATCGGACTCAAAGGGATTTTGAGCGCTCAAAAGCGACAGATATCAACTTTAGTATTCATAAACTTCTCAATAAAGATCAGGCAGTTGTCAATGAAAATGCCAATAAGGATAGTGATGTTTTTAATACCCAGCGTGATTTGACGGCAGGGATTGTTGGGAAATCCATCGGACTTCAAATGCTTCCTAAACATGTGGCTAATGCCCATCAAAAAGGTGAGATACACTATCATGATTTGGACTATAGCCCCTACACACCTATGACCAACTGTTGTTTGATTGATTTCAAGGGCATGTTGGAAAATGGTTTTAAGATTGGAAATGCTGAAGTGGAGAGTCCTAAGTCTATCCAGACTGCGACAGCTCAGATTTCCCAAATCATCGCCAACGTTGCTTCTAGCCAGTACGGGAGGCTGTTCAGCAGACCGTATTGATGAAGTCTTGGCTCCTTATGCAGAGAAGAATTATCAAAAACACCTCAAGGATGCGGAAGAATGGGTCTTACCTGATAAACGTGAGGAGTACGCCTGGAAGAAAACCCAAAAAGACATCTATGATGCCATGCAATCTCTTGAGTATGAAATCAATACTCTCTTTCACTTCAAATGGGCAAACACCCATTTTACTTCTCTTGGTTTTCGGTCTAGGGAACCAGTCGTTTTGAACGTGAAATTCAAAAAGGCAATCTTGAAACATTCGTATCAAGGGGTCTTGGTTCAGAACACCGTACAGCCATCTTCCCTAAACTCATCTTTTACTCTTAAAAAGAGGTCTTAACTTTAGAGGAAGGACTCACCAACTACGACATCAAGCAGTTGGCTCTCGAGTGTGCAACTAAGCGCATGTACCCAGATGTCTTGTCTTATGATAAGATTGTTGAGTTGACTGGTTCTTTCAAAGTTCCGATGGGTTGTCGTTCATTCCTTCAAGGATGGAAGGATGAAAATGGAGTAGAAGTCAATTCAGGTCGTATGAACCTAGGAGTTGTGACGGTCAATCTTCCTCGTATCGCTCTTGAGTCTGAAGGAGACATGAACAAGTTCTGGGAAATCTTCAACGAGCGTATGAATATCGCGGAAGATGCCTTGGTTTACCGTGTCGAAACGAACCAAGGAAGCCACACCAGCCAATGCACCAATCCTTTATCAGTATGGAGCCTTTTCGGACGTCGTCTTGGGGTAAAAGAAGAAAGTGTTGATCAGCTCTTTAAGAATCGTCGTGCAACTAGTTTCTCTGGGCTATATCGGCTTGTATGAAGTAGCGACTGTCTTTCTTTGGTAATCAGTTGGGAAAAGTAATCCAGATGCCAAAGGAATTCACGCTAGACATCATTCGCGATATGAAACGTCGAGTAGAAGAGTGGTCTGACCAATATGGTTACCATTTCTCTATCTATTCAACACCGTCTGAAAGTTTGACAGACCGTTTCTGTCGACTGGATACAGAGAAAGTTTGGCTCTATTCCCAGATATTACAGATAAAAGAATACTACACCAAATTCCTTTCCATTATGATGTTCGTAAAAAAATCCAACACCGTTTTGAAAAAAATTGGACTTTTGAGAAAAGTCTATCCCAGAAGCAGGTGCATCAGGTGGTTTCATCCACTACTGTGAGTATCCAGTTCTTCAACAAAATCCAAAGGCCTTGGAAGCTGTTTGGGATTATGCTTATGACCGTGTAGGTTATCTAGGGACTAATACTCCGATTGACCGTTGCTACAAGTGTGATTTTGAAGGGGATTTTGAACCTACTGAGAGAGGATTTGCTTGTCCTAACTGTGGAAATAATGATCCTAAAACAGTAGACGTGGTTAAACGGACCTGTGGCTATCTTGGGAACCCACAAGCGCGTCCGATGGTTAATGGACGTCATAAGGAAATTGCTGCGCGTGTTAAACACATGAATGGCTCTACTATCAAAACAGCAGGGCATGAAGTAAGAAATTAGAAAGAAATAGAATGGGAAAATATCAATTAGATGATAAAGGTAAGGCCTTGGTCCAACGATTCCACGAAAAGCATTCGAAAGGTGGAGGCAATAAAAAAGACCGAGTAGCTAGCCTCAGAGAACAGTTTTTAAACAAGAACAAGAAAAAATAAAAGTGAGAGTTGCCTCTCGCTTTTCTCTTAATTGGAGGTAAAAATGATACTACGCAGACCAAGATTGGCAGATAAAGAAACAGTTTTAGAGATGATGGCAGAGTTTGAACAGACTCAATCAGCCCATGATGGTGGGTTTTGGAACGCCAACAATTTTGTTTATGAAGAGTGGCTAGAAGACAATCTTCAAGCGGAAGCGGGACTCAATATTCCTGAAAACTGGGTTCCTGCTGTCCAGCTGGTTAGTTTTGACGTAGCAGGCCAGGCTCTTGGCTTTCTCAACCTTCGTCTCCGATTAAATGACTACTTACTAGAAAATGGGGGCCATATTGGCTACTCCATTCGTCCATCTGAAAGAGGTAAGGGTTATGCCAAAGAATCCCTCCGACAAGGTCTGCAAGTTGCTAAAGAAAAGAATATCAAACGAGCTCTGGTAACTTGTAGCACAGAAAATCCAGCAAGCCGAGCTGTTATCTTAGCTAATGGTGGGGAGTTGGAGGATGTTCGAAATGGAACGGAGCGCTATTGGATTGATGTCGATTAAGGAGGAAACATGGAGCTAAGACGACCAACTTTGGAAGATAAAGAAGCGATATTAGAGATGATTGCGGAGTTCGATGCAGCAAAATCCTATATGCACGGTGGCATGGGCTCCGCTTGGAAGCGAGCAAAGGATTATGAGGATTGTTTAAAGATTGTAGAGCAGCAGGAGGATGCTGCCCACCTGCCAGTAGGCTGGGTTCCTGCAATCAAATTTTTATCCTTTGATGAGACTGGCTTGCCTTTGGGATTTTTAGCCCTGCGCTTGTCCTTGAATGACAAATTATTTGTGGAAGGCGGTCATATTGGCTATTCTATCCGTCCCAGTCAACGAGGCAAAGGATATGGGAAGGAGCAGTTGAGATTAGGACTAGCAGAGGCTCGAAAGCAAGGATTGGAACGAGTGCTGATTACCTGCGATGAAGACAACAAAGCCAACCGCCGCACGATTCTCTCCGCTGGTGGTGTTTACGAAAATACAATAGATAGAAGTCAGCGCTACTGGATAGATTTGGAGTAGAAGGATGACTTGGAATACACCAAAACCAGGCGAGTGGAAAAGTGAGGAGCTTAGTAAGGGGCGTATCATTGATTATAAGGCCTTTAACTTTGTCGATGGAGAAGGTGTGCGAAACTCTCTCTACGTAGCAGGTTGCATGTTTCACTGCGAGGGGTGCTATAATGTTGCGACTTGGTCCTTTAATGCAGGCATACCTTATACCCCAGAGTTGGAAGAGCAAATCATAGCAGACCTAGCCCAACCCTATGTTCAAGGCTTGACCTTGTTAGGAGGAGAACCCTTCCTAAATACAGGGATCCTCTTGCCTCTCGTGAAACGTATACGGAAAGAATTGCCAGAAAAAAAGATATTTGGTCTTGGACGGGATACACATGGGAAGAGATGATGCTGGAGACACCTGATAAACTGGAGCTCCTGTCAATGATTGATATCTTGGTTGATGGACGGTACGATAAAAAGCAAGCGTAATCTCATGCTTCAATTCCGTGGCTCTTCCAATCAACGAATTATCGATGTACAAAAAAATCTCTGCAAAAGTGGAAAAAGTAGTTATTTGGGACAAGCTTAATGATGGAAAGAAAAAGCTATGAACAGGTGAAGAGAGAATGAAGAAAAAAAGACTTAATAGAAAGACTAGTATCAGAAATAGAGTCTGGAAAAAGTAAAAACGCTGGGTATCTACGGCCATGGAGCTTCAGGGAAATCAACTTTTGCTCAGGAATTATATCAAGCCCTAGATTCTACTACAGTAAATTTGCTAGAAACAGATCCCTATATCACCTCAGAACGTCACCTGGTAGTACCAAAGCAAGCACCTGATCAAAAGGTGACAGCCTGTCTGCCGGTGGCGCATGAACTGGCAAGTTTGCAGAGAGACATCCTAGCCTTACAGGCAGGTATGAATGTCTTAACAATCGATGAACCTTGGAAGGCTAGTGAGGTCTTATCGGGAGCAAAACCAATACTGATAGTCGAAGGGATGTCTGTGGGTTTTCTACCAAAGGAACTCTTTGACAAAACTGTCTGTTTCTACACGAATGAAGAGACAGAATTAAAGAGGCGTCTAGCTCGAGATACGACTGTGAGAAATGGCGATGCATCCTTTATATTGGCTAGTCAGCAAATGAGACGAGAACAGTATCTGCAATACTATAAAGAAACCGAGTCAAAAGCGGATATCTTGATAAATCAATCAAATGATAAATTTCAGATTAAAACGAATATTATGAATATTATATAGAAGAAAAAATAAAAATTCGCTTTTCATTTTTGCATTTTTGAGATAAGGAGCGATAAGAAAACAGTTTCATTCGAAAAATTAAAAAAATCCTGTCAAATCCCTTGCAATCGCAGGGACTTTGTGTTATTCTATTATGGTGCTGTAAATTACAGCCTTAGCTTTGATGCAAGAGGTTGCGACACGCTCGGTTGCATTGCCACGCAACGCGCGTCGGTTTTCTTGTGGAGCTAGCCTATTATCTTAAATAGACGAAAAGGAGAAAAAGATGGCAAACAAAAAAATCCGTATCCGTTTGAAAGCTTACGAACACCGTACGCTTGACACAGCGGCTGCTAAAATCGTAGAATCAGCTACTCGTACAGGTGCAGAAGTTGCAGGTCCAATCCCACTTCCAACTGAACGTAGCCTCTACACAATTATTCGTGCGACTCACAAATATAAAGACTCTCGCGAACAATTCGAAATGCGTACACACAAACGTTTGATCGATATCATCAACCCAACTCAAAAAACAGTTGACGCATTGATGAAATTGGATCTTCCAAGTGGTGTAAACGTAGAAATCAAACTTTAATTTAAAGCTTGATACCTTGAGCATAAAAAACGCTCGTTAAAAACTTTTTGAATAAAAAATATAGAAAAGGAACTATTTTCTCATGACAAAAGGAATCTTAGGGAAAAAAGTGGGAATGACTCAAATCTTCACTGAAGCTGGCGAATTGATCCCTGTAACAGTTATCGAAGCAACTCCAAACGTTGTTCTTCAAGTTAAAACTGTTGAAACAGATGGTTACAACGCTATCCAAGTTGGTTTCGATGACAAACGCGAAGTATTGAGCAACAAACCTGCTAAAGGACATGTAGCAAAAGCTAACACGGCTCCTAAGCGCTTCATTCGTGAATTCAAAAACGTTGAAGGCTTGGAAGTTGGTGCTGAAATCACAGTTGAAACTTTCGCAGCTGGAGACATTGTTGATGTAACTGGTACATCTAAAGGTAAAGGTTTCCAAGGTGTTATCAAACGCCACGGACAATCACGTGGACCTATGGCTCACGGTTCTCGTTACCACCGTCGTCCAGGTTCTATGGGACCTGTTGCACCTAACCGCGTATTCAAAGGTAAAAACCTTGCAGGACGTATGGGTGGCGACCGTGTAACAATTCAAAACCTTGAAGTTGTACAAGTTGTTCCAGAAAAGAACGTTATCCTTATCAAAGGTAACGTACCAGGTGCTAAGAAATCTCTTATCACTATCAAGTCAGCAGTTAAAGCTGGTAAATAATAAGGAAAGGGGAATACAGTCAAAATGGCAAATGTAACATTATTCGACCAAACTGGTAAACAAGCGGGCGAAGTTGTTCTTAACGATGCAATCTTTGGTATCGAACCAAACCAATCTGTTGTGTTTGATGTGATCATCAGCCAACGTGCTAGCCTTCGTCAAGGAACTCACGCAGTTAAAAACCGCTCAGCTGTTTCAGGTGGCGGACGCAAACCATGGCGTCAAAAAGGAACTGGACGTGCTCGTCAAGGTTCTATCCGCTCTCCACAATGGCGTGGTGGTGGAATTGTCTTCGGACCAACTCCACGTAGCTATGCGTACAAACTTCCTCAAAAAGTTCGTCGCCTTGCGCTTAAATCTGTTTACTCAGAAAAAGTTGCTGAAAACAAATTTGTAGCCGTTGATTCTCTTGAATTTACAGCTCCAAAAACTGCTGAATTTGCAAAAGTTCTTGCAGCTTTGAGCATCGATTCTAAAGTCCTTGTTATTCTTGAAGAAGGAAACGAATTCGCAGCTCTTTCAGCTCGTAACCTTCCAAACGTGAAAGTTGCGACTGCTACAACTGCAAGTGTTCTTGACATCGCAAATAGTGACAAACTTCTTGTTACTCAAGCAGCTATCTCTAAAATCGAGGAGGTTCTTGCATAATGAATTTGTATGATGTTATCAAAAAACCTGTTATCACTGAAAGCTCAATGGCTCAACTTGAAGCAGGGAAATATGTATTTGAAGTTGACACTCGTGCACACAAACTTTTGATCAAGCAAGCTGTTGAAGCTGCTTTCGAAGGTGTTAAAGTTGCAAATGTTAACACAATCAACGTAAAACCTAAAGCTAAACGTGTTGGACGTTACACTGGTTTTACTAACAAAACTAAAAAAGCTATCATCACTCTTACAGCTGATTCAAAAGCAATCGAGTTGTTTGCAGCTGAAGCTGAATAATCTAAGGAGGAAATATCGTGGGAATTCGTGTTTATAAACCAACAACAAACGGTCGCCGTAATATGACTTCTTTGGATTTCGCTGAAATCACAACAAGCACTCCTGAAAAATCATTGCTTGTTGCATTGAAGAGCAAGGCTGGTCGTAACAACAACGGTCGTATCACAGTTCGTCACCAAGGTGGTGGACACAAACGTTTCTACCGTTTGGTTGACTTTAAACGAAACAAAGACAACGTTGAAGCAGTTGTTAAAACTATCGAGTACGATCCAAACCGTTCTGCAAACATCGCTCTTGTACACTACACTGACGGTGTGAAAGCATACATCATCGCTCCAAAGGTCTTGAAGTAGGTCAACGTATCGTTTCAGGTCCAGAAGCAGATATCAAAGTCGGAAACGCTCTTCCACTTGCTAACATCCCAGTTGGTACTTTGATCCACAACATCGAATTGAAACCAGGTCGTGGTGGAGAATTGGTACGTGCTGCTGGAGCTTCTGCTCAAGTATTGGGTCAAGAAGGTAAATACGTTCTTGTTCGTCTTCAATCAGGTGAAGTTCGTATGATTCTTGGAACTTGTCGTGCTACAGTTGGTGTTGTCGGAAACGAACAACATGGACTTGTAAACCTTGGTAAAGCAGGACGTAGCCGTTGGAAAGGTATCCGCCCAACAGTTCGTGGTTCTGTAATGAACCCTAACGATCACCCACACGGTGGTGGTGAAGGTAAAGCACCAGTTGGTCGTAAAGCGCCATCAACTCCATGGGGCAAACCTGCTCTTGGTCTTAAAACTCGTAACAAGAAAGCGAAATCTGACAAACTTATCGTTCGTCGTCGCAACGAGAAATAATTTAAAACTAGTCGCTTAAGCGCTAGATAATCCGCCAGCTCGGTAGCGCTCGTTGAGAGCGCAAGCCGCTGTGGTACTATATTTAAAGGAGAAAATATAAAAATGGGACGCAGTCTTAAAAAAGGACCTTTCGTCGATGAGCATTTGATGAAAAAAGTTGAAGCTCAAGCTAACGACGAAAAGAAAAAAGTTATCAAAACTTGGTCACGTCGTTCAACGATCTTCCCAAGTTTCATTGGTTACACTATCGCAGTTTATGATGGACGTAAACACGTACCTGTTTACATCCAAGAAGACATGGTAGGTCACAAGCTTGGTGAATTTGCACCAACTCGTACTTACAAAGGTCACGCCGCAGACGACAAGAAGACACGTAGAAAATAAGGAGAACATAAATGGCAGAAATTACTTCAGCTAAAGCAATGGCTCGCACAGTACGTGTTTCACCTCGTAAATCACGTCTTGTTCTTGACAACATCCGTGGTAAAAGCGTAGCCGATGCAATCGCAATTTTGACATTCACTCCAAACAAAGCTGCTGAGATCATCTTGAAAGTTTTGAACTCAGCTGTAGCTAACGCTGAAAACAACTTTGGTTTGGATAAAGCTAACTTGGTAGTATCTGAAGCATTCGCAAACGAAGGACCAACTATGAAACGTTTCCGTCCACGTGCGAAAGGTTCAGCTTCACCAATCAACAAACGTACAGCTCACATCACTGTAGCTGTTGCAGAAAAATAAGGAGGTAAAATCGTGGGTCAAAAAGTACATCCAATTGGTATGCGTGTCGGCATCATCCGTGATTGGGATGCCAAATGGTATGCTGAAAAAGAATACGCGGATTACCTTCATGAAGATCTTGCAATCCGTAAATTCGTTCAAAAAGAACTTGCTGACGCAGCAGTTTCAACTATCGAAATCGAACGCGCAGTAAACAAGGTTAACGTTTCACTTCACACTGCTAAACCAGGTATGGTTATCGGTAAAGGTGGTGCTAACGTTGATGCACTCCGTGCAAAACTTAACAAATTGACTGGAAAACAAGTACACATCAACATCATCGAAATCAAACAACCTGATTTGGATGCTCACCTTGTAGGTGAAGGAATTGCTCGTCAATTGGAGCAACGTGTTGCTTTCCGTCGTGCACAAAAACAAGCAATCCAACGTGCAATGCGTGCTGGAGCTAAAGGAATTAAAACTCAAGTATCAGGTCGTTTGAACGGTGCAGATATCGCCCGTGCTGAAGGATACTCTGAAGGAACTGTTCCACTTCACACACTTCGTGCAGATATCGATTACGCTTGGGAAGAAGCAGACACTACATACGGTAAACTTGGTGTTAAAGTATGGATCTACCGTGGTGAAGTTCTTCCAGCTCGTAAAAACACTAAAGGAGGTAAATAACCAATGTTAGTACCTAAACGTGTTAAACACCGTCGTGAATTCCGTGGTAAAATGCGCGGTGAAGCAAAAGGTGGAAAAGAAGTAGCATTCGGTGAATACGGTCTTCAAGCTACAACTAGCCACTGGATCACTAACCGCCAAATCGAGGCTGCTCGTATCGCCATGACTCGTTACATGAAACGTGGTGGTAAAGTATGGATTAAAATCTTCCCACACAAATCATACACAGCTAAAGCTATCGGGGTTCGTATGGGATCTGGTAAAGGGGCACCTGAAGGTTGGGTAGCACCAGTTAAACGTGGTAAAGTAATGTTTGAAGTTGCTGGTGTATCTGAAGAGATCGCTCGCGAAGCGCTTCGTCTTGCAAGCCACAAATTGCCAGTTAAATGTAAATTCGTAAAACGTGAAGCAGAATAAGGAGAAGGCATGAAACTTAATGAAGTAAAAGAATTTGTTAAAGAACTTCGTGGTCTTTCTCAAGAAGAACTCGCGAAGCGCGAAAACGAATTGAAAAAAGAATTGTTCGAACTTCGTTTCCAAGCTGCTACTGGTCAATTAGAACAAACAGCTCGCTTGAAAGAAGTTAAAAAACAAATCGCTCGTATCAAAACAGTTCAATCTGAAGCGAAATAATAGACTAGGGAAGGAGAAATTTCAATGGAACGCAATAATCGTAAAGTTCTTGTTGGACGTGTTGTATCTGACAAAATGGACAAGACAATCACAGTTGTAGTTGAAACAAAACGTAACCACCCAGTCTATGGTAAACGTATTAACTACTCTAAAAAATACAAAGCACATGATGAAAACAATGTTGCCAAAGAAGGCGATATCGTACGTATCATGGAAACTCGCCCGCTTTCAGCTACAAAACGTTTCCGTCTTGTAGAAGTTGTTGAAGAAGCGGTCATCATCTAATCAAACCTGAAAGGAGAAAACTGAAATGATTCAAACAGAAACTCGTTTGAAAGTCGCAGACAACAGCGGTGCTCGCGAAATCTTGACTATCAAAGTTCTTGGTGGTTCAGGACGTAAATTTGCAAACATCGGTGATGTTATTGTGGCATCTGTAAAACAAGCTACTCCTGGTGGTGCGGTTAAAAAGGTGACGTTGTTAAAGCAGTTATCGTTCGTACTAAATCAGGTGCTCGTCGTGCTGATGGTTCATACATCAAATTTGACGAAAACGCAGCAGTTATCATCCGTGACGACAAAACTCCTCGCGGAACACGTATCTTTGGCCCAGTTGCACGTGAATTGCGTGAAGGTGGCTTCATGAAGATCGTGTCACTTGCTCCAGAAGTACTTTAATCAATAAAAACAAACACAGTCCCCTGGCCTAGCCAGGGTGCCCTTATGGGCGTAAGAAAAATCAAGGAGAAAAAAATGTTTGTAAAAAAAGGCGACAAAGTTCGCGTAATCGCTGGTAAAGATAAGGGAACAGAAGCTGTTGTCCTTACTGCCCTTCCAAAAGTAAACAAAGTTATCGTTGAAGGTGTTAACATCGTTAAGAAACACCAACGTCCAACTAACGAACTTCCTCAAGGTGGTATCATCGAGAAGGAAGCGGCTATCCACGTATCAAACGTTCAAGTTTTGGACAAAAATGGTGTAGCTGGTCGTGTTGGTTACAAATTTGTAGACGGTAAAAAAGTTCGCTACAACAAAAAATCAGGCGAAGTGCTTGATTAATCACGAAGGAAAGGAGAAGTATAATGGCAAATCGTTTAAAAGAAAAATATCTTAATGAAGTAGTTCCTGCTTTGACAGAACAATTTAACTACTCATCAGTGATGGCTGTTCCTAAAGTGGATAAGATCGTTTTGAACATGGGTGTTGGTGAAGCAGTATCAAACGCTAAAAGCCTTGAAAAAGCTGCTGAAGAATTGGCGCTTATCTCAGGTCAAAAACCACTTATCACTAAAGCTAAAAAATCTATCGCCGGCTTCCGTCTTCGTGAAGGTGTTGCGATCGGTGCAAAAGTTACCCTTCGTGGTGAACGTATGTACGAATTCTTGGATAAATTGGTTTCAGTATCACTTCCACGTGTACGTGACTTCCACGGTGTACCAACAAAATCATTTGACGGACGCGGAAACTACACACTTGGTGTGAAAGAGCAATTGATTTTCCCAGAAATCAACTTTGATGACGTTGACAAAACTCGCGGTCTTGACATCGTTATCGTAACTACTGCTAACACTGACGAAGAGTCACGTGCATTGCTTACAGGCCTTGGAATGCCTTTTGCAAAATAATATAGGAGGTATAACTAATGGCTAAAAAATCTATGATTGCTAAGAACAAACGCCCAGCGAAGTTCTCTACTCAAGCATACACTCGCTGTGAACGTTGTGGACGTCCACACTCAGTTTACCGCAAGTTTAAACTTTGCCGTGTTTGCTTCCGTGAATTGGCATATAAAGGTCAAATCCCTGGTGTAACAAAAGCATCTTGGTAATATCATGATACAAAGAGCGTAACAACCCCAGTAAAAATAGGAGATTTAGTGCAGGAGCGATGCTCCAAGACAAATCTATCTTTTTTGCCCAGGTTGTAGCTCGTGTTCAAATGAGATTATCTTGTTTGAATGTGTCAATACTATCTGAGCCCAGCTCAATCATTAACTAGCAAGTGCAACTTGCAAACTACTAGTAAGAGGAGAAAAATAAAATGGTTATGACTGACCCAATCGCAGACTTCTTAACTCGTATTCGTAACGCTAACCAAGCAAAACACGAAGTACTTGAAGTACCTGCATCAAACATCAAAAAAGGGATTGCTGAAATCCTTAAACGCGAAGGTTTTGTAAAGAACGTAGAAATCATCGAAGATGACAAACAAGGCATCATCCGTGTATTCCTTAAATACGGACCAAACGGTGAAAAAGTTATCACTAACTTGAAACGTGTTTCTAAACCAGGACTTCGTGTCTACAAAAAACGTGAAGATCTTCCAAAAGTACTTAACGGTCTTGGAATTGCTATCCTTTCAACTTCAGAAGGTTTGCTTACTGATAAAGAAGCTCGCCAAAAGAATGTTGGTGGTGAGGTTATCGCTTACGTTTGGTAATATTTAGCTCCCGATTTCGTTTTGACTCTTCGTTATCGTCTCTTGCTTAACCCAAAGTTATGCCTGAGAGGCGATGCCTCGATTCACTTTGAAATTGAAATCTAAATGTTCCTTTAAATCGAGAAATCGATTTAACCCCGTGAAAACTGGCCTTTATGGCCTGACAATTTAACAGGAGAATAAAAACATGTCACGTATTGGTAATAAAGTTATCGTGTTGCCTGCTGGTGTTGAACTCACTAACAATGACAACGTTGTAACTGTAAAAGGACCTAAAGGAGAACTTACTCGTGAGTTCTCAAAAGATATTGAAATCCGTGTGGAAGGTACTGAAGTAACTCTTCACCGTCCAAACGATTCAAAAGAAATGAAAACTATCCACGGAACTACTCGTGCACTTTTGAACAACATGGTTATTGGTGTTTCAGAAGGATTCAAGAAAGAACTTGAAATGCGTGGGGTTGGTTACCGTGCTCAACTTCAAGGAAACAAACTTGTTTTGGCTGTTGGTAAATCACATCCAGATGAAGTTGAAGCCCCAGCAGGAATTACTTTTGAACTTCCAAACCCAACGACTATCGTTATCAGCGGAATTTCAAAAGAAGTAGTTGGTCAAACAGCTGCTTACGTACGTAGCCTTCGTTCACCAGAACCATACAAAGGTAAAGGTATCCGTTACGTTGGCGAATATGTTCGTCTTAAAGAAGGTAAAACTGGTAAATAATGTTGAGTGGTTGATTTTCAACCACCAACCTCATTACCAACTTTGTGCATAGCACACGATTTAAAATTAAAGAGGTGAAAACTGTGATTTCTAAACCAGATAAAAACAAACTCCGCCAAAAACGCCACCGTCGCGTTCGCGGAAAACTCTCTGGAACTGCTGATCGCCCACGTTTGAACGTATTCCGTTCTAATACAGGCATCTACGCTCAAGTGATTGATGACGTAGCGGGTGTAACGCTCGCAAGTGCTTCAACTCTTGACAAAGAAGTTTCAAAAGGAACTAAAACTGAACAAGCCGTTGCTGTCGGTAAACTCGTTGCAGAACGTGCAAGTGCTAAAGGTATTTCTGAAGTGGTGTTCGACCGCGGTGGATATCTATATCACGGACGTGTGAAAGCTTTGGCTGATGCAGCTCGTGAAAACGGATTGAAATTCTAATAGGAGGACACTAGAAAATGGCATTTAAAGACAATGCAGTTGAATTTGAAGAACGCGTAGTTGCTGTTAACCGTGTTACAAAAGTTGTTAAAGGTGGACGTCGTCTACGTTTTGCAGCTCTTGTAGTTGTTGGTGACCACAATGGTCGCGTAGGATTTGGTACTGGTAAAGCTCAAGAAGTTCCAGAAGCAATCCGTAAAGCAGTAGACGATGCTAAGAAAAACTTGATCGAAGTTCCTATGGTTGGAACAACAATCCCACACGAAGTTCTTTCAGAATTTGGTGGAGCTAAAGTATTGTTGAAACCAGCTGTAGAAGGTTCTGGAGTTGCCGCTGGTGGTGCGGTTCGTGCCGTTGTGGAATTGGCAGGTGTTGCTGATATTACATCTAAATCACTTGGCTCTAACACTCCAATCAACATTGTTCGTGCAACTGTTGAAGGTTTGAAACAATTGAAACGCGCTGAAGAAGTTGCTGCCCTTCGTGGTATTTCAGTTTCTGATTTGGCATAAGAAAGGGGATAAAATGGCTCAAATTAAAATTACTTTGACTAAGTCTCCAATCGGACGCATTCCATCACAACGTAAAACTGTTGTAGCACTTGGACTTGGCAAATTGAACAGCTCTGTTATTAAAGAAGATAACGCTGCTATCCGTGGTATGATCACTGCAGTATCTCACTTGGTAACAGTTGAAGAAGTAAACTAATAAAATTTTAGGGGATGTGCATAAGACCATCCCCTAAAACTAGATATAGTCATCTTAAATGACTCAGTATAGGCGAGTTGATAGGTGAGACAACCTTTTCTCTCTTATCGGCGCTAGCATTTTACAAAAGAGGAGAAAATATATAATGAAACTTCATGAATTGAAACCTGCAGAAGGTTCTCGTAAAAATCGTAACCGTGTAGGTCGTGGTACTTCATCAGGTAACGGTAAAACATCTGGTCGTGGTCAAAAAGGTCAAAAAGCTCGTAGCGGTGGTGGAGTACGCCTTGGTTTTGAAGGTGGACAAACTCCATTGTTCCGTCGTCTTCCAAAACGTGGATTTACAAACATCAACGCTAAAGAATATGCTATTGTAAACCTTGATCAATTAAACGCCTTTGATGACGGTGCTGAAGTAACTCCAGTGGTACTTGTAGAATCAGGAATTGTTAAAGCTGAAAAATCAGGTATTAAGATTCTTGGTAACGGTGAGTTGACTAAGAAGTTGACTGTTAAAGCTGCTAAATTCTCTAAATCAGCTGAAGAAGCTATCACTGCTAAAGGTGGTTCAGTTGAAGTCATCTAAGAGAGGTGACCTATGTTTTTTAAATTACTGAGAGAAGCACTCAAAGTTAAACAAGTGCGATCAAAAATTTTATTTACAATTTTTATTGTCCTTGTATTTCGTATCGGAACTAGTATCACTGTTCCTTGGGTAAATGCCAATAGCTTAAACGCTTTGAGCGGTTTATCCTTCTTAAATATGTTAAGCTTGGTGTCAGGTAATGCCATGAAAAACTTCTCAGTTTTTGCGCTTGGTGTTAGTCCTTACATTACCGCTTCAATCGTTGTTCAACTTCTACAAATGGATTTATTGCCAAAGTTTGTAGAGTGGGGGAAACAAGGGGAAGTTGGTCGAAGAAAGTTAAATCAAGCAACTCGATATATTGCGCTTGTACTTGCATTTGTTCAATCTATCGGAATTACTGCTGGATTTAACGCTCTTTCAGGAGCTAAACTTTTAACTACTGACTTGACTCCGCAAGTTTTTATTATGATTGGTATCATTTTAACTGCGGGAAGTATGATAGTAACTTGGTTGGGAGAGCAGATTACAGATAAAGGATACGGTAACGGTGTATCAATGATCATCTTTGCCGGGATTGTTGCTTCAATTCCTGACATGATTAAAGGTATCTATGTTGATTACTTTGTCAATGTACCAAGTGATCGCTTCACTTCGTCACTAATCTTTGTTGGTATTTTAATTGTTGCAGTTTTGTTGATTATCTATTTCACAACGTACGTGCAACAAGCTGAATACAAAATCCCAATCCAATATACAAAGGTAGCACAGGGTGCACCATCTAGTTCATATCTTCCATTGAAGATAAATCCAGCTGGAGTTATTCCTGTTATCTTTGCTAGTTCCATTACAGCAGCGCCAGCAGCAATACTTCAGTTTGTAAGTGCAACTGGACTAAACTGGGAATGGGTTCGTACTGCTCAAGAGATGTTATCTACATCAGCGCCTACAGGAATTGCTTTGTATGCTCTGCTAATTATTCTCTTCACTTTCTTCTATACATTCGTACAGATTAATCCAGAGAAAGCTGCAGAAAACTTACAAAAGAGTGGAGCCTATATCCACGGTGTCCGTCCTGGTAAAGGTACAGAAGAGTATATGTCAAAACTTCTTCGTCGCCTTGCAACAGTAGGTTCACTTTCCTTGGTGTGATTTCTATCTTACCAATCGTAGCTAAAGATTTATTTGGTCTTTCAGAAGTTGTCGCTTTTGGGGGAACAAGTTTGCTAATCATTATCTCTACAGGTATTGAAGGAATTAAGCAGTTAGAAGGATATCTATTGAAACGTAAATATGTTGGTTTCATGGATAGAACAGAATAAATGTAATAGAAATATTCATTCACTATTACTTAGAGAGTGGAGTGTAAAAATCAAAGACCTTGTCAGATTTTTTACTCCTCTCTTCTATTTTGTTTTTAAGTAAGAGTAGAAAATCTTTGTACTTCTACTTAAAAATAAAATAAGGAGATTGAATCATGAATCTTTTGATTATGGGATTACCTGGGGCAGGTAAAGGTACCCAAGCAGCAAAAATTGTAGAACAATTTAACGTTGCACATATCTCTACAGGGGATATGTTCCGTGCAGCTATGGCCAACCAAACTGAAATGGGTGTTCTTGCTAAATCTTATATCGATAAAGGGGAGCTAGTTCCAGATGAAGTTACAAATGGTATCGTCAAAGAACGTTTGGCTCAGGATGATATTAAGGAAAAAGGATTCCTTTTGGATGGTTTCCCACGTACTATTGAACAAGCCTACGCTTTGGATCAAATTTTAGCAGATCTTGGTATTGAACTTGAAGGGGTTATTAATATTGAAGTGAACCCAGATTCCCTCTTGGAACGTTTGAGCGGTCGTATTATTCACCGTGTCACTGGAGAAACTTTCCATAAAGTATTTAACCCACCAGTTGATTACAAAGAGGAAGATTACTACCAACGTGAAGATGATAAACCAGAGACTGTTAAGCGTCGTTTAGATGTGAACATTGCTCAAGGTGAACCTATTATTGCTTACTATCGCAACAAAGGTTTAGTTCATGATATTCAAGGGAACAAGGATATTGATGAAGTCTTTGCAGATATCGAAAAAGTATTGACAAATTTGAAATAAAAGCGTTTCATGCTTGCAAAATGTCTCTACAAATGTTATACTGAGTTAGTCTGACTTATAATTGTTGTCTCTGTGTCTAGAGGCATCAAATCGAAATTTATGGAGGTACTTTTGCGTGGCAAAAGACGATGTGATTGAAGTTGAAGGTAAAGTAGTTGATACTATGCCGAATGCAATGTTTACGGTTGAACTTGAAAATGGACATCAGATTTTAGCAACAGTTTCTGGTAAAATTCGTAAAAACTATATTCGTATTTTAGCGGGAGATCGTGTTACTGTTGAAATGAGTCCATATGACTTGACACGTGGACGTATCACTTACCGCTTTAAATAATCGAAAAACTTGGAGGGATAAGAAATGAAAGTAAGACCATCGGTCAAACCAATTTGCGAATACTGTAAAGTAATTCGTCGTAATGGTCGTGTTATGGTAATTTGCCCAGCGAATCCAAAACACAAACAACGTCAAGGATAAGATAGAAAGGAGAAAACATGGCTCGTATTGCTGGAGTTGATATTCCAAATGACAAACGCGTAGTTATCTCATTGACTTATGTCTATGGTATCGGACTTGCAACATCTCAAAAGATTTTAGCAGCTGCTGGAATTTCAGAAGATATTCGTGTTCGTGATCTTACATCTGATCAAGAAGATGCTATCCGTCGTGAAGTGGATGCAATCAAAGTTGAAGGTGACCTTCGTCGTGAAGTGAACTTGAACATCAAACGATTTGATGGAAATCGGTTCATACCGTGGAATCCGTCACCGTCGTGGACTTCCTGTCCGTGGACAAAACACTAAAAACAACGCTCGCACTCGTAAAGGTAAAGCTGTTGCGATTGCTGGTAAGAAAAAATAATATAGGAGGTAAAAGTCTTGGCTAAACCAACACGTAAACGTCGTGTGAAGAAGAATATCGAATCTGGTATTGCTCATATTCACGCTACATTTAATAACACTATTGTTATGATTACTGATGTGCATGGTAATGCAATTTCTTGGTCATCAGCTGGTGCTCTTGGTTTCAAAGGTTCTCGTAAATCTACACCATTTGCTGCTCAAATGGCTTCAGAAGCTGCTGCTAAATCTGCACAAGAACACGGTCTTAAATCAGTTGAAGTTACTGTAAAAGGTCCAGGTTCTGGTCGTGAGTCAGCTATTCGTGCTCTTGCTGCCGCTGGTCTTGAAGTAACAGCAATTCGTGATGTGACTCCAGTGCCACACAATGGTGCTCGTCCTCCAAAACGTCGCCGTGTATAATCATTACCTTTACACTGCTTTTCGTTTAAGAGGGAGTAACTAAATGATCGAGTTTGAAAAACCAAATATAACAAAAATTGATGAAAATAAAGATTATGGCAAGTTTGTAATCGAACCACTAGAACGTGGATACGGTACAACACTTGGTAACTCTCTTCGTCGTGTACTTCTTGCTTCTCTTCCAGGAGCGGCCGTTACCTCTATCGATATCGATGGTGTATTACATGAATTTGATACCATTCCAGGTGTTCGCGAAGACGTGATGCAAATCATTCTGAACATTAAAGGAATTGCGGTTAAATCTTATGTAAAAGACGAAAAGATCATTGAACTTGATGTTGAAGGACCTGCTGAAGTAACAGCTGGGGATATTTTAACTGATAGCGATATTGAAATCGTAAATCCAAATCATTATCTTTCACAATCGGTGAAGGATCATCGCTTAAGGCGACAATGACTGTTAACAGTGGTCGTGGATATGTACCTGCTGATGAAAATAAGAGAGATAATGCACCTGTTGGAACACTTGCTGTAGATTCTATTTATACACCAGTTACAAAAGTCAACTATCAAGTTGAACCTGCTCGTGTAGGAAGCAATGATGGTTTCGACAAATTAACCCTTGAAATCTTGACAAATGGAACAATAATTCCAGAAGATGCTTTAGGGCTTTCAGCACGTATTTTGACTGAACACCTTGATTTGTTTACAAATCTTACAGAAATTGCTAAGTCAGCAGAAGTGATGAAAGAAGCAGATACTGAATCGGACGACCGTATTTTGGAACGTACGATTGAGGAACTTGATTTGTCTGTGCGTTCATATAACTGTTTGAAACGTGCTGGTATTAATACTGTGCATGATTTGACAGAAAAATCTGAAGCAGAGATGATGAAAGTAAGAAATCTTGGACGCAAGAGTTTGGAAGAAGTGAAACTCAAACTCATTGATTTGGGTCTTGGATTAAAAGATAAATAAAGGAGGAATACATGGCTTACCGTAAACTAGGACGCACTAGCTCACAACGTAAAGCAATGCTTCGCGATTTGACAACTGACCTTTTGATCAACGAATCAATCGTGACAACTGAAGCTCGTGCTAAAGAAATCCGTAAAACTGTTGAAAAAATGATTACTCTAGGTAAACGTGGTGATTTGCATGCACGTCGTCAAGCTGCTGCTTTCGTACGTAATGAAATCGCATCTGAAAACTATGATGAAGCAACTGATAAGTATACTTCTACTACAGCACTTCAAAAATTGTTCTCAGAAATCGCACCTCGTTACGCAGACCGTAACGGTGGATACACTCGTATCCTTAAAACTGAACCACGTCGTGGTGATGCAGCGCCAATGGCGATCATCGAATTAGTATAAAATCATCAATTTTGTTGAGTGTTATGATGATGGAGCCTTGTGGCTCTTAGTCTAGCTCTGGTCTACCGCTAGGATTTATATCCTAGCGGGAACACTCATCATAAGATGATAGGGTAGACGCTTGTTTACGAAATTGTTTTTAGCTTAAGAACAATTTCGTAAGCAGGCGTTTTTGCGTATTTTTATCTGAAATATGCTATACTAGTGAAATAGAAAACCAAAATACTTCAGTTTTTCTAAATTTAATAAGTAGAGGAAAAGTATGAAAGCTATTATAACTGTTGTTGGAAAAGATAAGGGTGGTATTGTTGCAGGTGTTGCGACTAAGATTGCTGAATTAGGATTAAATATTGATGATATTTCACAAACTGTCTTGGATGAGTTCTTTACCATGATGGCTGTAGTATCCAGTGATGAAAAACAAGATTTTACTCAACTAAGAAATGAGTTTGAAGCCTTTGGCCAGACCTTGAATGTTAAAATTAATATTCAAAGTGCAGCAATTTTCGATGCTATGTATAATATCTAGGAGGCGTTTATGGATATTAGACAAGTTACCGAAACAATTGCAATGATTGAGGAGCAAAATTTCGATATTCGTACCATTACCATGGGTATTTCGCTCTTGGATTGTATTGATCCAGATATTGATAAGGCTGCAGATAAAATATATAAAAAGATTACAACTAAGGCGGCGAATTTAGTTGCTGTCGGTGATGAAATCTCTGCTGAGTTAGGTATACCCATTGTCAATAAACGTGTATCAGTAACACCAATCTCCCTAATTGGTGCTGCTACAGATGCAACAGACTATGTACCGTTAGCCAAAGCTTTGGATAGAGCAGCAAAAGAAATTGGTGTTGATTTTATTGGTGGCTTTTCTGCCTTAGTTCAAAAAGGTTACCAAAAAGGAGATGAAATACTCATCAATTCGATTCCGCGTGCTTTAGCTGAGACAGACAAAGTTTGTTCTTCAGTAAATATTGGATCAACTAAGTCTGGAATCAATATGACCGCAGTTGCCGATATGGGACGAATCATTAAGGAAACTGCTAAACTTTCTGATATGGGAGCTGCAAAATTAGTCGTTTTTGCCAATGCAGTTGAAGACAATCCATTTATGGCAGGAGCTTTTCATGGAGTTGGCGAAGCTGATGTTATTATTAATGTCGGTGTGTCAGGTCCTGGTGTAGTCAAACGTGCTTTAGAAAAAGTTCGAGGCCAAAGCTTTGATGTAGTTGCTGAGACTGTTAAGAAGACAGCTTTCAAGATTACCCGAATAGGTCAATTAGTTGGACAGATGGCTAGTGAAAGACTAGTGTTGATTTTGGGATTGTTGATCTAAGTTTAGCTCCGACTCCAGCAGTTGGGGACTCTGTAGCTCGTGTTCTGGAAGAAATGGGACTTGAAACAGTTGGGACTCACGGGACCACTGCCGCTTTAGCTCTTTTAAATGACCAAGTAAAAAAAGGTGGAGTGATGGCTTGCAACCAAGTTGGTGGTCTGTCGGGTGCTTTTATCCCAGTTTCAGAAGATGAGGGTATGATAGCTGCAGTGCAGAATGGTTCCCTAAATCTTGAGAAATTAGAAGCCATGACAGCTATCTGTTCAGTTGGCTTGGATATGATTGCTATCCCTGAAGATACACCTGCCGAAACCATTGCGGCTATGATTGCGGATGAGGCAGCAATTGGTGTCATTAACATGAAAACAACGGCCGTTCGTATCATTCCAAAGGGTAAAGAAGGTGATATGATTGAGTTTGGAGGCTTGCTGGGAACAGCCCCAGTTATGAAAGTCAATGGGGCTTCATCAGTCGACTTCATTGCTCGTGGAGGTCAAATTCCAGCTCCAATTCATAGTTTTAAAAATTAATAAAAAAATGAAATGGTTTAAGGTCAATTTAAGGATAAGTGTGTATACTAGAATCATTAAATAAAGACCTCCTAACTTTATTTAATAGAAATCCTAAACTTTTTCATAATAATCTCCTACAAAAGCTGCTCGTAAGAGTGGCTTTTGTTTTGTATCTTCAAAAAAAATAGGAAAATATCATTTATTCTGGTTAATTTTTTAAAAATGGTTACTTTTTGTAGTCAAAGTAGTCTAAAACCTTGCCATGATTGGCTTTTTGAAAAATTATGGTATAATAGTAGTAGTTTTATTAGATGGAGTAGGATTTTTGAGAAAAAGCTTTCGTGTAAAAAAAGAGAAAGATTTTAATGCAATATTCCAAGAAGGGAAAAGTGTAGCTAATCGTAAATTTGTTGTTTACCGATTAGAAAACAGTGAGCAACATTTTAGAGTTGGTTTATCTGTCAGCAAAAAATTAGGAAATGCTGTGACGAGAAACCAAATTAAAAGAAGAATTCGCCATGTTTTGATTACACATAAGGATCAGATAATCGAGAATCTCGATTTTGTTGTAATTGCCCGCAAAGGTGTAGAAGAAATGAACTACACCGAGATTGAGAAAAACCTACTACATGTATTGAAATTAGCAAATATATACCAGGAAGGAAATGAGAGTGAAGAAAAAATTACAATTGACTAGTTTGTTGGGTTTGTCCTTGTTGGTAATGACTGCTTGTACAACTAGTGAAGTGTCTGCTGATTCGACAGACTTTTGGAGTAGACTTGTTTATTTTTTTGCTGAAACCATTCGTTTTTTGTCATTTGATGTAAGCATTGGTCTAGGGATTATTCTGTTCACAGTCTTGATCAGAACAATACTATTACCAGTCTTTCAAACACAAATGGTGGCATCCAGAAAAATGCAAGAGGCGCAACCTCTTATCAAAGAATTACGCGAGCGTTATCCGGGGCGCGATATGGAAAGTCGTACCATGCTGGATCAGGAAACACGTAAACTATTTAAAGAATTAGGCATAAAGCAATCTGCATCATTTTGGCCACTCTTGATTCAAATGCCAATTCTATTGGCTCTTTTCCAAGCTTTATCAAACGTAGATTTTTTGAAGACTGGCCATTTCTTGTGGTTCAATCTAGGTGGAGCTGATACAACTTTCGTATTACCTATTTTGGCTGCCTTATTTACCTTCCTCAGTAGTTGGCTTTCTAACAAATCCTTGCCTGAGAAAAATGGTGCCATGACAGGTATGATGTATGGGATGCCTGTTATAATCTTCTTTTTTGCAATATCTGCTCCAAGTGGTGTCGCTCTTTACTGGGCAGTTTCAAATGCTTATCAAGTAATGCAAACCTATATTTTGAACAATCCTTTCAAGATTATTGCTGAACGCGAAGCCGGGGTTCAAGCTAAGAAAGATTTAGAAGTTAAGAAAAGAAAAGCTTTGAAAAAAGCACAGAAAAAGAAAAAGTAAGGAGGAATCTAGTAATGGTATTATTTACAGGTTCAACTGTTGAAGAAGCAATCCAGAATGGATTAAACGAATTAGAAATTCCTAGAATGAAAGCTCATATCAAAGTTATTTCTAGAGAGAAAAAAGGTTTTTTAGGTCTCTTTGGTAAGAAACCAGCCCAGGTTGATATTGAGCCAATCAGTGAGACAACTGTCGTAAAAGCTAATCAGCAAGCTATCAAAGGTGTTCCTAAAGAAATCAATGAACAAAATGAACCCGTTAAGACAGTGAGTGAAGCAACAGTTGACTTAGGTCATGTGGTTGAAGCTATTAAGAAAATTGAAGAAGAAGGTCAAGGGGTTTCTGACGAAGTCAAGGCTGAAATTTTGAAAAACGATAAAGAAGCTAGCACTATTTTGGAAGAAACTGGACATATCGAAATTTTGAAAGATTTGCAACCTGAAGAAGTTGAAAATCAATCAGAAGCTAACCAAGTTACGGAAACTGATGAGAGCTCTAATCTTGAGGACCTTGGCATTCAGGTAGAGGCAACCTATGATATAGATCAAGTCGTTGAAGATGTTACTGGTTATGTTCAAGGAATCATTGATGATATGGATGTAGAAGGGATCATTTCAAGCACTTCTAATCGTCGTTCAATCAATATGCAGATTGATACAAATGAGCCAGGGCGTATCATTGGATACCATGGTAAAGTTTTGAAATCTCTTCAACTTTTGGCACAAAATTATCTTTATAACCGTTATTCAAAAACTTTCTACATCACCATCAATGTTAATGATTATGTAGAGCATCGTGCAGAAGTTTTACAGAGTTATGCTCAAAAATTAGCGACACGAGTTCTTGAAGAAGGGCGTAGTCAAATGACAGATCCGATGTCAAGTAGTGAACGAAAAATTATCCACCGTATTATTTCACGTATGGAGGGACTCACTAGTTATTCAGAAGGTGACGAACCGAACCGTTACGTAGTTGTCGATACAGAGTAAAATAGAAATAAAAATCAGGGTTTCCCTGATTTTTCTAGTATAGAAGGAAGCAAATGAGAGAAATAAAGGATTATCTTATTCACGAAGGAGAACAGTATCGAAGTCCTGAGAAGGCTGGGGATGCCAAAGATAGAATGCTATCTCTAAGAAAAAAAGGCCAGGTGGCACGAAAAACATTTACTCAAATAGCCAAACTTTTTCAAGAAATGCATTCTGATTGGGACTTGCATCCAACAAGTCAGTGGATGAATCAAGCTCAACGTCTTCGCCCTCATTTTTGGGCCTATTTACAGGCAGATGGATCAGTTGCAGAGCCAATGCTAGCACTCCGTTTATACGGAAATCCGAATAATTTTGGAATTTCCCTAGAAGTCAGCTTTATTGAAAGGAAGAGGGATGAGAATTCATTGATGAAACAAGCAAAGGTATTGACTATTCCAGTAACCCAAGGGGTATATTATTGGGCTCAGGGAAATGGTGAGAGCTATAGAATAGAAGCTACCGAAGAAAATAGAAGCTTCTTACAGAGTCAACTTGATAGTTCTAGGATTCGTAAAGTATTAGTTAAGACCGATGTTCCTATTAGTTCTGAGACTAGCATTGATGGGTTACTAGTAGATTTAGAAAAAGCTTATCAGAGGTTATTGCCCTACTATCAAGCTACTAGGAGTTAGGCTCTTCGGGCTAGCCATTTTATAGTAAATTGTATTATTGCTATTCTATCTGTTTTTTCATATAATAGTAGAATAGGATATGTGATAAACTTATCACCTTAAATAGGAAGGAAATTCTATGTCAAATCTATCTGTTAATGCTATTCGTTTCTTAGGTATTGACGCTATTAATAAAGCTAATTCAGGTCACCCAGGGGTGGTTATGGGTGCAGCTCCGATGGCTTACAATCTTTTTACAAAAAATCTTCGTATCAATCCAGCACAGCCAAACTGGATCAACCGTGACCGTTTTATTCTTTCAGCAGTCATGGATCAATGCTCCTCTATGCTCTTCTTCACCTATCTGGATTTGAAGATGTAAGCATGGATGAAGTGAAGAACTTCCGTCAATGGGGCTCAAAAACCCCAGGGCATCCAGAGTTCGGTCATACAGCAGGAGTCGATGCGACTACAGGTCCTCTTGGACAAGGAATTGCGACTGCGACAGGTTTTGCACAAGCAGAACGTTTCTTAGCAGCCAAATATAATCGTGAAGGCTACAATATCTTTGATCATTATACTTATGTGATTTGTGGAGATGGGGACTTGATGGAAGGTGTATCAAGTGAAGCAGCTTCATACGCAGGTTTGCAAAAACTAGACAAGTTGATTGTTCTCTACGATTCAAATGACATTAACTTAGATGGTGAAACAAAAGATTCATTTACAGAAAATGTTCGCGCTCGTTATAATGCTTATGGTTGGCATACAGTTTTAGTAGAAGATGGGACAGACTTAGAGGCTATTCAAGCGGCTATTGAAGAAGCTAAGGCTTCAGGGCAACCATCTTTGATTGAAGTTAAAACAATCATTGGTTATGGTTCTCCTAATAAGCAAGGGACAAATGGAGTACACGGTGCTCCTCTTGGTGCAGACGAAACTGCTGCAACTCGTCAAGCCCTTGGTTGGGACTACGAACCGTTTGAAATCCCAGCAGAAGTTTATGCTGATTTCAAAGAAAATGTCGCGGACCGAGGTGCATCAGCATATGAAGCATGGACAAAACTAGTTGCAGATTATAAAGAAACTTACCCAGAACTGGCAGCAGAAGTGGAAGCAATCATTGATGGACGTGATCCAGTTGACTTGAAGCCAGAAGATTTCCCAGTGCTAGAAAATAGTTTCTCTCAAGCAACTCGTAATTCTAGCCAAGATGCTTTGAATGTTATAGCAGAAAAAATGCTAAACTTTTTAGGTGGTTCTGCTGACCTTGCTCATTCAAATATGACTTACATCAAAACGGACGGACTTCAGGACGATGCCAATCGCTTGAACCGTAATATCCAATTTGGTGTTCGTGAATTTGCAATGGGTACAGTTTTGAACGGAATGGCTCTTCACGGTGGACTTCGAGTTTATGGTGGAACTTTCTTCGTATTCTCAGACTACCTTAAAGCAGCAGTTCGTTTGTCAGCTCTACAAGGTCTTCCTGTAACCTATGTCTTTACTCACGATTCAATCGCAGTTGGTGAAGATGGACCAACTCACGAACCAGTAGAGCACTTGGCAGGACTCCGTGCGATTCCAAACCTTAATGTTTTCCGTCCAGCAGATGCGCGTGAAACTCAAGCAGCTTGGTACCTTGCAGTGAATAGTGAGAAAACACCAACTGCCCTCGTCTTGACTCGTCAAAACTTGACTGTTGAGGAAGGAACAGACTTTGATAAGGTTGCGAAAGGTGCTTATGTTGTCTATGAAAATGCAGCAGATTTTGACACGATTTTGATTGCAACAGGTTCAGAAGTGAACCTAGCTGTTGCAGCTGCTAAGGAATTAGCAAGTCAAGGTGGGAAGGTTCGCGTAGTCAGCATGCCATCTACGGATGTCTTTGATGCACAAGATGCCGCATACAAAGAAGGAATCCTACCAAATGCGGTTCGTCGCCGTGTGGCGGTTGAAATGGGAGCGACTCAAAACTGGTATAAATACGTTGGTCTTGATGGAGCAGTTCTCGGTATTGATACCTTTGGAGCATCTGCCCCAGCTTCAAAAGTGTTGGCAGAGTATGGATTCACAGTTGAAAACTTAGTAGAACTTGTAAACAACTTGAAATAAGAAGAATCAGAGCTTTGCTCTGGTTTTTTATTGACCTAAAACTAAGGTGCAATCTTGTAAAAACAAGTGAAATTTGATATAGTAGTTTTATCTGAATTACAAAGGAGAAAAAATAATGGGTGGGAATTTAACATTCTTGATTATGCTTGTCTTGATGTTTGCCTTGATGTTCTTTATGCAACGTTCTCAAAAGAAACAAGCTGAAAAACGTATGGAGAGCCTCAATAAACTTCAAAAAGGCTATGAAGTCATTACTATCGGTGGTTTATACGGTACAGTTGATGAAGTTGATACCGAAAACAGAACAATCGTACTTGATGTAGACGGAGTTTACTTGACTTTTGAATTAGGTGCAATTAGAACAGTTTTGCCAGTTAAAGAAGCTGTCACACCTGAAGGTGCAGTTGTTGATGGTGAAAGCGCGATTGAAGAATAAAACGGGGTGGATCTCATACCCCTTTTTCTATGAAGATGGGGAACAATAATGAAGAAAGTTGTTTTTGTATGTCTTGGTAATATTTGCCGTAGTCCTATGGCAGAATTTGTTATGAAATCTTTAACCGATGATTATGAGATTGAAAGTAGAGCAACTTCTTCTTGGGAACATGGCAACCCAATTCACAAAGGAACTCAGAAAATTTTTAAAGCTCACGAGATTCCTTACGATTCATCAAAAACATCACAGCAAATTTCTAAGGATGATTTTGAACATTTTGACTATATTCTTGGAATGGATGAGTCTAATGTTTCTGATTTACTTAAAAGATGTGTCCTAGCGCTTATCGACACAAGATATATCCTTTTGCTGAGGAAAGTGTTCCAGATCCATGGTACACAGGTGATTTTGAAGAAACTTATAATCGAGTACTAACTGGTTGCCAAGCTTGGTTAGCTCGTTTAGAAAAATGAGACTAAAAAATGGATAATATAAAAAAACTCTATGAAAAATATCGTGTTTACCTAACACGCCCTCGTTTAGAGATTGCAACAATGGTGGTTATAGTCTTGTGTGCCATCTTTGTAATATACAGCAGTCTACCTAAAAAGGCTGTTCTCAAACTTGACGGAGATACAATCGTATACGATGGCAGTCTGGTCCGTGGCAAAATGAATGGACAAGGGACCCTTACTTTTCCTAATGGAGATACCTATACTGGAGATTTTAGCAATGGCGCCTTCAATGGAAAGGGAACTTACCAATCCAAAGATGGTTGGGTTTATGAGGGGGACTTTGTGAATGGGCAGGCAGAGGGAAAAGGAAAATTAACAACTGAACAACAATTGGTCTATGAAGGTGACTTCAAGCAAGGCCTATTCCAACAATCAAAATAGCTTCTTTCTAAAGGAGCTTTTTTGATTGCCCAAATAGTTTTAGAGAAGCTCAATCCCCCGTAATAAAACTAGTTACTAAAAAAATTTATGAAAATCTATGTGAAACTATTTACAAAATTCTAAAAAAGAGTTATAATAAACTTGTGAAAAATTTAACAAGGGAATAAATTCCTTTAAAGCTATGGAGGAAAATATGGCTGATAAAAAAACTGTAACACCTGAACAAAGACAACTTGCTGCAGAGAAACACGTAGATGGTTTGGTACAAAAAGGTTTAGTTGCACTTGAAGAAATGCGTAAGTTGAACCAAGAACAAGTTGATTACATCGTAGCGAAAGCATCAGTTGCAGCACTTGATGCACACGGAATTCTTGCTCAACATGCAATCGAAGAAACAGAACGCGGTGTGTTTGAAGATAAAGCTACAAAGAACTTGTTTGCCTGCGAACACGTTGTAAACAATATGCGCGGTGTGAAAACTGTTGGAGTTATCGAAGATGATCCAATTACTGGCTTGACTAAAATTGCAGAGCCTGTTGGGGTTATCTGTGGAGTTACTCCTACAACAAACCCAACTTCTACAGCAATTTTTAAAGCTTTAATCTCATTGAAGACGCGTAATCCAATCGTCTTTGCTTTCCACCCGTCTGCTCAAGAATCTTCTGCGCACGCTGCTCAAATCGTTCGTGATGCTGCGATTGCTGCTGGAGCTCCTGAAAACTGTGTACAATGGATTACAGAACCATCTATGGAAGCAACAGCTGCCCTTATGAACCATGATGGTATTGCAACTATTCTTGCTACTGGTGGTAATGCCATGGTTAAGGCTGCATACTCATGTGGAAAACCAGCTCTTGGGGTAGGTGCTGGAAACGTTCCTGCCTACATCGAAAAATCAGCTGACCTTCGTCAAGCAGCTCATGACATCGTTATGTCTAAATCATTTGACAATGGTATGGTCTGTGCATCAGAGCAAGCAGTTATCATTGACAAAGAAGTGTATGATGAATTCGTAGCAGAATTTAAATCTTACCACACTTACTTTGTAAACAAAAAAGAAAAAGCTCTCCTAGAAGAATTCTGTTTTGGAGCAAAAGCAAATAGCAAGAACTGTGCTGGAGCAAAATTGAACGCTGACATCGTTGGTAAACCAGCAACATGGATTGCAGAACAAGCAGGTTTCTCAGTGCCAGAAGGAACAAATATCCTTGCAGCAGAATGTAAGGAAGTTGGAGAAAACGAGCCTTTGACTCGTGAAAAATTATCACCAGTCATCGCAGTATTGAAAGCTGAAGATACTGAAGATGGACTTAAGAAAGCTCGTCAAATGGTTGAGTTCAATGGTCTTGGTCACTCAGCAGCTATCCATACAAAAGACGAAGAACTTGCTAAACGCTTTGGTACAGAAATCAAAGCAATGCGTATTATCTGGAACTCGCCATCAACATTCGGTGGTATCGGTGACGTTTACAATGCCTTCATCCCATCATTGACACTTGGATGTGGTTCATACGGACGCAACTCAGTTGGTGATAACGTGAGCGCAATCAACCTTCTAAACATCAAGAAAGTAGGGAAACGTAGAAATAATATGCAATGGTTTAAAGTTCCTTCAAAAATTTACTTCGAACGTAATTCTATCCAATACCTTCAAACCTGTGAAGATATTGAACGCGTTATGATCGTTACTGACAAATCAATCGAAAAACTTGGATTTGTTCAACGTGTTATCGATCAATTGAACGCTCGTAACAACCGTGTAACTGTCCAAGTCTTCTCAGATGTTGAACCAGATCCAGATATCACAACTGTAGAACGTGGTACTGAGGTTATGAGAGCATTTGAACCAGATACAATCATTGCTCTTGGTGGTGGTTCACCAATGGATGCGGCTAAAGTTATGTGGCTTTTCTACGAACAACCAGAAGTCGACTTCCGTGACTTGGTTCAAAAATTCATGGATATCCGTAAACGTGCCTTCCGCTTCCCATCACTTGGTAAGAAAGCGAAGTACATCGGTATCCCAACAACTTCAGGTACAGGTTCAGAAGTAACACCATTTGCCGTTATTTCTGATAAGAAAAACAACCGTAAATACCCATTGGCTGACTACTCATTGACACCAACAATTGCGATTGTTGACCCTGCTTTGGTTGAATCAGTTCCAGATTTCATCACTGCTGATACAGGTATGGACGTCTTGACTCACGCAACTGAAGCCTACACTTCAAACTTCGCTAACGACTACACAGATGGTATCGCCCTTCAATCAATCAAACTTGTATTTGAATGGTTAGAAAAATCAGTTAAAACAGCTGATCCAGAAGCTCGTGAGAAAATGCATAATGCGTCTACAATGGCAGGTATGGCCTTCGCCAATGCCTTCCTTGGTATGAGCCACTCAATGGCCCACAAGATTGGTGCGGTTCACCACACTGTTCACGGACGTACAAATGCAATCTTGCTTCCATACGTAATCCGTTACAACGGGACTCGTCCATCTAAGACTACTACATGGCCTAAATACAACTACTGGAAAGCTGATGAGAAATTCCAAGACATCGCGAAAATGCTTGGCTTGCCTCACTCAACTCCAGAAGAAGCAGTTGAAGCATACGCTAAAGCTGTTTACGACCTTGGTGTTGCAGTAGGTATCAAGATGAACTTCAAGGATCAAGGAATTGATGAAAGCTTGGAAAGACAGCTTGCATGAAATTGCCTTGCTCGCATATGAAGACCAATGTTCACCTGCAAACCCACGTTTACCAATGGTAGCTGACATGGAAGAAATCATGGCAGATGCTTACTATGGTTATGCAGAACGCCCAGGACGTCGTAAATAATAGATTATCAGCCTAGAGACAGGAGAAATCCTGTCTCTATTTTTTGTAAAATTAATTGAAAAATGTTAGAATGAGCATGTAAGTTTATTTGAAATTCAAAGTTTTTATAATGATGCGAGGGTAAGTGCGAGTAGTGAATGAATTAGGTGATAAAGTAAGACTTCTTAGAGAAGAGAAAGGACTTAATCGTCCAGTTTTTTGTGGAGATGAGTCAGAATTGTCAGTCCGTCAGTTGATCCGCATCGAAAAAGGAGAATTTCGTCCTACGATAAAAACACTAGAATATATAGCGAATAGGCTAGATATTCCATCCTATGTCTTGATGCCAGACTATAAGGAATTACCTAAACGTTACCAAGAATTAAAATACTTTCTTCTTCATCATCCTGACTATGGGGACAAAGAGTTGCAGGAACAGAAGGAAGAATATTTTGATGAGATTTTTGAATATTTTTATGATGATTTGCCACGTGATGAGAAAGTGCTAGTGGATTGTCTTCAAGCCATAGATGCAGTAAGAGCGACTAGTAATTCCTTATACGGAAGCAGTGTGATTGAGGGCGGTCTTCAAGACTTACTATCCAGAGATGTATATAAAGTTGAGGACCTTTTGAAATTGAGACTGTATTTCAACTGTCAGTTAATGGATGGTTTAAATGTGGGTGAGATAAAAGAATCTGAGCATGAAACCATTCTTTGTTTTCATGAGAAACTAAGTTCTCAGGTTGATAAGATAGAGTTCGATTGTTTGGACTTGCTTAGAGATTCCTTGTTAGCTTCTTTAGCTTGTATAGAGATTATGGGGCTGTTTCATTATTTTAAGAGGGCAGTTGAAACGTTAAATAAAATAGGACAGAAAACACGAGATTTTCAAAAACAACCGATTGTCTTGATGGTGGAGTGGAAATATTATATTCAGACGGATTATGATACAGCTAAACAAAAGTATGAAGAAGCGAAAATGATGGCGAGAATGTTTGGTAATGAACAGTTACTAATTAGTTTAGATAATGAATGGACCGAGGACCTAGAAAGATACCGTTAAATGGTTTATAGGAGTGACATTTCTGTCATTGGGGAAATGTCGCTTTTTTGTTACAATGAATTCGTAAAAAGGAGAGAGGAATTCTTTGATTCCTTTTGAATCTGATTGATAAATATAGTTTGTATCGATACACGATATCACAAGTGATTTAAAGGAGATGTCCATGTCTATTTTATCCATTAAAAATATTTCAAAATTTTACGCTTTGGACGGTAAAAATAGAGAGCAAGCTTTAAGGAATATTAACTTGCAGATTGCAGAAGGGAAAATAACTGCGATTTATGGTCCATCAGGCTGTGGAAAAACTAGTCTACTGAATATCATCAGTGGCCTAGATAGAGAGTATGAGGGAATTTTAGCTTTTAAAGGAGAACCTCTCAGGGATTTATCGGAGATTGAATTAACTCAATTCCGTAAAGATAATATTGGATTTGTCTTTCAAAACTTCAATCTCATTCCTCACCAGTCTGTTTTGGACAATGTTAAGTTGCCTCTCTATGTCAAAGATTTATCCGATAAAGAAATGACAAGGATAGCTCAAGAGCAACTAGTCAGTTTAGGAATGGAACCTTTTATGGCTAAAAATGTCAAGCAACTTTCTGGAGGACAAAAGCAACGTGTAGCCATTGCACGTGCTTTGGTAAATCAACCAGATATGATTGTAGCTGATGAGCCGACTGGATCACTCGATTCTCAATCTCAGGAGATGGTTTTGGAAGTGTTCAAAAATTTGGCTCAAGCAGGGAAAACAGTACTGATTGTGACTCATAACCCAGAAGTAGCTGAATATGCAGATGTAATTATCAAAATGAAGGATGGTGAAGTCGTTGAAGAAGTCAAAAAATAAAGGATTATCCTTTAAAAATAAATTCAAACTTTCTTTAAGTAATTTTATGGAAAGAAAGTGGCGTAACTTGTTGATTGCAGTAGCAACCTCGATTGGTTTTGTAGGCGTGTTGATTTCTTTTGGTCTAGGGAATGCCTTGATTTCGATGATTGATGAAAATACCAACGGAGGTAAGCTCCCTTCCCAAGTTCAGATTGCACTGAATTCAAGCGTTGCTGGAAGAGGTTTTCTAAACCAAGAAGATAAGAACTATATCACAGATACGATTGGGAAAGAAAATATTAAATATCTAGAGAGCCCTTTTGGTATGACCATGTCAAAGATTAGCATAGACGGACACGAAGTGGATTTTAGCCAAACCCTGCCTTCTTATGCTCAGGTCGTGAGTTTGTATGAAGATACAAGTATTTCTGTTACTAGCAATGAAAAAGAAAAAGTGCTAGCAGGCTCTCTTTATACAGATGTTAACGAACAGGGATTAACGATTCCGATGAGTTTACTCAAAAATTGGAATGAACAAACAGGGAGCAATCTGACAGCTAGTGATGTTATTGGCAAACCAGTATCGGCAACCATTGTAGAAAATGCTGCTGAAGGTAGCAAGTTGGCAGGTTTTCAAACTCATATTGTGCGTGTAATCAATGATGAAGATGATGCAGAAGATAGTAACAGTTTTATGCCAGCCTATCAAATGGAAACGATTTTAAAAGAAGCTGAATTCACAAAGGCCGTATCCTATTTTATTTTAGAACTTAAAGACCCATCTCGTACGAAAACAGTAACAGAAGAATTGCAGAAAAATAAGAAGTATACAGTTCTTTCTCAACAGGCTGTTCTTGATATTGTGATTACCTTTATTCGTGTCATCCAGGGATTACTGATTGTGCTTTCTTCACAAGCGATTGTGGTGGCAGCAGTTATGATAGGCATCATCATTTATATCAATATCATGCAACGTTCTAAGGAAATCGGTGTCATGAAGGCCGTTGGCTATCAAAATAGAGATGTGAAAGGAATTTTTATCTACGAAGCTCTTTGGATTGTAGGAATTGCCTTGTTTATAGCTTTCATCATTGCTCAAGGGATAGGCAGTCTAGCGAATGTTACTGTTCACCATTTCTATCTATCAATCTCTAAAGTTTTTGAATTGAATCTTCTCTCAATTTTTGGAACTCTCGGTTTTGCCTTGCTTCTTGGTTACATTTCAGCCTACTTCCCTGCACGAAAGATTAGTAAAATGGATCCAGTAGAATCCTTACGCTACGAGTAGGGAAATAAAATACAGTTGCTTCCTATCAAAAAGAAACTGACATAGAAAATTAAGGTCAGCACTTGCAATTAAGCTCAAATAGTTATATAATAATAACGTTAAAAGGTGATTTGTAGTGATTCAAGTTACTCTTTTCACAATAAAAATTTCATGATTTTCATAAGGAGGAAATCACTAATGGTAGTTAAAGTTGGTATTAACGGTTTCGGACGTATTGGTCGTCTTGCTTTCCGCCGTATCCAAAACGTAGAAGGTGTTGAAGTTACTCGCATCAACGACCTTACAGATCCAGTTATGCTTGCACACTTGTTGAAATACGACACAACTCAAGGTCGTTTCGACGGTACTGTAGAAGTTAAAGAAGGTGGATTCGAAGTTAACGGTAAATTCGTTAAAGTTTCTGCTGAACGTGATCCAGAACAAATCGACTGGGCTAACGACGGTGTAGAAATCGTTCTTGAAGCAACTGGTTTCTTTGCTAAGAAAGAAGCTGCTGAAAAACACTTGCACCCAGGTGGAGCTAAGAAAGTTGTTATCACTGCTCCTGGCGGAAACGACGTTAAAACAGTTGTATTTCAACACTAACCACGACGTTCTTGACGGAACTGAAACAGTTATCTCAGGTGCTTCATGTACTACAAACTGTTTGGCTCCTATGGCTAAAAGCTCTTCAAGACAACTTTGGTGTTGTAGAAGGATTGATGACTACTATCCACGCTTACACTGGTGACCAAATGATCCTTGACGGACCACACCGTGGTGGTGACCTTCGTCGTGCTCGTGCTGGTGCAGCTAAACATCGTTCCTAACTCAACTGGTGCTGCTAAAGCTATCGGTCTTGTAATCCCAGAATTGAACGGTAAACTTGACGGATCTGCACAACGCGTTCCAACTCCAACTGGATCAGTTACTGAATTGGTAGCTGTTCTTGAAAAAGAACGTTACTGTTGATGAAGTGAATGCAGCTATGAAAGCAGCAGCAAACGAATCATACGGTTACACAGAAGATCCAATCGTATCTTCAGATATCGTAGGTATGTCTTACGGTTCATTGTTTGACGCAACTCAAACTAAAGTTCTTGACGTTGACGGTAAACAATTGGTTAAAGTTGTTTCATGGTACGATAACGAAATGTCATACACTGCACAACTTGTACGTACTCTTGAATACTTCGCTAAAATCGCTAAATAATTCCTGAGTTAATCAAAGCAAGGTCAACTGGCCTTGCTTTTTTGCTTATAATAAAAATGGATGATTTTATCATCCATTTTGTTTTAATTCTCTTTCAAATGTATCTGAGAGTGCGGTAAAGCTTAATTTATTTAAAGTCAGAGGGTGGATAAAGGATAGTTTAAATGCGTGAAGCATCAGTCTCTTGTTTTTTGAGTGTGGGTTGTAGAGAGGGTCCCCGAGGATTGGATGTCCGTGGTGGGAAAGATGTACACGAATTTGATGTGTCCGTCCAGTTTTTAGCCTACAACGAATGAGTGAAGAACCGTCTTCAAACTTCTTTAATCGAGTAACAATCGTTTCAGCGAATTGACCGCTTTTTGGGTCAACAAGTCGTTTTCTACGATCGTGGCGATCGCGACCAATTTTATCTCGAAAAACAAGTTCCTTACTTCTAAATGCCCCTTCGACTAGAGCCCAATACTCACGAGAAATCTCTTTTTTCTCTAGTAAACGGTTGAGAATAGGAAGGATAAAAGGATTTTTAGCAAAGAGAACGAGGCCACTGGTTTCCATATCAAGACGATGGACAACATAGCATGTTTGACCGACATAAGCTGATACATGATTGAGAAGGGCTATTTCATTCGGTTGATTGCCGTGAGTTTTCATGCCCTCAGGTTTGTTAACGACAATTAAATGCTGATCTTGATAAACTTCTTGTACGAGATCAGGGTTTCCTAGTGAGATTTCCTTTGTTGGATAATCTTCTTCATCGAAAGTTAATTGGCATTTATCTCCTGATTTGATGATTTGTTGCCAGTGAACCTCTTTTTGGTTGATAAGAATGTTCTTTTTTGTCCTTAGGAAATGGCGGATTTTTCTAGGAATAAGTAACTGTTCTTCTAAGAAAGTTTTAACCGTCATCTCAGGTAAAGAATCGGGAATTATAAAGGTAAATTTCATACAGATATTGTAACAAAAATCAAATCATTTGGATAGGGAAACTAGCTAAATTCTTGTCATACTAAAGTGAAGATGATAAAATAAACGCATGAAATTAGATAATTTATTTGAAAGATTTCTTTCTTTATTTAAGAAAGAGGATATTGAAATTCAAGAGACTGAAACTCAAGACATTGAGATTAATGATATTGAAATAGAAGAAAGTGAGCAGAGTGACTTGCGGCGGTCGAGAGGTAATCGTAAGAAAGCTGGGCAAGTTGGCCCTATTCGCAAGTTTTGGCGTCGCTACCATCTGACAAAGATCTTACTTATTCTGGGCCTTAGTGTCAGTTTGTTTGTTGGTGTCTATCTATTCGCCTTGGCGAAATCAACAAATGTAACTGACTTACAAAATGCATTGAAAACTCGAACAGTGATTTTAGACCGAGAGGAGAATGAAGCAGGAGCCTTATCTGGTCAAAAAGGAACCTATGTTGAACTTACAGATATTAGTGAAGATTTACAAAAGGCAGTTATTGCGACGGAAGACCGCAGTTTTTACAAAAATGATGGGATAAACTATGCTCGTTTCTTCATGGCTATACTAACAGCTGGTCGCTCAGGTGGGGGCTCTACCATCACTCAGCAGTTGGCTAAAAATGCTTATTTATCACAAGATCAAACTGTTCAAAGGAAGGCGAAAGAATTCTTCTTAGCTTTGGAATTAACCAAAAAATATAGCAAGAACGAAATTCTAACTATGTATTTGAATAATGCTTACTTTGGTAATGGAGTTTGGGGGGTTGAAGATGCAAGTAAAAAATACTTCGGGGTTTCAGCATCACAATTAACTCTAGATCAAGCAGCAACTTTGGCAGGGATGCTAAAAGGACCAGAAATATATAATCCATTAAATTCAATTGAGGATTCGACTAATCGTAGGGATACAGTCTTACAAAATATGGTTGCGGCTGGCTATATTGATAAAGAAAGGAGGCAGAAGCGGCTGGAGTTGATATGGCCTCTCAGTTGCATGATGCATACGAAGGAAAAATTTCAGACTACCGGTATCCTTCATATTTTGATGCAGTAGTGAATGAAGCAGTTGAAAAATATCATTTAACAGAAGAGGAAATTGTTAATAACGGCTATCGCATTTATACAGAACTGGATCAAAATTATCAAGCTAATATGCAGGTCATCTATGAAGACACCACTCTGTTTCCTACGGCTGAAGATGGAACACATGCTGAATCAGGAAGTGTTGCCTTAGAGCCAAAAACGGGGGGAGTTAGAGGTGTTATTGGTCGTGTTGCTGGAAGTAATAAAACAGGTTTCCGAAATTTTAACTATGCAACTCAATCAAAAAGGAGCCCAGGATCTACTATTAAACCACTTGTGGTCTATACTCCAGCAGTTGAAGCTGGATGGTCCCTCAACAAAGAGCTAGACAATCATACCATACAGTACGGTGATTATAAGGTAGACAACTATGCAGGCATTAAGACGGCTCCAGAAATTCCGATGTATCAAGCCTTGGCTGAATCTTTAAATCTCCCAGCAGTGGCAACAGTGAAAGAACTTGGGATTGATAAGGCCTTCGAAGCTGGTGAAAAGTTTGGACTTAACATGAGCAGTGTCGATAGAGTATTAGGCGTAGCCTTGGGTGGCGGAGTAGAAACCAATCCGCTTCAGATGGCTCAGGCTTATGCAGCATTTGCAAATGAAGGTTTGATGCCAGAAGCTCACTTTATTACTCGTATTGAGAATGCTAGTGGGCAAGTTATCGCTACACATAAGAATTCCCAAAAACGAATTATGGATAAGTCTACAGCGGATAAGATGACTAGTATGATGCTTGGAACTTTCACAAACGGGACAGGTATTAGTTCTTCTCCAGAAAATTATGTCATGGCTGGAAAAACAGGAACAACAGAAACTGTTTTTAATCCAGAGTATACAAGTGACCAATGGGTTATTGGATATACACCTGATGTCGTCATTAGCCATTGGCTTGGATTCCCGACAACAGATGAGAGTCACTACTTATCTAGTTCGACTTCAAATGGTGCTGCACATATATTTAGGAATATATCTGAGACGATTCTTCCTTATACACCAGGCAGCACATTCACAGTTCAAACGCTTATGAATTAAATGGTATTGCACCAGCAAACATTAAAAATCAAACTCCGGATGCAGAGTCACAAACAGATGGTTTGTTAACTGATATACGCAGCAAGGCTCAAAACATAGTTGATGAAGCTGGGCGCGCAATTTCAGAAGCTAAAATTTAAAGGAAAAAAAGCTCAAACAGTCTGGGATACGATTGTAGATTTATTCCGTTAAATGCAAAGAATCTAAAACATGACAGGAAATTATTTCTTGTCATTTTGTTGTGTCTTTTATAGCGGTTTAGAGTATTTAAAAAAGAATTTAATATAAAAAAGTACACAAGAGGCGGAAAATTAGACAAAAGAAAGAAGACAGGATTATTTCTTATGAAGCTTTGATATACTCATTGGAGAAAAAGGAGGAAATATGTTAGAGAAAAAATATCAAGAAGTAAAAGGAATTGTTCATAAATGTCGAAAAGAATATTATCTACACTTGTGGGAAGTTGAAGATTGGGATCAAGAAGGCATGCTTTGTTTGTATGAATTGTTAGAAGAACATCCAGAGTTGATGGAAAGGAAAGATAAAAAGATATATACCTACTTTAAAACGAAATTTAGAAATAGGATACTAGATGCAATACGAAAACAAGAGAGCCAAAAAAGAAAATTGGATCGACAAGTTTATGAAGAAGTCAGTGAGATAAGTCACCGAATTACAGATGGAGGACTCTTGCTAGATGAACACTATGCCCTACACGAGATGCTAAAAAAATATAAGAAGGGTCTAAATAAAAACGATTTAGAATTATTTGAGCGATTAGTGGCTGACGAAAGATTTAAAGGAAGGCGTCGGCTGTTAAAAGAATTAAGTATTCTATTAAAAGATTTTTCACCATATTAGAAAAAATTTAGTTAAATCTGTTGACAAGGGAGAAAAAGTAGGTATAATAGAAAGAGTTGAAAAGCTCTAGGTCCGTTGGTCAAGGGGTTAAGACACCGCCTTTTCACGGCGGTAACACGGGTTCGAATCCCGTACGGACTATGAGTGTGTTGCAGTAGAAGTTGAAAAAAGTTTGAAAAAGCTATTGACAACGGAAAGAAGCTGTGATATACTAATATAGTTGTCGCTCATGAGAGAAGTGAGAGACAAAGACCTTTGAAAACTGAACAAGACGAACCAATGTGCAGGGCACTACAACATACAGTTGTAGTACTGAACAATGAAAAAACAATAAATCTGTCAGTGACAGAAATGAGTGAGAACTCAAACTTTTAATGAGAGTTTGATCCTGGCTCAGGACGAACGCTGGCGGCGTGCCTAATACATGCAAGTAGAACGCTGAAGGAGGAGCTTGCTTCTCTGGATGAGTTGCGAACGGGTGAGTAACGCGTAGGTAACCTGCCTGGTAGCGGGGGATAACTATTGGAAACGATAGCTAATACCGCATAATATTGATTATTGCATGATAGTCAATTAAAAGGTGCAATTGCACCACTACCAGATGGACCTGCGTTGTATTAGCTAGTTGGTGAGGTAACGGCTCACCAAGGCAACGATACATAGCCGACCTGAGAGGGTGATCAGCACACTGGGACTGAGACACGGTCCCAGACTCCTACGGGAGGCAGCAGTAGGGAATCTTCGGCAATGGACGGAAGTCTGACCGAGCAACGCCGCGTGAGTGAAGAAGGTTTTCGGATCGTAAAGCTCTGTTGTAAGAGAAGAACGAGTGTGAGAGTGGAAAGTTCACACTGTGACGGTATCTTACCAGAAAGGGACGGCTAACTACGTGCCAGCAGCCGCGGTAATACGTAGGTCCCGAGCGTTGTCCGGATTTATTGGGCGTAAAGCGAGCGCAGGCGGTTAGATAAGTCTGAAGTTAAAGGCTGTGGCTTAACCATAGTACGCTTTGGAAACTGTTTAACTTGAGTGCAAGAGGGGAGAGTGGAATTCCATGTGTAGCGGTGAAATGCGTAGATATATGGAGGAACACCGGTGGCGAAAGCGGCTCTCTGGCTTGTAACTGACGCTGAGGCTCGAAAGCGTGGGGAGCAAACAGGATTAGATACCCTGGTAGTCCACGCCGTAAACGATGAGTGCTAGGGTGTTAGACCCTTTCCGGGGTTTAGTGCCGTAGCTAACGCATTAAGCACTCCGCCTGGGGAGTACGACCGCAAGGTTGAAACTCAAAAGGAATTGACGGGGTACGCACAAGCGGTGGAGCATGTGGTTTAATTCGAAGCAACGCGAAGAACCTTACCAGGTCTTGACATCCCTCTGACCGCTCTAGAGATAGAGTTTTTCCTTCGGGACAGAGGTGACAGGTGGTGCATGGTTGTCGTCAGCTCGTGTCGTGAGATGTTGGGTTAAGTCCCGCAACGAGCGCAACCCCTATTGTTAGTTGCCATCATTCAGTTGGGCACTCTAGCGAGACTGCCGGTAATAAACCGGAGGAAGGTGGGGATGACGTCAAATCATCATGCCCCTTATGACCTGGGCTACACACGTGCTACAATGGTTGGTACAACGAGTCGCAAGCCGGTGACGGCAAGCTAATCTCTTAAAAGCCAATCTCAGTTCGGATTGTAGGCTGCAACTCGCCTACATGAAGTCGGAATCGCTAGTAATCGCGGATCAGCACGCCGCGGTGAATACGTTCCCGGGCCTTGTACACACCGCCCGTCACACCACGAGAGTTTGTAACACCCGAAGTCGGTGAGGGTAACCATTTGGAGCCAGCCGCCTAAGGTGGGATAGATGATTGGGGTGAAGTCGTAACAAGGTAGCCGTATCGGAAGGTGCGGCTGGATCACCTCCTTTCTAAGGATAAGGAATGCACATTGGTCTTGTTTAGTCTTGAGAGGTCTTGTGGGGGCCTTAGCTCAGCTGGGAGAGCGCCTGCTTTGCACGCAGGAGGTCAGCGGTTCGATCCCTGCTAGGCTCCATTGGTGAGAGATCACCAAGTCATGCACATTGAAAATTGAATATCTATATCAAATAGTAACAAGAAAAATAAACCGAAAAACGCTGTAGTATTAATAAAGAGTTTATGACTGAAAGGTCAAAAATAAGGTTAAGTTAATAAGGGCGCACGGTGGATGCCTTGGCACTAGGAGCCGAAGAAGGACGTGACAAACGACGATATGCCTTGGGTAGCTGTAAGTAAGCGATGATCCAGGGATTTCCGAATGGGGGAACCCAACAGGTACTACCTGTTACCCATATCTGTTAAGGATATGAGGAGGAAGACGCAGTGAACTGAAACATCTAAGTAGCTGCAGGAAGAGAAAGCAAAAGCGATTGCCTTAGTAGCGGCGAGCGAAACGGCAGGAGGGCAAACCGAAGAGTTTACTCTTCGGGGTTGTAGGACTGCAAAGTGGACTCAAAGACTATAGAAGAATGATTTGGGAAGATCAGCCAAAGAGAGTGATAGCCTCGTATTTAAAAATAGTCTTTGTACCTAGCAGTATCCTGAGTACGGCGAGACACGTGAAATCTCGTCGGAATCTGGGAGGACCATCTCCCAACCCTAAATACTCCCTAGTGACCGATAGTGAACCAGTACCGTGAGGGAAAGGTGAAAAAGCACCCCGGGAGGGGAGTGAAATAGAACCTGAAACCGTGTGCCTACAACAAGTTCGAGCCCGTTAATGGGTGAGAGCGTGCCTTTTGTAGAATGAACCGGCGAGTTACGATATGATGCGAGGTTAAGTTGAAGAGACGGAGCCGTAGGGAAACCGAGTCTGAATAGGGCGCTTTAGTATTATGTCGTAGACCCGAAACCATGTGACCTACCCATGAGCAGGTTGAAGGTGCGGTAAGACGCACTGGAGGACCGAACCAGGGCACGTTGAAAAGTGCTTGGATGACTTGTGGGTAGCGGAGAAATTCCAAACGAACTTGGAGATAGCTGGTTCTCTCCGAAATAGCTTTAGGGCTAGCGTCGACATAGAGATTCTTGGAGGTAGAGCACTGTTTGGGTGAGGGGTCCATCCCGGATTACCAATCTCAGATAAACTCCGAATGCCAATGAATTATGGTCGGCAGTCAGACTGCGAGTGCTAAGATCCGTAGTCGAAAGGGAAACAGCCCAGACCACCAGCTAAGGTCCCAAAAATAATTGTTAAGTGGAAAAGGATGTGGGGTTGCACAGACAACTAGGATGTTAGCTTAGAAGCAGCTATTCATTCAAAGAGTGCGTAATAGCTCACTAGTCGAGTGACCCTGCGCCGAAAATGTACCGGGGCTAAAACAATTTACCGAAGCTGTGGATACCTTTATAGGGTATGGTAGGAGAGCGTTCTATGTGTGAAGAAGGTATACCGTGAGGAGTGCTGGAACGCATAGAAGTGAGAATGCCGGTATGAGTAGCGAAAGACAGGTGAGAATCCTGTCCACCGTAAGACTAAGGTTTCCAGGGGAAGGCTCGTCCGCCCTGGGTTAGTCGGGACCTAAGGAGAGACCGAAAGGTGTATCCGATGGACAACAGGTTGATATTCCTGTACTAGAGTATGTAGTGATGGAGGGACGCAGTAGGCTAACTAAAGCAGACGATTGGAAGAGTCTGTCTAAGCAGTGAGGTGTGAATTGAGTTAAATGCTTAGTTCTATAACATTGAGCTGTGATGGGGAGCGAAGTTTAGTAGCGAAGTTAGTGACGTCACACTGCCAAGAAAAGCTTCTAGCGTTTAACATACTCTACCCGTACCGCAAACCGACACAGGTAGTCGAGGCGAGTAGCCTCAGGTGAGCGAGAGAACTCTCGTTAAGGAACTCGGCAAAATGACCCCGTAACTTCGGGAGAAGGGGTGCTGACTTAGGTCAGCCGCAGTGAATAGGCCCAAGCAACTGTTTATCAAAAACACAGCTCTCTGCTAAATCGTAAGATGATGTATAGGGGGTGACGCCTGCCCGGTGCTGGAAGGTTAAGAGGAGTGCTTAGCGCAAGCGAAGGTATGAATTGAAGCCCCAGTAAACGGCGGCCGTAACTATAACGGTCCTAAGGTAGCGAAATTCCTTGTCGGGTAAGTTCCGACCCGCACGAAAGGCGTAATGATTTGGGCACTGTCTCAACGAGAGACTCGGTGAAATTTTAGTACCTGTGAAGATGCAGGTTACCCGCGACAGGACGGAAAGACCCCATGGAGCTTTACTGCAGTTTGATATTGAGTGTCTGTACCACATGTACAGGATAGGTAGGAGTCTATGAGATCGGGACGCCAGTTTCGAAGGAGACGTTGTTGGGATACTACCCTTGTGTTATGGCCACTCTAACCCGGATAGGTGATCCCTATCGGAGACAGTGTCTGACGGGCAGTTTGACTGGGGCGGTCGCCTCCTAAAAGGTAACGGAGGCGCCCAAAGGTTCCCTCAGAATGGTTGGAAATCATTCGCAGAGTGTAAAGGTATAAGGGAGCTTGACTGCGAGAGCTACAACTCGAGCAGGGACGAAAGTCGGGCTTAGTGATCCGGTGGTTCCGTATGGAAGGGCCATCGCTCAACGGATAAAAGCTACCCTGGGGATAACAGGCTTATCTCCCCCAAGAGTTCACATCGACGGGGAGGTTTGGCACCTCGATGTCGGCTCGTCGCATCCTGGGGCTGTAGTCGGTCCCAAGGGTTGGGCTGTTCGCCCATTAAAGCGGCACGCGAGCTGGGTTCAGAACGTCGTGAGACAGTTCGGTCCCTATCCGTCGCGGGCGTAGGAAATTTGAGAGGATCTGCTCCTAGTACGAGAGGACCAGAGTGGACTTACCGCTGGTGTACCAGTTGTCTTGCCAAAGGCATCGCTGGGTAGCTATGTAGGGAAGGGATAAACGCTGAAAGCATCTAAGTGTGAAACCCACCTCAAGATGAGATTTCCCATGATTTTATATCAGTAAGAGCCCTGAGAGATGATCAGGTAGATAGTTAGAAGTGGAAGTGTGGCGACACATGTAGCGGACTAATACTAATAGCTCGAGGACTTATCCAAAGTAACTGAGAATATGAAAGCGAAGGTTTTCTTGAAATTTGAAAGATATTCAATTTTGAGTATGTATGACTCAAAGTTAAGTGACGATAGCCTAGGAGATACACCTGTTCCCATGCCGAACACAGCAGTTAAGCCCTAGAACGCCGGAAGTAGTTGGGGGTTGCCCCCTGTGAGATATGGAAGTCGCTTAGCTCTAGGGAGTTTAGCTCAGCTGGGAGAGCATCTGCCTTACAAGCAGAGGGTCAGCGGTTCGATCCCGTTAACTCCCATAGGTCCCGTAGTGTAGCGGTTATCACGTCGCCCTGTCACGGCGAAGATCGCGGGTTCGATTCCCGTCGGGACCGTAATAACGAAAGTTATTTGACTCGTTAGCTCAGTTGGTAGAGCAATTGACTTTTAATCAATGGGTCACTGGTTCGAGCCCAGTACGGGTCATCATTGCGGGTTTGGCGGAATTGGCAGACGCACCAGATTTAGGATCTGGCGCTTAACGGCGTGGGGGTTCAAGTCCCTTAACCCGCATAATAGAAATAGGCCGGCTTAGCTCAGTTGGTAGAGCATCTGATTTGTAATCAGAGGGTCGCGTGTTCAAGTCATGTAGCCGGCATTTTTTTTAATATTCAGACTCATGAATGCGAACGTAGTTCAGTGGTAGAACACCACCTTGCCAAGGTGGGGGTCGCGGGTTCGAATCCCGTCGTTCGCTTAGAGAGGCCGGGGTGGCGGAACTGGCAGACGCACAGGACTTAAAATCCTGCGATTGGTAACGATCGTACCGGTTCGATTCCGGTCCTCGGCATAAATGAGCACCCTTAGCTCAACTGGATAGAGTACCTGACTACGAATCAGGCGGTTAGAGGTTCGACTCCTCTAGGGTGCATTTTTTTATTTACTTCGGGAAGTAGCTCAGCTTGGTAGAGTACTTGGTTGGGACCAAGGTGTCGCAGGTTCGAATCCTGTCTTCCCGATTGGTCAATACTTAAATTGAGGCAATTGCCTTTTTTTTTTATTTTTATATTTGATTTTGATCATTATTATCTGTAAATTTAAATTGAATTTTCTTAAATGTTTCGTTACCTTTTCATCTCAAAACTAATAAATGTGTAAAGAATTATCTTATCGATAGTTCTTTTTTTTAAAATTTGATATCCTAGACATATGAAAAGAATCAAAATTGATGTTGTAGTTGTCCCTTTAAGTGGACATTTGTACCCAACAATGAATTTATTAATACCCTTACTTAATAACCCTCGATATGATATTCGCTTATTCACGGGTCCTCAAAAAAAAGCTGTTGCTGTGTCCGCAGGTTTTCATGTAGTTCCAATACTAGAAAATCACATTGAGGATTTTGAACATGCATCTAATAATGTTCAGCAATTAGGGATATTATCAGCTTATCAACAACTTTCTTCTAGTATTGATTTAATTAATCTAGTTTCAGATCAATTATTGGAAGAATGGCATAAGAATTGCCCTGATATCGTCATTGCTGATTTTATTACTCTGTCAGGTGGTTTAGTAGCTAATCAACTTGGAATTCCGTGGATATCAACTATGGCGACCCAGTTTGCGATTGAAACGACAGATGGTCCTCCTTGTTTCTTTGGTGGACTGGGTAGTCCTAAGAATGGCTGGCAAGTTTCAGTACAATTTTTAGGTAGAAAAGCAACTCGTTTAGTGAAACGAATTGTATCTTTCCTGCTTCGTGATCGCTTAAAAAGATATAATTTTAAATTGTATAATCAACTCGGTCATGAGACCATTTATTCTCCATATTCAATTCTTGGTATTGGTATGAATGAATTAGAATTAAAAAAGGGATTTCCAAAACACTACAAGTGGGTTGGTCCTTCTGGTGCTTCAGTTGAGGCAGGAGAGGATTATCCTTTAGATTTGTCTCCTTTTATGGAGCGAAAGAAAGTTTTGATGACTTGTGGGACACAACTAGCTTGGGCAAAAGAAAATCTTATTTATCAGGCTACGCAACTTGCAAAAGCTCATCCTGATTGTCACTTTTTTGTAACTCGTGGTGTAGGTGGAGAGGCCTTCCAATGTGAAAATCTCATGGAGAACCTCTCCGTAGTTTCTTATCTACCTTATAAGGAGTACATTCCCCAGATGGACTACGTGATTCATCACGGGGGAGCTGGGATTTTTTACCAATGCATTATTTATGGTAAACCAGCTTTGATATTACCTCATGATTATGACCAATTTGATTATGCCGTTCGTGGGGTTGAAGCCGGTGTTGCTTTCTCAGCTAAAAGAGATAATAGCAAGGCCATTGGACAAGCCTTTGAGGAGCTGTTAGCTAAAGAAAATTGGCCAGAATTAGAGACTTTGCGCCAAGCAGCACAGTCTTATCATCCGACGGAAATGTTAGAGAGAGAAATCCATCGTCTGCTAGAAGATAAGGAGAAGGAAAAATGAAAACAGTTTTAGTAACTGGAGCGACAGGTTTCTTGGGTAAATATGTCGTTGAAGAATTAGTCGAGCATGGCTATCAGGTTCGAGCTTTTGGTAGAAACAGTAAGGTTGGTCGCTCTTTAGAGAATTCTTCGGTTAGTTTTTTTCAGGGTGATTTGATCAAAGCTGATAATGTGCTAGAGGCTTGCAAGGGGATGGATATGGTCGTTCATGCGGGAGCCCTGTCAACAGTTTGGGGCCCTTGGGAAGATTTTTATCAGGCTAATGTTTTAGGAACTAAATATGTTCTCGAGGCATGTCGCCAAACAGGTATTCAACGTTTAGTCTATATATCCTCACCAAGCATCTATGCTGCTCCTAAGGATCAGTTGGCTATCAAAGAAAGTGATGCTCCAGAGGAAAAATAATCTCAATAACTATATCCGTAGCAAATTGGCTTCAGAGAAACTCTTTAAAGATTATCCAGATGTTCCGAGTATCATCTTGAGACCTCGGGGCCTGTTTGGGATTAGGGGACACTAGCATCTTGCCACGGGTTATCAGTCTGAGTCAAAAAAACTTGGAATTCCTTTGATTGGGGATGGACGTCAGCTCATGGACATGACCTGTGTGGAAAAATGTTGCTTTGGCAATTCGTTTAGCTTTGGAAGCTCCAGAAGCAAAAAGGTACTATCTATAACATCACTAATGGTGAACCGAGGGGCTTTTAGAGATTTGCTAGAGGAAAGTTTGACAGGTCTGGGTTATCCAATCAAATATAGAAAAATTCCAGCATCTCTCTTATCAGGAATTGCAAGTAGTTTAGAATTTATATACAAGACCTTGAATCTTAAAGGGGAGCCACCTCTAACTCGATATACCTATTATCTGCTTCGCTATAGTCAGACTCTTGATATTAGCAAGGCCGAGAGGGAATTGGGGTATCATCCGAAAATTAGTATTTCAGAAGGGATTGAACAATATGTCCAAGATTATCGAAAGCATTGAATATTTCCCAGCGGGATATTGTACTAGTTATGCAGGTTTGCTTTTTAAGGGTGTCAAGAATAGAAAGATGACTTTCCCTGCAGGTGTCTTTTTGATTAAACACAGGGATAAAGGATATTTGCTCTATGATACTGGCTATCACTATGATATTAAGACGAAACTTCGTTATGCTTTTTACCGTTTGGGGACGCCAGTTCAAATGACGGAGAAAGATCAGATTTCGCACTTGCTGAAAGCTAAAGGGATCAAACCAGAAGAAATTAACTATGTCTTGCTGTCTCATCTACATCCAGATCATTTGGGAGGGGCTAGCTTCTTTCCGAATGCAAACTTTATCCTGACCCAGGAAGTCTATGATGTTTACAAGAAACCAAAACTAAAAGATTTAATTTTTAAAGAATTTTTGTCGAGTGACTTCGAGGAAAGATTGACGGTCATCAAGGCAAATCAGCAAAATGCTAACTTTAAGTATCACCCTACCGTCGATCTTTTTGGAGATGGAAGTATCCTTGTAGCTTCGATAGATGGGCATGCCAAGGGGCAAGCCTGTCTCTTTATGCCAGACTATCATCTCTTTATCGCAGCAGATCTTTGTTGGGGGATAGACCTTTTACCCTATACGAAACAGATGCATCTGATTCCTTCCTTGGTGCAGGACAACAAGGAAGCCTATATCAAGGGAACTGAACTCTTGGGAGAGCTTTTAAAGGATGGCATAGAAGTGCTAGTTAGCCATGACCCTGTAGAAAGGATTGAGCAGATTTTGTATGAAAAAAATAACCTTTCTTAAAACTTTTATCCAAACTCGCTGGCTTCATAACTTTAGATCTCGAGAAGCATTAGAAAACTATCAGAAAAAGCAACTGGCTGCCTATATGGACTTTCTCAAGTGTGAGTCCCCTTATTTTAAAAATGGTGTACCTAGTGACTTTGACCATATGGACAAGGCTTTTATGATGAGTCATTTCAATAAGCTCAACACCCAAGGTGTGGATCGAGACGAGGCCTTGGCTTTGGCTATTGAAAGTGAAAAGACCAGGAATTTTACAGAGCTTAAGGGAGAAATAGCTGTTGGGTTGTCTTCTGGAACATCTGGACACCGGGGCCTTTTTATCACAACTGAAAAAGAGAGAAGTATGTGGGCAGCAGCTATCTTGGCAAAGATGTTGCCCAAGGGCCAACTTTTTGGGCACCGCATAGCCTTTTTCCTCAGAGCGGATAATGAACTCTATCAGACCATCAATACGGCACTTATTCGTTTAGAGTACTTTGATATTTTCAAGAATACAGATGAGCATATCGAGCGTCTCAACAATTATCAACCGACTATTGTAGTAGCACCTGCTTCTATGTTGATTGAATTGAGTAAGCGCCTAAAGGTAGGAGAATTAAGGATTCGTCCACAAAAAATCGTTTCGGTGGCTGAAATCTTGGAAGATAGTGATAAAGAGCGAATTTTGAGCGCTTTTGAATTGTCGATTATTGACCAAGTATATCAGGCAACCGAAGGTTTCCTAGCTTGCACTTGCTCTGCTGGGAATCTTCATCTCAATGAAGACATCATTTTTGTGGAAAAACACTACTTGGATGACCGACGTTTTTATCCAGTCATTACTGATTTTAAGCGGAGCAGTCAGCCTGTTTATCGCTACCAGCTCAATGATATCTTGGTTGAGAATTCTGAACCTTGTCCATGTGGGTCTCATTACACAAGGATTGACAAGGTCGAAGGGCGTTCTGACGACATCTTCTATTTTGATGGACAGGACGGAGGTCAGGTAACGATTTATCCTGACTTTATCAGACGTTGCATTCTCTTTGTGGAGAATGTTGGAGATTACCAAGTCAAACAACATTCTGAGAAGCTAGTGGAAGTTTGTCTGAGTCGAAGAGATGAGCAAGTAGAAACAGCAATCGCAGAGCAGTTTCTACTTTTGGCGCAACAAAAAGAGTTTAAAGAACCTGAAATACAATTTTCAGATTATCATTGGGATACAAGTCGTAAGCTCAAACGTATCCAACGTTTATGAAAGGACAAAAAATTATGACAGAAGTAAAAAGACATGTAGAAATTGCAGGTTATGGAGTCTGCCTTCCAAAAAATACAGTGCAATTTAAAGACCAGACCCGTCATCGTGTGGTTGAAAATGAAGAAACGCAACTAGATTTGGCAGAAGCAGCTATCCAAGCTGCACTTGAAAATGCAAATTTGAGTATGAAAGACATTGATTGCCTGGTATCAGCTAGTGCGGTTGGTGTTCAGCCAATTCCTTGTACGGCAGCTTTGATCCATGAACGTGTGGCAAAAGGGCTCTCTATCCCGGCTATGGATATTAATACGACATGTACAAGTTTTATCTCTGCTTTATCAACCATGTCACATTTGATTGAAGCTGGGGAATACCGTCGTATTTTGATTGTATCTAGTGAAGTTGGTAGCTTGGGTCTCAATCCAAATCAAAAAGAAAGTTATGAACTCTTTAGTGATGGAGCGGCTGCCTTTATTTTCCAATCAAGTGATAAGGATAAGGGAGTAATAGCAAGTCTTCAACGTACTTGGTCAGAGGGAGCTCATGATACAGAGATTCGTGGAGGCTTAACTTCTTATCAGCCAAAAGAGTACTCTGAAGAGACCAAGACAAATTTTATGTTTGATATGAAAGGCAGGAAAATCCTCTTGCTTTCTGCTCGTGTCATTCCAGAAATGTTCCAAGAATTCCAAGAGGAATCAGGCATTTCTAAAGATGCTGTAGACTATATTATTCCCCACCAAGCTAGTCGCGCTCTTCCTTTGGTCATGGGAAAACTGGGTGTAGATGAAGACAAGTACCTTAATCTCGTTACAGATTATGGAAATATGGTCTCCGTTGCTGTACCTTTTGGTTTGGCCTATGCACTCGATCACGGATATGTGAAGGAAGGAGATACCATCTTCTTAATGGGAACTGCAGCTGGTATGACGGTCAATATGTTGGCTTTGAAATTGTAAAATAATAGCAGGCACATAAAAGTGGCCTGCTTTTTAAATTAATTTTAAACATAGAACTATCGGCCTATACAGAAAAAGCTTGATAACTTTTACGAAACTAAGTATACTAGAAGATAACAAGCATTTTCAGACAGTATATTAGGGAGTATACTTAGAAATTGAGAGGGAGATATGGGAATCAGAAAATTTCGCTTATTAATGTCCAAGTATGGCTTTAGTATTGCGATTATCCTTATAGAATTAGTTCTTGTTTTCGGAATTATTCTTTACATGAGCCAGATTGCTCCGATTATTTGGGTGACTCTTGTATTTTTGATCAGCGTAGCAACCGTTGTAGCGATTGTCAATCGTTCGATGTCACCTGAAAGCAAAGTGACTTGGTTGATTGTGACTTTTGTACCGGTGTTTGGTCCACTGCTTTATCTCATGTTCGGTGAGAGAAGACTATCAAAAAAAGAACTGAAACAACTCCAGGAATTGAATTCTATTGCATTTCATGAGAATAATGGGCGGCAACTCCATTTGCAACTACAGGAGACAGACAAATCAGCTTACGGAATTATCAATGCCTTGCTACATATGGATAGTAATGCAGAAGTCTATGACCAGACAGATTCACAATTTTTCTCAAGTGGTGAGGAAATGTGGCAACAGATGCTGGAGGATCTTAAAAGAGCAGAAAAATTTATTTTTCTAGAATACTACATTGTCGACGAAGGTTTGATGTGGGATAGCATACTCGAAATTCTGGAAGAAAAGACAGCTCAGGGAGTCGAGGTCAAGATGCTCTATGACGACATCGGTTGTATGGTGACTTTGCCTGGGGATTATACTGTTTATTTGCGTTCTAAAGGGATTGATGCTCATAAATTTAATAAGGTGATTCCTCGTATGACAGTGGCCTATAATAACCGTGACCACCGGAAAATCTTGGTCATTGATGGACAAATTTCCTATACTGGAGGAATCAATCTTGCAGACGAATACATCAATCGTATTGAACGTTTTGGACACTGGAAAGATAGTGGAATTCGGATTGATGGTCCGGCGACTCAAGCATTTACCAGACTATTTCTCATGAACTGGTACATCAACCGTGGGGAAATCAGTGACTTTGATCAGTATCATTTGGAAAATCAGACACGATTTGGTAGCGGTCTTTGTATCCCATACGGCAGTGGACCTAAGCCAATCTATAAAACGAAGGTAGGGAAGATTGTTTATCAAAATCTGATTAACCAAGCAGAAGATTTTGTTTATATCACAACGCCTTATCTTATTATCGATTATGATTTGACAGAGGATATAAAAAATGCGGCTATGAGAGGCGTAGATGTGAGAATAGTCACACCCCATATACCGGATAAGAAACTCATTCAACTTGTAACACGGGGAGCTTATCCAGATCTTTTATCTGCGGGTGTTCGCATTTTTGAATACACACCTGGTTTTATCCATAGTAAGCAAATGATTGTTGATGATCGATTTGCGGCTGTCGGCACTATTAACTTGGATTATCGTAGCTTGGTTCACCACTATGAAAATGCAGTATTACTGTACAAAACAGAGTCAATAGCAGATATTCACAAGGATTTTGAAAATATTTTTGAACAATCTCAAGAAATCTTCTCTGACACCATAAATCCTACTTGGTATCAAATGTTGATAAAAGAAGTGACACAGTTATTTGCGCCTATGCTGTAAATAAAATGGCTGAAATGCAAATAATATTAGAGTAAGGGGCGAATGAACGCCTCTTTTTATATGAGCAGAAACCTTGACAGTAGGCCATTATTAAGCTATTATATATCCATATAATATATGGGAGTCTGTGTACAGTCTGAGAGGAAGTGTTAAACTTCGACCGCACCTGATCTGGGTAATGCCAGCGTAGGGAACGAATACTTGGCCTAATTTTGCACCTTTTTCATATATGGAAGAGGTTTTTCTTTTTTTACAAAGAAAAACTGTAAATTAGAAGGAGGTTTTAATGAAAGCAAGCATTGCTTTACAAGTCCTGCCCTTATCACAGGGGATTGATCGTATAGCTATAATTGATAAGGTCATTGATTATCTGCAAACTCAAGGAGTAACCATGGTGGTGACACCCTTTGAAACAGTTTTAGAGGGAGAGTTTGATGAACTCATGCGTATTCTTAAAGAATCGTTGGAGGTAGCTGGTCAAGGGGCAGACAATGTTTTTGCCAATGTCAAAATAAATGTAGGAGAGATTTTAAGCATTGATGAGAAACTTGAAAAGTATAATGAGACGGCATATTAGTCTGCTAGGATTTTTAGGTGTCTTATCCGCTTGGCAGGTGGCGGGATTCTTAAAACTCTTACCAAAGTTTATCCTGCCGACACCACTTGAGATTCTCCAGTCTTTTGTTCGTGACAGAGAATTTCTCTGGTACCATAGTTGGGCAACCTTGAGAGTAGCCTTATTAGGTTTGGTCTTGGGTGTCTTGATAGCCTGTATTATGGCCGTCCTTATGGATAGTTTGGGCTGGCTCAATGATCTGATTTACCCCATGATGGTGGTTGTCCAGACCATACCGACAATTGCCATAGCCCCTATCCTAGTTTTATGGTTGGGTTATGGAATCTTACCCAAGATTGTTTTGATTATCTTGACGACTACTTTTCCTATCATCGTTAGTATTTTAGATGGTTTTAGGCATTGTGACAAGGATATGCTGACCTTGTTTAGTCTGATGCGAGCCAATCCTTGGCAAATCCTGTGGCATTTTAAAATCCCGGTCAGCCTTCCCTACTTTTATGCAGGTCTGAGGGTCAGTGTCTCCTATGCTTTCATTACAACAGTTGTATCTGAGTGGTTGGGAGGCTTTGAAGGACTTGGTGTTTACATGATTCAGTCCAAAAAACTGTTTCAGTATGATACCATGTTTGCGATTATTATTCTGGTATCACTGATCAGTCTTCTGGGTATGAAGCTAGTCGATATCAGTGAAAAATATGTGATTAAATGGAAACGTACTTAAAATAGAGCGTTTTGGAAAAAGAAAAGAGGAAATAAAAATGAAGAAAACATGGAAAGTGTTTTTAACGATTGTAACAGCTCTTCTAGCTGTCGTGCTTGTGGCTTGTGGCCAAGGAACAGCTTCTAAGGATAACAAAGAAGCAGAACTCAAAAAAATTGACTTTATCCTAGACTGGACACCCAATACCAACCATACAGGGCTTTATGTAGCCAAAGAAAAAGGTTATTTCAAAGAAGCTGGAGTGGATGTTGATTTGAAATTGCCACCAGAAGAAAGTTCATCTGACTTGGTGATCAATGGAAAGGCACCGTTTGCTATTTATTTCCAAGATTACATGGCTAAGAAATTGGAAAGGGGCAGGAATTACTGCCGTTGCAGCGATCGTTGAGCACAATACATCAGGGATTATCTCTCGTAAGTCTGACAATATCAATAGTCCAAAAGACCTGGTTGGCAAGAAATACGGAACTTGGAATGACCCAACTGAGCTTGCTATGCTGAAAACCTTAGTAGAATCTCAAGGTGGCGACTTTGAGAAGGTTGAAAAAGTACCAAACAATGATTCAAACTCGATTACTCCGATTGCCAATGGCGTTTTTGATGCTGCCTGGATTTACTACGGTTGGGATGGTATTCTTGCTAAATCTCAAGGAGTGGATGCCAACTTCATGTATTTGAAAGACTACGTCAAAGAGTTTGACTACTACTCACCAGTTATCATCGCTAACAATGATTATTTGAAAGATAATAAGGAAGAAGCTCGTAAAGTCATCCAAGCTATTAAAAAAGGTTACCAATACGCTATGGATCACCCAGAAGAAGCGGCTGATATCTTGATCAAGAATGCACCTGAGTTAAAGGATAAACGTGACTTTGTCATCGAATCTCAGAAATACTTATCAAAAGAGTATGCTAGCGACAAGGAAAAATGGGGACAGTTTGATGCTGATCGCTGGAATGCCTTCTACAAATGGGATAAAGAAAATGGTATCCTTAAGGAAGATTTGACTGATAAAGGTTTCACGAACGAATTTGTAAAATAATGACAGAAATTAGACTAGAACATGTAAGCTATGCCTACGACGATGAAAAGATTTTAGAGGATATTAACCTACAAGTGACTTCAGGTGAAGTGGTCTCTATCCTAGGCCCCAGTGGTGTAGGAAAGACTACTCTCTTTAACCTGATTGCAGGGATTTTAGAAGTCCAGTCTGGACGAATCATTCTTGACGGTGAGGAAAATCCCAAGGGGCGCGTGAGCTATATGTTACAAAAGGATCTGCTCTTGGAACATAAGACGGTACTTGGTAATATCATCCTGCCCCTCTTGATTCAAAAGGTGGATAAGGCAGAGGCCATTGCCAAAGCAGATGAAATCCTTGCCACCTTTCAGTTGACGGCGGTACGGGATAAGTACCCTCATGAGCTTAGCGGTGGGATGCGTCAGCGTGTTGCTTTACTCCGTACCTACCTTTTTGGGCATAAGCTTTTTCTTCTAGACGAGGCCTTTAGCGCTTTGGATGAGATGACTAAGATGGAACTTCATGCCTGGTATCTTGATATTCATAAACAGCTAGGCCTGACGACACTCATCATTACGCATAGTATCGAGGAGGCGCTGAATCTCAGTGATCGCATCTATATCTTGAAAAATCGCCCTGGTCAGATTGTTTCTGAAGTCAAACTCGACTGGTCTGAAACCGAAGACAAGGAAATTCAAAAAATTGCCTATAAACGCCAGATTTTAGCGGAGTTGGGCTTAAATAATTAGAAATGAAGAGAGTGGGTGAAGTTTATTCTTTACTTGCTCTCTTTTTTCTTTAAAAAAATCGAAAAATTCGGTATAATAGTCAAAGATAGTCAAGGTTTAAAGAAAGAGATGGAGTGCTATGAGATTTAAAAATACATCAGACCATATAGAAGCTTATATCAAGGCTATTTTGGAGCAGTCAGGTATGGTTGAATTGCAACGAAGCCAATTAGCGGATACTTTTCAAGTAGTTCCTAGCCAAATTAACTATGTCATCAAAACTCGTTTTACAGAAAGTAGAGGCTATCTAGTTGAGAGTAAACGAGGTGGTGGAGGCTATATCCGTATTGGACGAATTGAATTCTCCAATCATCATGAAATGCTTCGAGATTTGTTGTATTCAGTAGGTGAAGAAGTTAGCCAGGTTGTTTTTGAAGATGTTTTAAGACTCTTGTTTGAGCAAGATTTGTTGACAAGCCAAGAGATGAACTTATTAGTAGCTATGGCTCCAGACCGTATTTTAGGTGAGGAAGCAAATCTAATTCGTGCTAATATGCTTAAGCAGTTACTACAAGAGGTAGATAGAAAAGGAAAATAAGACCACATGAAATATTCAAAAGCATTGAAAGAATGTATAGACAGTGCCTTTCTAGTAGCAAGTCATTATGAGGCAGAATACTTAGAGTCTTGGCACCTATTGATTGCAATGGCAAATCATAATTACAGTGTAGCTGGGGCGACCTTAAATGAATTTCCCTATGAAATTGATCGTTTGGAGGAAGTTGCAGCAGAACTGACAGAGGCAAAGCACGGCGATAAAGAAGAGTATCGGGAGCTTTCTTTTTCACACCGTTTGAAAGTTTTGTTTCTAGAGGCTGAACATATTGCTTCTGTAGTGCATGCAAAATTTTTGGGAACTGAACATGTTCTCTATGCTATTTTGCATGATGGGAATGCCTTAGCTACTCGTATCCTAGAACAATCTGGATTTTCTTACGAAGATAAGAAGGACCAGGTTAAGATTGCTGGACTTCGTCGCAAACTTGAAGCGCGTGCTGGATGGACTAGAGAAGATTTGAAGGCCCTTCGTCAACGTCATCGTTCAGTAGCAGATAAGCAAAATTCTATGGCTAATATGATGGGAATGCCTCAAAATACGAGTGGTGGCTTGGAGGATTATACTCATGACCTTACTGAACAAGCTCGTTCTGGCAAATTGGAACCAGTCATCGGTCGTGACCAAGAAATTTCTCGTATGATTCAAATCTTGAGTCGGAAGACAAGAATAATCCTGTACTAGTTGGTGACGCAGGTGTTGGTAAAACAGCTCTAGCACTTGGACTAGCTCAGCGAATTGCTAGTGGGGATGTACCGGTTGAAATGGCTAAGATGCGAGTCTTAGAACTCGATTTGATGAATGTGGTTGCAGGGACACGCTTCCGTGGTGATTTTGAAGAGCGCATGAACAACATCATTAAAGACATTGAGGAAGATGGTCAGATTATTCTCTTTATCGATGAGCTCCATACCATCATGGGATCGGGTAGCGGTATTGATTCGACCTTGGATGCAGCTAACATCTTAAAACCTGCCTTGGCGCGTGGGACTCTAAGAACTGTCGGAGCTACAACCCAGGAAGAATATCAAAAACATATTGAAAAAGACGCAGCCCTTTCTCGTCGATTTGCCAAAGTAACTATTGAGGAGCCAAGTTTAGCAGATAGTATTGAAATCTTACAAGGTTTGAAATCAACTTATGAAAAACACCATCATGTTCAAATTACAGATGATGCAGTCGATACAGCTGTCAAAATGGCTCATCGTTACCTAACCAGCCGTCATTTACCAGACTCTGCTATTGATCTTTTGGACGAAGCGGCTGCCACTGTTCAGAACAAGTCGAAATATGGGAAAAATGCTGAGTCGGGCTTGTCTGCGGCTGATAAGGCTCTGATGGATGGTAAATGGAAGCAGGCAACTCAACTCATTGCAAAAGAACAGGAATTACCTGTCTATAAAGACTCTGTAACGGAGTCTGATATCTTGACAACACTCAGTCGTTTGTCAGGAATCCCAGTTCAAAAATTAACTCAAACCGATGCTAAGAAGTACCTTAATTTGGAGGCTGAACTCCACAAGCGTGTTATTGGACAAGAACAGGCGGTCTCAAGTATTAGCCGAGCTATTCGCCGTAATCAATCTGGTATTCGCAATAACAAACGTCCGATTGGTTCCTTTATGTTCTTAGGACCAACTGGTGTCGGTAAGACAGAGTTAGCCAAGGCCTTGGCAGAGGTTCTCTTTGATGACGAGTCAGCCCTCATTCGCTTTGACATGAGTGAATACATGGAGAAATTCGCAGCCAGTCGTCTCAATGGAGCTCCTCCAGGTTATGTAGGCTACGAAGAGGGCGGAGAGTTGACCGAGAAGGTTCGTAACAAACCGTACTCTGTTCTGCTCTTTGATGAAGTAGAGAAGGCCCATCCAGATATCTTTAATGTCCTCTTACAAGTCTTGGACGATGGGGTTCTAACAGATAGCAAGGGACGCAAAGTTGACTTCTCAAATACCATCATTATTATGACATCAAACCTTGGTGCGACTTCCCTTCGTGATGATAAGACAGTCGGTTTTGGAGCTCGAGATATTCGTTTTGACCAGGAAAATATGGAAAAACGTATGTTTGAAGAGTTGAAAAAAGCTTATCGTCCAGAGTTTATCAACCGTATTGACGAAAAGGTGGTCTTCCACAGCTTGTCAAGTCAAGATATGCAGGAAGTGGTTAAGATTATGGTCAAACCTTTGATTGCAAGCTTGGCAGAAAAAGGGGTAGACTTAAAACTTCAAGCATCTGCTCTAAAACTTTTAGCCCAACATGGCTATGATCCAGAGATGGGTGCGCGACCGCTTCGTAGAACTCTACAAACTGAAGTGGAAGACAAACTAGCTGAACTCTTACTCAAAGGAGAATTGGAAGCAGGTAAGACCCTTAAGATTGGTGTCAAAGCTGGTCAGTTAAAATTTGAGATTGTTTAGAGAATAAGAACTAGGGATATCCCTAGTTCTTATTGCTAAAGAAGCTTACATTGTAGTATCAGAAAGGAAGTGGATGATGATCAGTCAGAAGATTCCAGTAGGAATGACAGAAAGAGTATTTCGAAGTTCATGCAAGTCAAGAAGAGTTTCTTGAATGGTATCATCAGCAAGAACTTCCTCAATATGAGAAGCCTAGTGTGACGGTGGATATGGTAGCCTATTGCTTTGTAGAAGGGAAAATGAAACTCTTTCTGATTCGTCGGAAGGCACACCCTTTTCAAAATTGCTTAGCGCTAGTTGGTGGTTTTATGGATAAAGGGGAAGATGCTGCCCATGCTTGTCAGCGTGAGGTAAAAGAAGAAATCAACCTTGAGCTTCCACTGGAAAAGATTGAGCAGCTAGTGACAGTGTCTACTCCTGGTCGTGATCCCAGAGGTTGGACAGTTACCATTGCCCACTTAGTTTACCTGCCTAGTCGAGCTCTTGACATAGTCCAGGCTGGAGATGATGCAAAAGAAGTCGTTCTTGTAGATGTTGATTTTCACACAGGCAAGTGTTACTTGGATGGCAAAGAACTTGAGGAGAAAGACTTTGCATTTGACCACTTATTCATTATTCAAGAATCCATCAAGAAGATTCAAGAAGTTATCGACTATGACCCTCGTTTCCTTTATTTACTCGAGGATGAATTTACAGTGGATGATGGTTTAGCCCTCCTTGAGACTCTAAGTCCGGGCAAGTCGTGTACGAGTGATAGTTTCTTATCGAAATATGGTCATAGCATAGAGGAAGTTGGATTTAAACGGATTCCTCAGAAGGAAGTTATCACTATTTATCGATTAAAATAAAAAAGTGAGGTCGGGATTTTGTCCCGACCTCTTTTTGTTTAAGGATGTTTATCTTTATTAGAATTGCTCATGATTCGAATGAATAAATCTTTGTATTTATATTTTAAATAATGTTCGTGTAAATACAATAAAGCCACGTAGACAATCATGAAAATGGCAGTTAGGTAGAACAAATCAAATGTTGTTTGAGCGTAATGAGTAGCACCCCCCATAAGAAACGAAAGCAGATAAAATCAACCAAGGAAGATATTTGTAATATTTCTTTGACATAAACCTGCACCTCCAATATCCTATTTCAATTTTATTATAGCCCTTCAAGAAAAAAATGCAAGCGATTACACTTATAAAATATAGTATTTTTAGTAGGAAAAATTTTCCTATTTTTTAAAGTCTTTTGCGAATAATAAAAATAGGAGGGCAAAGGAGATAATAAGTATAGAAAGAGATACTAAAAAATAAATTTAAAAATCTGCTATAAATGATTGACAGATTTAAAAATAAGGACTACAATAACATTACAAAAATATTTCGTAATGTTTCAAATATATTACAGAAGGAGTAAGATATGAAAAATAAAACTTCTATTAAATTGATGGCAGCAACTGTATTGGCTTCAACTCTACTTTTGGGAGCTTGCGGAAATAAGAAAGAAAATACTAGCAGTGATAAATCGAACACGACTACTCAAGCTACTTCTAGTAGTAAGGCAAGTTCCTCAGCCAAAGAAAGTAAACCAAAAACAACAACTACTACATCAACTACAGAACAAACACAAGTGCTTCTGTGCAAAGTTCAAACTCAGGCACTCAAGGACAAGAAACTAAAAAAACGGATAACAGTAAGCAAAGTCAAGACAAACAACCGACCCAAGGGAATAATTCTCAAGCTACTTCAAATCAACAAGCACAAGCGAGTCAGTCTAGTCAAACTGCTCAATCAAGCTATGACCCAACAACTGATCGTAAACTTCATGACAAGCAAGCTGAACACAACAAACGTTATAAAGGTGTCCTAACAATGGTTGATGGAGATTTTTCTGCAGCAGCTGGTAATTGGAAAGGGGGCAACGGAGAAACTATCACTGTTTCATCTGGAGGCCAATTTACAGTAGAAACTGCTGATGGAAAGAAAGAGAGCTACTCTGTTCAAGGATATTCTTATACCCTAGATGATGGTAAATATAATGCTAAAGTAGGTGGAGGAAAGATCATCCAAATTACAACAGGAGCGGATGGAGCTGTTTCTAACGTCGCTTTGGTTCAACCATAGATATTGGTGTTTTAATATCTCTTCTTACAACAAAAAAACCCGTAATTCATTTTAGTTACGGGTTTTTGTCTTATGTATACTAATCTTTATCTAACTGCAAGAGGGCTTCAATCTCTGCCAGAGTGTTGGCTTGTGAAATGGCTCCACGGAGTTTAGCAGCGCCAGATGTGCCTCGAAGGTAGTGAGGAGCCAGTCCACGGAATTCACGAACGGCAATATTCTCACCTTTAAGGTCAATCAAGCGTTTCAAGTGTTCGTAAGCAATCTTCATTTTGTCTTCAAAGTCAAATCAGGCAGGATTTCACCTGTTTCAAAGTAGTGGTTGATTTGATTGAAGAGGTAAGGATTCCCCATAGCAGCACGACCGATCATGACCGCATCGGCACCGACTTCTTCGATACGCTGTTTAGCTTCTTGGACAGTGCGGATGTCACCGTTAGCGATGAATGGAATCTTTGTCAGAGCTTGTGCAACCTTATGAAGAGTCTCAAGGTCCGCATGGCCAGTATACATTTGCTCGCGTGTACGACCGTGCATAGCAAGGGCAGAAACACCAGCAGCTTCAGCGGCTAGGGCATTCTCAACTGCTAGGGATGGGTTAGACCAGCCTGTACGCATTTTGACAGTGAGAGGGATATCAAGGACAGATTGGACCTTGTTGATGATAGAGTATATCTTATCAGGGTCTTTGAGCCACATAGCACCCGCCTCGTTTTTCACGATTTTATTCACTGGGCAGCCCATGTTGATATCAACGATATCGGTCTTGGTATTTTCTTGGATAAATTCTGCTGCGCGTGCGAGGCTATCTTCGTCACTACCAAAGAGCTGGATAGAAACTGGGTTCTCTCCTTCATCAATATGAAGCATATGAAGAGTTTTCTCGTTGTTGTATTGGATACCCTTGTCAGAGACCATTTCCATAACAACGAGCCCTGCGCCAAGTTCTTTGCGATAGTACGAAAGGCAGAGTTGGTTACTCCTGCCATAGGCGCTAAAACGGTACGATTGGGAATCTCAACATTGCCAATCATAAAAGGTGTATTAAGATTTGTCACGGATGAGTTCCTCCAGGTCGTTCTCGTCAAAGTTATAAGTTGTTTGGCAGAATTGGCAGATAATTTCAGCTCCGTGATCTTCATCCTTCATTTCTTGCAGGTCAGAGCTTGGCAGGCTAGCTAGAGCGTTCATAAAGCGTTCTTTACTGCAGTCGCATTGGAAACGAATTTCTTCTTCGAACAGACGTTTGTAGGGCTCGTCACCATAGATTGCTTTGAGAAGGGCTTCGATATGGTCATCGCTTTCTAGAAGTGTAGAGATAGCAGGCATTTTTTGGATGCGTTTTTCAAAGCGAGCAATTTCTTCTTCCTTGGCTCCTGGTAAAACTTGGAGCAGGAAACCACCTGCGACCTTGACCTTGTCTTCTTCATCTAAAAGTACATTAAGGCCGACAGCTGAAGGGGTTTGCTGGCTTTCTGTTAGGTAGAAAGCCAGGTCTTCACCGATTTCTCCAGAGATGAGGGGAGTCATAGAGTTATAAGGATTACCAGTACCGTAGTCAGTAATGACTAGGAATTGACCGTTTCCGACAAAAGGACCTACTAGGACTTCGCCTGTTGCAGTCTTTTTAATGTCAACACCTGGGTTTTGAACGTAGCCTTTGACGTTACCCTTGGTATCTGCAACTGCGATAATGGCACCGAGGGAGCTCGTTCCAAGAACTTTAACAGTTAGCTTGGTGTTTCCTTTCTCATTAGCAGCGAGAATTTGGCTGGCGATAAGGGTACGGCCAAGCGCTACGGTTGAACTAGCTTGGGTTTGATGTTTTTCTTGAGCAGTGCGGACAGTTTCAGTGCTGTCAAGGACAAAAGCACGAAAAGCCCCGCTTTCTGATATAGTTTTAATAATTTTATCCATAGCTACTATTTTAGCATAAAAATGCTTAAAGGGGGAGTGGTGTGTTTGCAAGTCTTTCAAATTGTCCCATTTATAATTGTCAATCTTAGGATGGCAAAGAAACTGGTTTTTTTAGAATATTTTTATCGATATCTTAGCTTTCCTTAAAATATTCTAAAATCAACTTCTAAAAAACAGAAAATAGTTGAAAATAGAAAAAGTAAAGTGGTAAAATGGGAGCAAGATAAAATAGAATTGTAAGTTTGCGAAAATACAATGAAAGTGTACAGAAAAGAATCTAATATGAATAAAAAGAAGACATACTATGTTTTTTTTGGACAAACTGTCCTGTATTTTATTATTTTACTGGGTTTGCTTTACTTCTTTAGTTACCTTGGTCAAGGTCAAGGCGGCTTTATCTACAATGAATTCTAAAGGAGATTCCTACCGTGTCAAACCAGCCAATTACTGATATGATTGAGGCGATTGAGCGTTACGCCCAACTGCAACCAGACTATCCTGTCTACAATGTCCTTGGAGAAGAGCATACCTATGGCCAATTGAAGGCTGATTCAGATAGCTTAGCAGCCCATCTTGACCAAATGGGACTTCCTGAAAAGTCACCTGTTGTGGTCTTTGGTGGCCAAGAATATGAAATGTTAGCAACCTTTGTGGCCTTGACCAAATCTGGCCATGCCTATATCCCAATTGATAGCCATTCTGCCTTGGAGCGCGTGTCTGCGATTGTTGAAGTAGCAGAGCCAAGCTTAATCATCGCCATCAATGAGTTTCCAATTGAAAACCCAGCTGCTCCAATCATGTCCTTGGAGCAAGTGCGTGAAGCTTATGTGGCTCAGCATGCCTATGATTTGCAACATCCGGTCAAAGGGGATGATAACTACTACATCATCTTTACTTCAGGGACAACTGGGAAACCAAAAGGGGTGCAGATTTCACATGATAACTTGCTCAGCTTCACCAACTGGATGATCACAGACAAGGAATTTGCGATGCCAGAGCGTCCGCAAATGTTGGCGCAACCACCCTATTCCTTTGACTTATCTGTTATGTACTGGGCACCAACTTTGGCTCTTGGAGGAACGCTTTTTGCTCTTCCATCAGCCATCACTCAAGACTTTAAACAACTCTTTGCGACCATCTTTTCTCTTCCGATTGCGATCTGGACTTCAACGCCATCTTTTGCAGATATGGCCATGTTATCTGAAGATTTTAATGATGAAAAGATGCCAGGCATTACCCATTTCTACTTTGATGGGGAAGAGTTGACGGTTAAAACGGCTCAAAAACTGCGCGAGCGTTTCCCAAATGCTCGCATCATCAATGCTTACGGGCCAACAGAAGCAACAGTTGCTTTGTCGGCAGTTGCTATTACAGATGAGATGTTAGCAACTTTGAAACGTCTGCCAATTGGTTACACGAAAGAAGATTCTCCAACCTTCATCATTGATGAGGCAGGAAATAAATTGCCAAATGGTGAGCAAGGTGAGATCATCGTGTCTGGACCGGCTGTTTCAAAAGGTTATATGAATAATCCTGAGAAAACAGCAGAAGCTTTCTTCGAATTTGAAGGTCTGCCAGCCTACCATACGGGAGATGTCGGAACTATGACGGATGAAGGCCTTCTTCTCTACGGTGGGCGGATGGATTTCCAAATCAAGTTTAACGGCTACCGTATTGAGCTAGAAGATGTTTCTCAAAACTTGAACAAATCTCAGTACATTGACTCGGCTGTTGCGGTACCACGCTATAATAAAGATCACAAGGTTCAAAATCTCTTGGCCTATGTTATATTAAAAGATGGGGTCAAAGAACAATTTGAGCGCGAGATTGATATTACCAAAGCGATCAAGGAAGACTTGGAAGATATTATGATGTCTTACATGATGCCGTCTAAGTTCCTTTATAGAAAGGAATTGCCACTAACTCCAAATGGTAAGATTGATATCAAAGGATTGATTAACGAGGTGAATAATAGATGATGGATTTCCTGAAACAGCTGCCTCATATTGAGCCGTATGGGAATCCGCAGTACTTTGTATACGTGATTACTGTTACTTTGCCAATCTTTATCGGTCTTTTTTTCAAAAAACGCTTTGCCTGGTATGAAATATTGGTTAGTCTCTTCTTTATAGTCACTATGTTGACGGGAGGCAAGACCAATCAATTAGCTGCCTTAGGAATCTATCTATTTTGGCAAATGGTACTAGTTCTTTTTTACAAGCAATATCGAAAAGTCCGAGATGGTAAATGGATTTTCTACCTAGTAAGTTTATTATCATTGCTTCCCATCATCTTTGTCAAGGTACAGCCAGCTATTAATGGAACACAGTCCTTGTTAGGTTTTATCGGAATTTCTTATCTGACTTTTCGTTCAGTGGGAATCATCATCGAACTTAGAGATGGAGTCATTAAGGATTTGAAGATAGGGGAGTATTTGCGTTTTCTTCTCTTTATGCCGACATTTTCAAGTGGTCCTATTGATCGTTTCAAACGTTTTAATGAAAATTATAGGACGATACCAGAGCGCGATGAGTTGCTAGATATGCTAGCCGAGTCCGTTCGGTATATCATGTGGGGATTTCTGTATAAATTTATCCTAGCTCATATTTTAGGCGAGATTTTATTACCACCGCTAAAGAATTTAGCTTTACAAACAGGTGGTGTCTTTAACCATTACGTAGTGGTCATCATGTACACATTTGGTTTGGAACTCTTCTTTGATTTTGCAGGTTACTCTATGTTTGCTATAGCTATTTCAAATCTGATGGGAATTCGTAGTCCGATTAACTTCAACAAACCTTTCTTGTCAAGAGATTTGAAAGAGTTTTGGAATCGCTGGCACATGAGTTTATCCTTCTGGTTTCGTGACTTTGTCTTTATGCGCATGGTCATGGTGATGACGAGAAAGAAACTTTTTAAGAATCGAAATGTGACCTCAAGTGTCGCCTATATTGTAAATATGCTGATTATGGGGTTATGGCATGGGATAACATGGTTTTATATCGTTTACGGGCTCTTTCATGGAGTGGGCTTAGTCATTAATGATGTCTGGGTTCGAAAGAAAAAAAAGCTCAATAAAGAATGGAAAAAAGCAGGGCGGTCACCTTTTCCTGAGAACCGTTGGATTCAGTTGCTTGGCATGGTTATAACCTTCCATGTTGTAATGGTTTCATTCTTAATCTTTTCTGGATTTTTGAATGATTTATGGTTTAAAAAATAAATGGAATTAAAAAATAGAAGGAAATTTAAAAATGGATATCAAATCAGAAGTTATTGAAATTATCGATGAATTATTTATGGAAGATGTTTCTGACATGATGGATGAAGATCTTTTCGATGCAGGTGTCTTGGACAGTATGGGAACGGTTGAATTGATTGTAGAAATCGAAAATCGCTTTGATATACGTGTCCCGGTTACAGAATTTGGCCGTGATGATTGGAATACAGCCAATAAAATCGTGGCAGGGATTACGGAGTTAAAGAATGCTTAAACGCCTGTGGTTAATCTTTGGGCCTATCTTTGTAGCGGGATTGTTGGTTCTTCTATTGATCTTTTTTTATCCAAGTACAAGAAGCCATAATCTGACGGAGGAGAAATACTCTGCGGCTTCGATAAGTGCAGAAAGCTTTAAGGAAAGAAGTCAAAAAGTAAGAGCCCTTACAGATCCCGATATGCGTTTTGTCCCTTTCTTTGGATCAAGTGAATGGCTTCGTTTCGACAGTATGCATCCAGGAGTGTTGGCTGAAAAGTATAACCGCTCCTACCGTCCTTATTTTATGGGGCAGGCAGGAGCCGCTTCTCTTAGTCAGTATTTTGGGATGCAACAAATTACATCTGAGCTTGAAAACAAACAAGCTGTATTTGTAATCTCTCAACAGTGGTTTACAAAAGAGGATCATGACCCGACTATTTTTCAAACTTATTTTAACAATGATCAGTTGACTGCCTTTTTGGAAAATCAATCTGGGGATGTGGCCACTCAGTATGCGGCTAATAGACTCTTGAAGCAGAATCCAAGCGTACCGATGAAGGGAATTGTTGAGAAGTTAGCTAAGAACGAGCAATTGTCGGACTTTGATCATTCAATAATTACAGCTTCTGCAGAGTTCAACGAAAAACAAGCTGCTCTTTTTGGCCAATTCTTGATTCGAGGTCGATTAGAGTATAAAGATCATATTGAAAAATATTTGAGCAGTCTCCCAGATCAATTTTCTTATGAAGAATTGGAAAATATCGCTCGAAAAGAGGGTGAAGAAAATACAACCAATAATGATTTGGGAATGGAGAACCATTTTTACAATACTCAGATAAAGAAAGATTTGAAAAAGTGGGAAGGGTATCAAAAAAATTACAACTTTCTCAAGTCTTCTGAGTACAATGATTTGCAGCTAGTGCTCGATCAATTTGCCAAGTCCAAGGTGAATGTGCTCTTTGTCTTTCAACCTGTCAATAAAAAATGGATGGATTATACTGGACTGAGTGAGGAAATGTATCAACATTCTGTCGAAAAAATTCGTTACCAGTTGGAAAGCCAAGGATTCACCAATATTGCTGATTTCTCAAAAAATGGAGGAGATCCTTACTTTGTTAAGGATACGATTCATATTGGTTGGTTAGGCTGGCTGGCGTTTGATAAGGTTGTAAATCCTTTTTTAAGTAATCCAACAATAGCACCTAGTTACCAAATGAATGACCGCTTCTTTAGCCAAGATTGGGCGGATTACGATGGTAACATCAAAGATTTTCAATAAATAGCAAAAGAGCCTGAACCTTGTTTTGGGCTCTTTGTAATGAATAACTTTTGGTAATGGACAGTGTTGTAGCAGCCTCTTCATTTGAATAAGGGTAAGTAAAAAGAGATCAAGAAAATGAAAACATAAAAAATTGTTTTCATCTTTTTTCTTGATTCTTTTTTGGTTTATGATATAATTAACCAGTAAAGAATCCGTGGAGATCTATATTGTTTTAAGAAAAAGATAACTAAGAAAGGAGAAGTTCATGAGACAATTAGCAAAAGACATTGATCGTTTTTTAAATGAAATTATACTCAAGGCGGAAAATCAGCATGAAATCCTTATTGGCCATTGTACCAGTAATGTGGCTTTGACCAATACCCAGGAGCATATTCTTATGCTTTTATCAGAGGAGTCGCTAACCAACTCTGAGTTGGCGCGCCGTCTCAATGTCAGTCAAGCAGCCGTCACCAAGGCCATTAAGTCCTTGATTAAAGGGGGGATGCTGAAAACTTCTAAGGATCCAAAGGATGCTCGAGTGATCTTCTATAAATTGACAGATCTAGCTCGACCGATTGCTGAGGAGCATCACCATCATCATGAGCACACCCTTTCGACTTATGAACAAGTTGCCACTCAATTCTCAGATGAGGAGCAAAAAATTATCCAGCGGTTTTTAACTGCTTTAGTAGGAGAAATCAAGTAATGAGATACATCACAGTAGAAGATTTGTCCTTCTATTATGACAAGGAACCTGTGCTTGAGCATATTAATTACAGTGTTGATAGTGGGGAATTTGTTACCCTTACTGGAGAAAATGGAGCAGCCAAGACAACGCTAATTAAGGCTAGTCTGGGTATTTTGCAACCAAGATTTGGCAAAGTTACCATTTCAAAGACCAACACTCGTGGGACGAAATTAAGAATTGCCTACCTTCCTCAACAGATTGCAAGTTTTAATGCAGGATTTCCGAGCACTGTTTATGAATTTGTCAAATCAGGTCGTTATCCAAGAAAAGGTTGGTTCCGTCGTCTAAATGCTCACGATGAGGAACATATCAAGGCTAGTCTGAACTCGGTAGGCATGTGGGAGCATCGGGATAAACGCATAGGCTCCCTCTCTGGTGGGCAAAAGCAAAGGGCTGTTATCGCACGTATGTTTGCTTCAGATCCTGATATCTTTATCTTGGATGAGCCGACGACAGGGATGGATGCGGGAACCAAGGATGAATTTTACGAACTCATGCACCACAGTGCCCACCATCACGGCAAGGCTGTTTTGATGATTACCCACGATCCTGAAGAAGTTAAGGACTACGCAGATCGCAATATCCACCTGGTCCGAGACCAAGATTCCCCATGGCGTTGCTTCAATGTCCATGAAAGTGACCAGGAGGTGGAGCATGCTTAATCTATTGTCTTATGATTTTATGCAGCGAGCCTTTTTGGCAGTTATTGCCATGAGTCTCTTTTCACCAGTCCTTGGGACCTTCCTTATCTTGCGTCGTCAGAGCCTTATGAGTGATACTCTGAGTCACGTCTCGCTTTCAGGGGTTGCCTTTGGCTTGGTTTTAGGAATTTCTCCGACCATTTCAACCATTGTGATTGTCTTGATTGCAGCGGTCTTCCTTGAATACCTACGTACGGTTTATAAAAGCTTTATGGAGATTGGGACAGCCATCCTCATGTCTACAGGACTTGCAGTTTCACTTATTGTCATGAGTAAGGGTAAGAGCTCTAGCTCGATGAGTCTGGATCAGTACCTTTTTGGTTCTATCGTGACCATTAGTCAAGAGCAGGTCATTGGGCTCTTTGTTATTGCAGCGGTTGTTTTAATCCTGACCTTCCTCTTTTTAAGACCCATGTATATTCTAACTTTTGACGAGGATACAGCTTTTGTCGATGGTCTTCCAGTGCGTACCATGTCTGTTCTCTTTAACATGGTAACGGGTGTGGCTATTGCCCTCATGATCCCAGCTGCGGGAGCACTTTTGGTATCGACTATCATGGTCTTACCAGCAAGTATTGCTTTGCGTCTAGGTAAAAACTTTAGTTCTGTGATGATACTTGCTAGCGTCATTGGTTTTCTAGGCATGGTTGCGGGGCTCTATATTTCCTATTATGCAGAGACGCCACCGAGTGCAAGTATCACCATTATTTTTGTAGTTGTCTTTTTAGTAGTCAGCTTATTCAAACGTTTTATCAAATAGGAGAAGCACATGAAAAAACTAAGCCTACTTTTGGCAAGCCTTGTGACAGTGTTCTTAGTCGCTTGCTCTAATCAAAAACAAGCAGACGGGAAATTAAATATCGTTACAACTTTCTATCCTGTCTACGAATTTACCAAGCAAGTAGCAGGGGATACAGCCAATGTCGAACTTTTGATCGGGGCTGGAACAGAGCCACATGACTATGAACCATCACCTAAGGCAGTCGCTAAAATCCAAGATGCTGATGCCTTTGTTTATGAGAATGAAAATATGGAAACTTGGGTTCCTAAGTTATTAGAATCCCTAGATGCAAAAAAAGTAAAAACTATTAAAGCTACTGGAGATATGCTACTTCTTCCAGGAAGTGAAGAAGAGGAAGACCATGACCATGGTGAAGAAGATCATCATCACGAGTATGACCCTCATGTATGGTTGTCTCCTGCGCGTGCAATCAAACTTGTAGAACATATCCGTGATAGTCTTTCAGCTGACTATCCAGATAAGAAGACGACTTTTGAAAAAAATGCAGCAGCCTATATCGAAAAACTGCAAGCCTTGGACAAGGCCTATACTGAAGGACTTTCTAGTGCAAAACAAAAGAGTTTTGTGACTCAACACGCAGCCTTTCGTTATCTAGCCTTGGACTACGGACTCAATCAAGTCTCTATCTCAGGTCTTTCACCAGATGCGGAGCCTTCAGCAAGCCGTTTGGCAGAATTGACCGAGTACATCAAGAAAAACAAAATCTCTTATATCTACTTTGAAGAAAATGCTTCTCAAGCCCTAGCGAATACCCTCTCAAAAGAAACAGGAGTGAAGTTAGATGTTCTGAATCCTCTTGAAAGCTTGACAGAAGAGGACATGAAAGCCGGTGAGAATTACATCTCTGTCATGGAGAAAAACCTCAAGGCCCTCAAGCAGACAACTGATCAGGCAGGAGCAGAAATTGAACCGGAAAAAGCAGAGGAAACTAAAACAGTTCATAATGGCTACTTTGAGGATGCCGATGTTAAGGACCGTACTCTGAGTGATTATGCTGGTAACTGGCAGTCTGTCTATCCTTTCCTTGAGGATGGGACTCTTGACCAAGTCTTTGACTACAAGGCTAAATTGACTGGCAAGATGACCAAGGATGAGTATAAGGCCTACTATCAAAAGGGTTACCAAACAGATGTAAGCAAGATTAATATTACAGATAATACTATGGAATTCATCCAAGGTGGCCAAAGTAAGAAATATACTTACAAGTATGTCGGCAAGAAAATCTTGACTTATAAGAAAGGGAATCGTGGAGTACGCTTCCTCTTTGAAGCGACTGATGCAGACGCCGGGCAATTCAAGTATGTTCAGTTTAGCGACCACAATATTGCTCCAGTCAAGGCAGAGCATTTCCATATCTTCTTTGGAGGTACTAGCCAAGAAGCTCTCTTTGAAGAGATGGACAACTGGCCAACCTACTATCCAGATGGCTTATCAGGTCAAGAGATTGCTCAAGAAATGTTGGCTCATTAAAGCGAAACAATCCTTCCTACATGGGGAGGATTTTTCTTGTTTTATCAGCGTTGAGCATCTAGATTGACATTGGCTGAGAAGGGAGTACAATATATGTAATAAAAATAGTTACAACAAAGAGAGGTTTTCTATGGTTTACGAATATAATAGTCAGATTTATTTGGCTGAAGTAGCTTTAAATGTTAAGGACTTAGAAAGTCAGACAGCATTTTATCATCAGTTGCTTGGGTTGGAGATTATGAATCAATCGGAAAATCAAGTTCTTTTAGGTGCCGGTGGAAAACCGCTAGTTCGGCTAATTAAGACGGATGACATTAGCAATCCTAAGCAAAGTTATGGTCTTTATCATATGGCACTTCTTTTACCGACTCGTGAAGATTTGGCTAATGTTTAAACACTTGTTAGATCTAAAGATTCCATTAGTTGGTGGAGCTGATCATGGCTATAGTGAGGCTATCTATCTAGAAGACCTGGAGGGTAATGGCATAGAACTCTATAGAGATAAGCCTGTGACAGTCTGGGATATTCGTGAGGATGGCCGTATTATTGGTGTGACAGAAGAACTCTCTGCTCAAGATATCTACCAACTAGGAAAAGAAATCGAGCCTTTTGTGATTGCAGAAGGCACTCGTATGGGCCATGTTCACCTATCTGTTAAGAATAGTCGAGAAGCGAGTACATTCTATCAAGAGTCTCTTGGTCTTGAGGATAAATTCACGATTCCACATGCTAGTTGGATCGCATCAGGGGCTTATCATCATCATCTAGCTGTAAATGAATGGGGTGGCAAAAACTTAGCTTCTCGTGAGCAAGGAATGTCAGGTCTTGCCTACTATGTGGTTGAAGTTGAGAACAAGGAGTTTTTGGTCAATTTGTTTATGCAAGCACAGGATAGGCAAGGGCAACTTCAATGGATTTCCTCTTCTGAATTCTCTGTTACAGATAAAGACGGTATTGTTACGAGAGTCAGAGTGGAGAACTAGGAGGTTTTATCTTTAAGATAAGTGCTCCTTTTGACAAAGGTTTGTATTAGAGATATAATGTAGAAAAATCGTTTAAGGATAAAGATATGACAAAATCAAAGTACATTACACGCCTCAAACGCTCAGAGGGTCAATTGCGAGGTATTCAAAAAATGATGGAGGAAGAGCGTGATTGTGTCGATATCATTACTCAATTAACAGCAGTGCGATCCAGTGTTGATCGTATTATTGAACTGATGATAACGGAGAATTTAACATCTTGTATTAACGACCCTTTAGAGGATCCTCAAGCACAGAAGGAAAGATTGGAAAAGGCGGTTAAATACTTGATTAAACGCAAGTAATAAAAAACATACGTTTCTCTTAAATAGTGAACAAATGATTAAAAGAGCAGTTGGTTTCTTGAAATTAGACCAATTGCTCTTTTTTTAGATATTTTTCAAACCAAAGTTATGGCTAAAACTCATATGAAGTGATATTGTTTTGTTAAGGTTTTTCAAGAATAAAGAGTTCTTTAGTGGCGTATTTACTTTCTTTATAGCCTAAGCTTTCGTAACTCTCAATAATTGGATCGTAGACTTTGTTATTACCTTTTTGCTCACGTGGGATTACAATGTAATCAATTGAATCATCAGCTTTTTTATCATTATGATAAAAGATATCATAAAGATATTGATGATTGCGAAGGGCAGGTGTATAGCCCCCTTCTGTTACAACAGATGCTTCTTCCGGCAAACTCTCTAGAGTATAACGCATGGTATCAAATTTTTCTTTATGTTCAAAATAATATCCAATATTGAAGGACCAATTGTGCGTAAAGTGATGGAGAAGGGTACCAGACATGATAATACCAACCGTAACCATAGCAAGGGTTGTTTTTTCCTTGATGAATTTATGTTCTTTTAAATCTTCCAGAGCAAGGAGGGCCATGATGAAGAGTAAAGTTTGGCTGCCATAACTGTATTGGAAACCAATATCATATTGATAAGGCCAGTCTGGCAATAAGTTAATAACAATCAATGGTAAACTAAGGAGATAGTTAGACCAAGTGCGCTGAACCAGTGGAAGAAAGACGAGAGGAGCTAAAACGAAGAATAAGTAACCCAGTTTTCTAGCAATCAATAGTTTACTAAAGACATAAGTTGGATGAAGAATGAGATTTTTAAGAACACTTAAGATTCCATTTTCGCCCTCTAACAGATAAGGTTCAAATCGGGAAACCATTCCCCCTTCTCCGTAAGTGTTCAAAAGATATAATCCAAGGGCAAAGTACAGAACAGGTAATATGAAATCTGCCAGAATAATCCATTTCTTGGTCTGGCTTGATAGAGAGAAGCGCTTTTGGAATAAGAAATAGAGTCCAATGCTCACAACATAAATAAATGCATCTTCTTTTACGAATAAAAGTAAGAGAGTTACTAGGAGAATTTTCCATTTTTGCTCAGAGCTAATAAAATAGAACAACCAGATAATTAAAGGGACTAGGAAGCAGTTTTCGTGAAGATGATAGCCTCCAGCCGTTGTCATAACAGGGATGAGAACAAACCAAGCAATTATCAGACTATTGATTGATTTAGAAAAGTTCAATCTCTTCAGAAGTAATCTTAAGGGAATGACTGCGGAAAAAACAACCCAAATCTGTAAAACCTCTAAAGTTTCAACATGTGGTAAGAACTTATAGAAAGGCAACATGAGATAAAAAATCGGAGAGATATGGACCGCAAAGTGGGAGAGAACTCGGTCACGTTCCAATGTTGTGATAGCAGTCAAGTCCGTACTCATTCGATGAAACATCTGTGAAAATATACCTATATCAAAAGTGGAGCCATCAAATGTTTTTACTTTGTAGGCCACTACTATAGAGAGGTAAACAACATAGAGAATCACGAATGACAATACAGAATAATTGAATATTTTTTTATATTTTTCTATATATTTTTCAATTGGCAGATTGTTGAATAAGATGAGAAATATTGCCGAAAGAAAGAATGCCAAAAGTACGGGTCATAAGATTGTGTTAAACCTGGTTTCAGCAAGGTTGATAGCATGAAAGCCAAGAGCAGTATCTTGAAGATTTATACTAGTAAGGGTTAGCAGTCGAGGGGTCGTCAATAGAATGACGAATAAATACAGATAAGAATATTTTTCATTTCTGAGGAAGGCCCCTGTAAATAATAACAGACTTAAAAATATGAATCCTAGAGCTAAGAAAAAAGAAATGCTCTTAAAGATTGCCACTAGGAGTATAAGACTAGAAACTATAATATTAATTCTATGAATACTTAAAGATGATATTTTTTTAGGTACAAAGATTAACAAGGGAACTGAAACGAAAAAGACACCTAAATTCAAAAGTGAAATCGGTGATAGGGTAAGGAATAAATCTTTTGAGGTTGAAGTCAATAAATCAACCAAAATCATCATCAGATAGGCTCCTATTCCACATGTTAAAAAATTGCCACTTTTTTTAAAAAAACTATTCAAAACTTTTTTCATTACATGAAATCCTCCAGCTAATATTCTATCATAAATATATTTGATATTCTATCTTAAATCGTTCTGCTTAGAGGTGGAAAAGCAGGCACCTATATAATATAGCTCAGATTTTACATATGTAGTGAAAATGGGCTATTAAAAGTAGATTAAAAGATTACAAGGAAAAACGATTAAGAAGTACTTAATCGTTTAATTGCTTGTTCAATATCACCTGGCCAAGCATTCATGCCACCTTCTACATTGGTAACGGTGAGGCCTTGGGCGTTGAGAAATTGACAGGCAGAGGCAGAGCGCACTCCTCCTTGACAGATGACATGGTATTCATGGTCAGGTTTGAGTTCCTTGTAGCCTTGCTCCAAGGTGCTTAACGGAAGATTTTTGGCACCTGGTGCATGTCCTGCTTGGAATTCATGTACTTCACGGACATCGATAAGATCTAGATTTTCATTTTGATATTTTTCATAAAAGTCAGCCATGCTGATATTAGTTAGCATATTCTACCCTTTCTGGATTAACCATTTTGTATAGTGAATAAGCGCCGTCAAGGTTTTGGACGGTAAATCCTGCTTGCTTGAGGATACGCTCTGCGATATAGCTGCGCAAACCACTGTGGCAGCTAACGATGTAGGCTTGGTTCTTGTCTAGTTCATCCAAGCGTTCCCGTAGTTCGTTTAGGGGGATGTGGATGGTGTCAACCTTAAGTCGACCACTTTGGAATTCGCTACTGGTCCGTACATCCAGGAATTTCTTGCCAGTAGCTATTTCATCTTCTAGCTGGTACCACTGTATATTGTCGCTCAGACCTTCGATAAGGTTCAAAGCTGCGTAGCCCAGCATATTTACTGGATCTTTGGCAGAACCAAATGGTGGTGCATAGGTGAACTCTAATTCTGGCAAGTCAAAGACGGTGAGCTTTGCCTTGATAGCAGTTGCGAGGATATCGATTCGCTTGTCAACTCCTTTAGCTCCGACACCTTGGGCACCATAAATCTTACCACTGGTTGGGTCAAAGAGGAGCTTCAGGGTCATATCAGTAGCACCTGGATAATAACCAGCGTGGTCTTTCCCACTGACATGAAGTGCCTTGTATGGGAGTTGATTGTCACGAAGAGTGCGCTCACTAAGACCTGTCGAAGCAGCGGATATACCAAAAGCACGAACGATAGCAGTACCGATACTACCCTTGTTTTTGCGCTCCATTCCAGCGATTACGTCTGCCACTTGACGTCCTTGCCTGTTGGCAGGAGAAGCTAGAGAAATGAGGACGTCTTGCCCTGTGATTTCTTGTTTGACGATGATGGCATCCCCAACTGCAAAAATATCTTTTTGACTGGTTTCGTAGTTTTCATCTACCAAGATACCACCACGAATTCCTAGTTCAATCCCCGCAGCTTTGGCCAGACCGTTTTCAGGTTCAACACCGACAGAAAGGATGGTGAGGTCAGAAGTAATCTTTTGACCATTTTCGAGAACGATGATTTTTCCTTGTTCTTCAAATCGAGTCGCAGACTGGGAAGTGATAACACGAACGCTGTTTGTAACCAATTCTGCTTGGACAAAGGCTGCCATTTCTTGATCTAATGGTGGCAAGACATGAGGAGCTTTTTCGACGATGGTGACATGCAAGCCACGTTTTGCCAGGTTTTCAGCCATTTCAAGCCCGATAAACCTGCACCGATGACGACAGCTTCTTTTGGATGTTTGTCCAAGGCTGCCATAATTTCATCGAGATCAGAAATATTGCGGAGCGTGTAAGCATTCTTAGCTTCTGCCAAGCCATCAATGGCAGGAACAAATGGCTTAGCTCCTGGAGAGAGAATCAGCTTATCGTAGCTTTCTGTGAATTCCTGTCCATCATGTCGGACAGTGACAGTGTGATTTTCTGGAGAAATCTGGACGACCTCGTGAAATGGTCGCACATCAAGATTAAACCGTGCCTTGAGACTTTCAGGAGTTTGGACTAATAAGCTGTCACGATTTGCAATTTCTCCTGAAACATAGTAAGGAAGTCCGCAGTTTGCAAAGGAAACAAAGGGACCTTTCTCAAAAATAGTGATTTCAGCGTCTTCTATGAGACGTCTGAGACGGGTTGCTGCAGACATACCGCCTGCAACTCCTCCAATAATGATAATTTTCATTAATTTTCTCCCTTTTTGTTCTATATGATCTTGCCTGTCCACGCGCTCATACCACCTCGGACGTTGATAACATCATAGCCTTTTTTCTTGAGCTTTTTAGCAGCCATCTTGCTTCGAACACCAGAATGACAAATGACATAAAGTGTTTCATTTGTCGCAGGTGTGTAAGCTCCGATTTCGGTTAGAGGAACATTCTTGGCGTTTTTGATATGACCTCTACGGAACTCCGTAGGCGTCCGCACATCCAGTAGTTGAATTGGTTCCTTGAGTTTAGCTTCTAATTCGCTAGTAGAAATACTATCAATTTTTGTAAATAAGTGAAACATAGGCACCTCCAATATACCCTTATGGGGTATATTAAACCACTAAGCAACGCTTTTGTCAAGTAAGTTGAATTGATTAGTATTGTTTCTTTTTCAGTATACAAGATGCCAACTTACAAACTAAAGAGTTGGTTGATAGGTTAATGAATAGAACCTGTCTTATTTATTCAACAACTACTTGTCTAGAAAATTACCTTTTCAGAAAACGAAGACCATCTATACTAAAGTAAGAAAAAACAAGCAAAGTCCTTGAAAAATCAGAGAAAATCAAGTATAATATGAGTAATCATTTGTCGTAGGTTTTGTCTGAAATATTGTCCAGACAAGGCTCACAGCAGTTAAATCTTCTTACAAAAGTCGGATTTAGCTGCTCTTTTTGTGCTTTTTTTCAGTATTTTTGCCATCTGTAACAGAGATTTAAAGATTCTGAAAATTGCTTAGAAGGATAAGGTGATAGGGGTTTGTTAACCATCTAACGATAATCAAAGGTCTAGATAATTAGGCTTGGAATTTTAACTAAAAGGAGAATCATCTTGGCAGGACATGACGTTCAATACGGGAAACATCGTACCCGTCGTAGTTTTTCAAGAATCAAAGAAGTTCTTGACTTACCAAATTTGATTGAAATTCAAACAGATTCATTTAAAGATTTCCTAGATCATGGTCTTAAGGAAGTGTTTGAAGACGTATTGCCAATTGCAAACTTTACAGAAACTATGGAGTTGGAGTTTGTTGGCTACGAAATCAAAGAACCAAAATACACGCTAGAGGAAGCACGTATCCATGATGCTAGCTACTCTGCGCCAATCTTTGTAACTTTCCGTTTAATTAATAAAGAAACTGGCGAAATCAAGACTCAAGAAGTCTTCTTTGGAGATTTCCCAATCATGACTGAGATGGGTACCTTCATCATCAATGGTGGTGAGCGTATCATCGTATCGCAGTTGGTTCGTTCTCCTGGTGTTTACTTTAACGACAAAGTAGACAAAAACGGTAAAGTTGGTTACGGTTCAACTGTTATTCCTAACCGTGGAGCCTGGTTGGAACTTGAAAGCGACTCAAAAGACATTGCCTACACTCGTATCGACCGTACTCGTAAAATTCCGTTTACGACCTTGGTTCGTGCGCTCGGTTTTTCAGGTGATGATGAAATTTTCGATATCTTTGGTGATAGCGAGTTAGTTCGCAATACAGTAGAAAAAGATATCCATAAGAATCCTGCGGACTCTCGTACTGACGAAGCCTTGAAAGAAATCTACGAACGCCTTCGTCCAGGTGAGCCAAAAACGGCTGAGAGTTCACGTACCTTGCTTGTAGCTCGTTTCTTTGATCCACGTCGTTACGACTTGGCTGCTGTTGGACGTTACAAGATTAACAAGAAACTCAATATCAAGACTCGCTTGCTCAATCTTACGATTGCAGAGCCATTGGTAGATCCTGAAACTGGTGAAATTTTGGTAGAAAAAGGGACTGTCATGACTCGTGATGTTATCGAGAGCATCGAAAGTCACTTGGATGGCGACTTGAATAAGATTGTCTATACACCTAATGATTCTGCTGTATTGACAGATCCGGTAGTTCTTCAAAAATTCAAGGTAGTTGCGCCGACTGATCCAGACCGTGTTGTAACTATCATTGGTAATGCAAATCCAGATGACAAGGTTCGCGTAGTGACTCCTGCAGATATTCTTGCTGAGATGAGTTACTTCCTTAACTTGGCTGAAGGAATTGGACGTGTGGACGATATCGACCACCTTGGGAACCGTCGTATCCGTGCAGTTGGTGAATTTTGCTTGCTAACCAAGTTCGTTTAGGACTTTCTCGTATGGAGCGTAATGTTCGTGAGCGTATGTCGGTTCAGGACAATGAAGTGTTGACACCACAACAAATCATCAATATTCGTCCTGTAACAGCTGCAGTCAAAGAGTTCTTTGGTTCATCACAGTTGTCACAGTTCATGGATCAACACAACCCACTATCAGAATTATCACACAAACGTCGTTTGTCTGCCTTAGGGCCTGGTGGTTTGACACGTGACCGCGCTGGATATGAAGTGCGTGACGTGCACTACACTCACTATGGACGTATGTGTCCAATCGAAACACCTGAAGGGCCAAACATCGGTTTGATCAATAACTTGTCTTCATATGGACACCTTAACAAGTATGGTTTTATTCAAACTCCATACCGCAAGGTTGACCGTGCAACTGGTAAAGTAACTAACGAAATCGTTTGGTTGACTGCCGATGAAGAAGATGAATACACAGTAGCTCAGGCTAACTCTAAATTGAACGCAGATGGAACTTTTGCTGAAAAAGTTGTCATGGGACGTCACCAAGGGGTTAACCAAGAATATCCAGCATCGAGCGTTGACTATATGGATGTTTCTCCTAAACAGGTAGTTGCCGTTGCGACAGCATGTATTCCTTTCTTGGAAAACGATGACTCCAACCGTGCCCTCATGGGTGCCAACATGCAACGTCAGGCTGTTCCTTTGATCGATCCTAAAGCGCCTTTCGTTGGTACTGGTATGGAATACCAAGCAGCCCACGACTCTGGAGCTGCGGTTATTGCGCAACATGGCGGTAAGGTTACTTATGCGGATGCTGACAAAGTAGAAGTTCGCCGTGAAGATGGTTCTCTGGATGTTTACCACATCCAAAAATTCCGTCGTTCAAACTCAGGTACTGCTTATAACCAACGTACCCTTGTTCGAGTTGGTGATGTCATCGAAAAAGGTGACTTTATCGCTGATGGACCTTCTATGGAAAAAGGTGAAATGGCGCTTGGACAAAACCCAATCGTTGCCTACATGACATGGGAAGGTTACAACTTCGAGGATGCCGTTATCATGAGCGAACGCTTGGTGAAAGACGATGTTTATACATCTGTTCACCTCGAAGAATACGAATCAGAAACACGCGATACAAAGCTTGGGCCTGAAGAAATCACTCGTGAAATTCCAAACGTTGGTGAAGATGCCCTTAAAGACCTTGACGAGATGGGTATTATCCGTATCGGTGCTGAGGTTAAAGAAGGGGATATCCTTGTAGGTAAAGTAACACCTAAGGGTGAAAAAGATCTTTCAGCTGAAGAACGTCTCTTGCACGCTATCTTCGGAGACAAATCTCGTGAAGTTCGTGATACTTCCCTTCGTGTACCACACGGTGCCGATGGTGTTGTTCGAGATGTCAAAATCTTTACACGTGCAAATGGTGATGAATTGCAATCTGGTGTGAATATGCTTGTTCGCGTATACATCGCTCAAACGTAAGATTAAGGTCGGAGACAAGATGGCGGGACGCCACGGAAACAAAGGGGTTGTCTCTCGCATCGTTCCTGTAGAAGACATGCCTTACCTTCCAGATGGAACTCCAGTCGATATCATGTTGAACCCGCTTGGGGTACCATCACGTATGAATATCGGTCAGGTTATGGAACTTCACCTTGGTATGGCAGCTCGTACTCTTGGTATCCACATCGCAACGCCTGTCTTTGACGGAGCAAGTTCAGAAGATCTTTGGGACACTGTTAAAGAAGCAGGCATGGATAGCGACGCTAAGACTATCCTATACGACGGGCGTACTGGTGAACCATTTGATAACCGTGTGTCAGTTGGTGTCATGTACATGATCAAACTTCACCACATGGTTGATGATAAATTGCACGCTCGTTCAGTCGGACCATACTCAACTGTTACGCAACAACCACTCGGAGGTAAAGCTCAGTTTGGTGGACAACGTTTCGGTGAGATGGAGGTTTGGGCGCTTGAAGCCTACGGTGCGTCAAATGTCCTTCAAGAAATCTTGACTTACAAGTCTGACGATATTAACGGACGTTTGAAAGCTTATGAAGCTATTACAAAAGGAAAACCAATTCCAAAACCAGGTGTTCCAGAATCATTCCGAGTTCTTGTAAAAGAATTGCAATCTCTTGGTCTTGACATGCGTGTCCTTGACGAAGACGATCAAGAAGTGGAACTTCGTGACCTTGATGAAGGAATTGACGAAGATGTCATCCACGTAGATGACCTTGAAAAAGCCCGCGAAAAAGCAGCTCAAGAGGCAAAAGCAGCCTTTGAAGCAGAAGAAAAAGCAAAAGCGGAAGCTACTGAACAAGAATAAGTAGTTCACTTATAATAGAAAGGGAAGAAATAGTGGTTGATGTAAATCGTTTTAAAAGTATGCAAATCACGCTAGCTTCTCCAAGTAAAGTCCGTTCATGGTCTTATGGAGAAGTCAAAAAACCTGAAACAATCAATTACCGTACGTTGAAACCAGAACGTGAAGGACTATTTGACGAAGTCATCTTTGGTCCTACAAAAGACTGGGAATGTGCTTGTGGCAAGTACAAACGTATTCGATATAGAGGGATTGTTTGTGACCGTTGTGGTGTTGAAGTAACGCGTACTAAAGTTCGTCGTGAACGTATGGGACATATTGAATTGAAAGCTCCTGTATCTCACATCTGGTATTTCAAGGGGATTCCAAGCCGTATGGGCTTGACCCTTGATATGAGTCCTCGTGCCCTCGAGGAAGTTATCTACTTTGCAGCTTATGTGGTAATTGATCCTAAGGATACTCCACTTGAGCACAAGTCTATCATGACAGAGCGCGAATATCGTGAGCGCTTGCGTGAGTTTGGTTACGGATCGTTCGTTGCCAAAATGGGTGCGGAAGCTATCCAAGACCTCTTAAAGCAAGTAGACCTTGAAAAAGAAATTGTTGAACTCAAAGAAGAGTTGAAAACAGCTACTGGACAAAAACGTGTGAAAGCTATCCGTCGTTTGGATGTTTTGGATGCTTTCCACAAGTCTGGCAACAAACCTGAATGGATGATTCTCAACATCCTTCCGGTTATTCCACCAGACCTTCGTCCAATGTTGCAGTTGGATGGTGGCCGTTTTGCCTCATCTGACTTGAACGACCTATACCGCCGTGTTATCAACCGTAACAACCGTTTGGCTCGTTTGCTTGAGTTGAATGCACCAGGCATCATCGTTCAAAATGAGAAGCGTATGCTTCAAGAAGCAGTAGATGCTTTAATTGACAATGGACGTCGTGGTCGTCCAATTACTGGACCAGGTAGCCGTCCGCTTAAATCATTGAGCCATATGCTCAAAGGGAAACAAGGACGCTTCCGTCAAAACTTGCTCGGTAAACGTGTTGACTTCTCAGGACGTTCCGTTATCGCCGTTGGTCCAACTCTTAAGATGTACCAATGTGGTGTGCCACGTGAAATGGCAATCGAGCTCTTTAAACCATTCGTTATGCGTGAAATCGTTGCGCGCGATATCGTTCAAAACGTTAAAGCGGCTAAACGCTTGGTAGAACGTGGAGATGAACGTATCTGGGATATCCTCGAAGAAGTTATCAAAGAACACCCAGTGCTTCTTAACCGCGCACCTACCCTTCACCGTTTGGGTATCCAAGCATTTGAACCTGTCTTGATTGACGGTAAAGCCCTTCGCTTGCATCCGCTTGTCTGTGAAGCCTATAATGCCGACTTTGACGGTGACCAAATGGCCATCCACGTACCACTTTCAGAAGAAGCCCAAGCAGAAGCTCGTATCTTGATGCTGGCTGCTGAGCATATCTTGAACCCTAAAGATGGGAAACCAGTTGTTACTCCATCTCAGGACATGGTTTTGGGTAACTACTACTTGACGATGGAAGAAGCTGGTCGTGAAGGTGAAGGAATGGTCTTCAAAGACCGTGACGAAGCTGTCATGGCTTACCGCAATGGTTATGTTCACCTTCACTCACGTGTTGGTATTGCAACAGATAGCCTTAACAAACCATGGACAGAAGAGCAAAAACACAAATCTTGCTAACAACAGTTGGTAAAATTCTCTTCAACGATATCATGCCTGAAGGTTTACCATACTTGCAAGAGCCAACAAACGCTAACTTGACAGAAGGTGTTCCGGCTAAGTACTTCTTGCCATTAGGTGGAAATATCAAGGAAGCTATTGAAGGACTTGAACTCAACCCACCATTCAAGAAGAAAAACCTTGGAAATATCATCGCTGAAATCTTCAAACGTTTCCGTACGACAGAAACATCTGCCCTACTTGACCGTATGAAGAACCTCGGCTACCACCACTCAACTCTGGCAGGTTTGACAGTGGGTATTGCCGATATTCCAGTCGTTGAAGACAAGGCAGAAATCATCGAAGAATCACACAAACGTGTAGAACAAATCACAAAACAATTCCGTCGTGGTATGATCACAGATGACGAGCGCTACAATGCTGTTACAGCTGAATGGCGTGCTGCCCGTGAAAAATTGGAGAAACGTTTGGTTGCCAACCAAGATCCTAAGAACCCAATCGTTATGATGATGGATTCTGGAGCCCGTGGTAACATCTCAAACTTCTCACAGCTTGCCGGTATGCGTGGTCTGATGGCTGCTCCGAATGGACGTATCATGGAATTGCCAATCCTTTCAAACTTCCGTGAAGGTTTGTCAGTACTCGAAATGTTCTTCTCAACTCACGGTGCCCGTAAAGGTATGACCGATACGGCCCTTAAGACAGCCGACTCAGGTTACTTGACTCGTCGTTTGGTTGACGTTGCCCAAGACGTTATCATCCGTGAGGATGACTGTGGAACTGACCGTGGTCTCTTGATCCGTTCTATCACTGAAGGTAAAGAGATGATTGAGTCTCTCGAAGAACGTCTCAATGGTCGTTACACTAAGAAAAACTGTTAAACATCCAGAAACTGGTGCGGTTATCATCGGTCCAAATGAATTGATTACAGAAGACAAGGTACCCGTGAAATTGTTAATGCCGGTGTTGAAGAAGTAACCATTCGTTCAGCCTTTACATGTAATACTCGTCATGGTGTCTGCCGTCACTGTTACGGTATCAACTTGGCGACTGGTGATGCGGTTGAAGTTGGTGAAGCAGTTGGTACAATCGCTGCCCAATCTATCGGGGAACCTGGTACACAGCTTACAATGCGTACCTTCCACACGGGTGGGGTTGCCTCAAATACCGATATCACTCAGGGTCTTCCTCGTGTCCAAGAAATCTTTGAAGCCCGCAATCCTAAAGGGGAAGCGGTTATCACAGAAGTCAAAGGGAAAGTTACAGCTATCGAAGAAGATGCTTCAACTCGTACTAAGAAAGTCTTTGTCAAGGGCGAAACTGGCGAAGGTGAGTATGTGGTACCATTTACAGCACGTATGCGTGTAGAAGTTGGTGATCAAGTATCTCGCGGTGCAGCTCTAACAGAAGGTTCTATCCAACCAAAAAGACTCCTTGCTGTTCGTGATGTCTTGTCAGTTGAAACCTACCTGCTCGGTGAAGTTCAAAAAGTTTACCGTAGCCAAGGGGTAGAAATCGGTGACAAACACATCGAGGTAATGGTTCGTCAAATGATCCGTAAAGTTCGTGTCATGGATCCAGGTGATACAGATCTTCTCATGGGTACTCTTATGGATATTAACGACTTTACTGATGCCAATAAGGATGTCCTTATCTCAGGTGGAGTTCCAGCGACTGGTCGCCCAGTTCTTATGGGAATCACTAAAGCCTCACTTGAAACAAATAGCTTCTTGTCAGCTGCTTCATTCCAGGAAACAACTCGTGTCCTTACAGACGCGGCTATCCGTGGTAAGAAGGACCATCTTCTTGGACTTAAGGAAATGTCATCATCGGTAAGATCATCCCAGCAGGTACTGGTATGGCTCGCTACCGTAACCTTGAACCAAAAGCTATCAATGAAGAAGTTTACCTTGAACAGTCTCAAGAAGATGAAGAAACAAATCTTGTTGTAGAGGCTCAAGTTGAAGTAAACGAATAGAATATTTACTTGAAATGAAAAAGAGGGGGATTCCCTCTTTTTCCGAGTAAAAACATTGAATAAAACTGCATAAAACATGCAAAAAAAATAATATTTTGAGACTTCGAAGTATAAATATTCTTTTTTAAAATATTAAGCATAATTCTTTGAGTTTTACTTACATGAATGCTAGAATGTAAAATGGATGTTTGTGTATTCATAAAAACAACGCATAAAACATAACAATATATTCAATCCTGAACAGGATATTGGAGGTAATATCGTGAAAAATGATTTGTTTAACGATCGTATCAGTCGATTTTCGATTCGTAAACTAAACGTCGGAGTTTGCTCGGTCCTTCTCGGAACTTTAGTTATGCTCGGTACAGCTGCAAACGTTAGTGCGGATGAAGCTGTAGAGGATAAAAAAACTGAAGGAGTTGTAACTACAACAGAAATTGACAAGGCAGAAACTCCTGAAACTACAGAAGCAGCACCTACTACAGAAGTAACTTATCAAGCAGATGCAGCTCCTGTAGTTCCTGCAGAAAAAACAACTCCAGCGACAACTGATAAAGCTGAAGCTCCTGTAACTCCTACAGAAACAGCACCAACTACAACAGCTCCTGTTGAAGAAAAAGCTCCAGTTGTGGCACCTGCACCAGCTCAAGCAGATAAGAAAGAAGAAGTTATCGCTGCAGGCGTAGAGGCACCAGCAAAAGAAGAGAAAGCTGCAACAGTCCCATCAGAAAATACTCCTAAGCCTCGTACTCGTCGTGCTGTTGGGGATCCTAATGATCCAAACTTGATTGCGGATGACGTTGAAGACGCAACTTCAACTCCAAAAGTTGAAAAACCTGGCTTTACAACAGATATTGATGCCAAATCTATGACTAGCCAGATTACTTGGTTGGACTTTGGAGATGTAGCCAACTGGACAGGGGCAAAAAAAGTCATAGTTCCTAAAAATGACCAATTTCCTGATAAAGATTTAGAAGAAAGACTAGCTCTTCAAGTTGGGGCTACTTATACCAAGGAAATCATGCCTGGCTATGTAGTCACTGTAAAAGTTAAATCTTTGAAACCTTTCCAAGCGACTGAAATCTATAAAAAAACGGATGGAAGAGCAAGGGGCTACAGAAGCCGAAAAAAAGCGACCTATGATCCAAATGCAAAAAAATGGCTATGTAAAGGGTGTTACTTCAACAGGGGCTCAAAAAGCTTTTTACCGATGGCAAAGAAGCCGACGTTGTCGCTAATCCTCAAAAATAATTGGACTGAAATTAAACATGAAAATGTTGATACGAAAGCCAAGATGACTACCATGGGTTCAGCTATGAATGGTGGAAATATTGGAGTTCAGTTTGAAATCTCTGCAACCTTCCGTGGAAAGAAAGTTAAGCCAGCTATTGTTATGGCTGATGGTGAGTCTGCTAACCCTGGTGAATTTGTTATGTTCACTACCAATGGAGAAGGCTGGAAGCACATTGGGGAATGGAAGAAAACTACTAGACCAGCCACTTCTGTTCCTTATGAACCACAAGATACAGAGAATCTTTTTGGTTCTAAATCTAAATATAATAACATTAACCTAAGACAACTTCGTGATAATTCTCCTGTAGCTGGACCAGATAAGAAACCAGTAGCATGGAAGTACTTTGGAAATCCTGACAAAGTTACGGCTGGTCTTGGGACTGGTGTCTTTGGACCAAACATTTCTGCAGGTAATAGTGCAGTTCCACTCGTAATGACACGTGGAGCATCTGAAGTGGGACTTTATATCGCTTCAGCTGGTAAACAGTCTGCCATGCTAGGATTCTTCCCACTTGATGAAGGGGATGCTCCTGAGTCATATGGTAAGGCAGTCCATACCATTGCAACTGTTGACGGTGTTACTGGAGGTAAAGTAAATCAACCGTATCTTGGTAGCGTAAGCCCAGATATGGATGAAAACACTACTCAAGACTGGTTCGGTGATGATAAGACAACTACGGCCGATGAAGGAATTAACCAATTGCTTCCGGATAACCTCAAAGGGACAACCAATGAGATGATCAAGATGGACCGTACACGCCCAGGGAACTACAAGATGTCAGTTCAAGCTCATACGGATGGAGCTTCAGAAGCACATATCTATGGTTGGGTAGACTTTAACCAAAATGGTAAATTCGATGAGGATGAACGCTCAAATCTCGCTACAATCACACAAGATGGCACTGTTGAGTTGACCTTTGCAAACAGCAAGACTTACATCGACCCAAGCGTTAAAGAGTTAGGTGCTCGTGTTCGTATCGCTAAGAAAGCGAACGAGATCGAAAGCCCAACTGGCATGGCCTTCTCAGGTGAGGTAGAAGACTTCAAGACTCAAATCACCCACCCGCCAAAAGGGGAATTTAAGGAAACTTCTGGTCCTCAAGCTACTAAACAAACCGCAACAGTAACCTTTACAGCTCGTGGTGAACACAAGTATGAACGTAATTCTACTGCTGTTATTGATGAAACTGTAGAACCATACATCGTTGACAAAGATGGCAACCGTGCAACGCTTGATGCAGACGGTTACTACGTCGTTCAAGGACAAGGTAAGTACAAGATTACTGCTAAAGGTAAAGATGTAGACGTTGAGTTTATCCCAGAAGATAACTTCCTTGGAACAGCTGATGGTATCTCTATCCGTCGTTCAGATAATAATGGTTATGATACTGGCTGGTCAACCAAATTCCCAGACCAAGAACCTAATGTGAATGGCCAATTAAATACTATGGATGGTCAATATGTTCCAACTGTAACACCGATTGACATTGAAGGAGTTGACAAGACTTCTAAAGATATTCAAGGTGCAACTCAAAAAGAAACACCTACCTTTAATACAACAGCGACTAACTTAAATGGTGATAAGATTGCTATTGCTCCAAGCGCAGACTATCCTGCTAAGTTGGTAGATCCAGCTACAGGTCGCACGATTGATGAGCCATCTGTAACAGTTAAAGGTGAAGGAACATACACAATTAATCCTACAACAGGTGAAGTAACCTTCACTCCAGAACCAAGCTTTACTGGTACAGCCAAAGGTGTGGAAGTTACATTGTCAGCGCCAGTTGGACGTAATAAAGACGGTAAGATTCAAAAAGAGTACGTTAAGACAGCTACAGCTAAGTACACCCCAACAGTTGTAGGAGTAACACCAACTGCAACACCAGCAGAAACAAAAGATATTCAAGGTGCAACACAAACAGGTAAGCCTGAATTCAAGGGTGGTACAGTTGAAGTTAACGGTGTTGAAAAGACTGTTCCAATCAACGAAGACGTTCCAGCAACATTTGACGATGGATCAACAACTAAGACTGTTGAAGGTGTTGGTAAATTTACGGTTGCGGCAGATGGAACAGTAACATTTGTCCCAGAAAAATCATTCGTTGGAACTGCACCAGCAGTAACAGTTGTCCGCGAAGATAAGAACGGAACAAAAGCTTCAGCGACATACACCCCAACAGTTGTAGGAGTAACACCAACTGCAACACCAGCAGAAACAAAAGATATTCAAGGTGCAACCCAAACAGGTAAGCCTGAATTCAAGGGTGGTACAGTTGAAGTTAACGGTGTTGAGAAGACTGTTCCAATCAACGAAGATGTTCCAGCAACATTTGACGATGGATCAACAACTAAGACTGTTGAAGGCGTTGGTACATACACAGTTGCAGCAGATGGAACAGTGACATTCGTTCCAGAACCAAACTTTGTAGGAACTGCCCCAGCAGTAACAGTTGTCCGCGAAGATAAGAACGGAACAAAAGCTTCTGCAACATACACACCAACTGTAGTAGGAGTAACCCCAACCGCAACACCAGCAGAAACAAAAGATATCCAAGGTGCAACTCAAACAGGTAAACCTGAATTCAAGGGTGGTACAGTTGAAGTTAACGGTGTTGAGAAGACTGTTCCAATCAACGAAGATGTTCCAGCAACATTTGACGATGGATCAACAACTAAGACAGTAGAAGGTGTTGGTAAATTTACGGTTGCAGCAGATGGAACAGTAACATTTGTCCCAGAAAAATCATTCGTTGGAACTGCACCAGCAGTAACAGTTGTCCGCGAAGATAAGAACGGAACAAAAGCCTCTGCGACATACACCCCAACTGTAACTCCTGTTAAACCAACTGCAATACCAGCAGAAACAAAAGATATTCAAGGTGCAACACAAACAGGTAAGCCTGAATTTACTGAGGGTGATAGCCGTGTACCAATCAACGAAGATGTTCCAGCAACATTTGACGATGGATCAACAACTAAGACAGTAGAAGGAGTTGGTACATACACAGTAGCACCAGATGGAACAGTAACATTTGTCCCAGAAAAATCATTCGTTGGAACTGCCCCAGCAGTAACAGTTGTCCGCGAAGATAAGAACGGAACAAAAGCTTCTGCAACATACACCCCAACAGTAACGCCAGTGACACCAACAGCTGAAGATGCAACATCAACTGACAAACAAGGTCAAGAACAATCTGGTAAACCTAACTTTACAGAAGGTAACCCAAGTGTACCAATGGATGATGATACGCCAGCAACATTCGAAGATGGTTCAACAAGTAAGACAATTCCAGGTGAAGGTACATACACAGTAGCACCAGATGGAACAGTAACATTTGTTCCAGAAAAATCATTCACAGGTAAAGGAACAGGTGTGACTGTTAAACGTGTAGATAAGAACGGTACGCCAGTAACGGCTAAGTACACCCCAACAGTAACCCCGGTAACACCAACTGCAACTCCTGCTGAATCAGTAGCCCCTCAAGGTGTGGTTCAAACTGGTACTGTTACCTTCACAGAAGGTGACCCAGTTGCACCAATCGACAAGGATACGATTACTCTTCTTGACGAAAATGGTCAACCAGCCACATCAGTAGTTGCTAAGTCGCCAGAAGGTAAAGAAATCGGTACTTTCACAGTTGATAAAGCAACAGGTGTTGTAACCTTCACACCAACTGACAAGTCATACTCAGGTGATGTTGTTGCCGTTAAGGTTCAAGCTAAGGATGCCAACGGCACTCCAGCTGAAACAACATACACACCTAAGATTACTCCAGTTGTTCCAACAGCTGATCCAACAACATCCACTGATATCCAAGGTCAAACCCAAACAGGTAAACCTAACTTTACAGAAGGTAACCCAAGTGTACCAATGGATGATGATACGCCAGCTACATTCGAAGATGGTTCAACAACGAAGACAATTCCAGGTGAAGGTACATACACAGTAGCACCAGATGGAACAGTAACATTTGTCCCAGAAAAATCATTCACAGGTAAAGGAACAGGCGTAACTGTTAAACGTGTAGATAAGAACGGCACACCAGTAACGGCTAAGTACACACCAACAGTAACACCAGTAACACCAACAGCTGAACCAGCTACATCTACTGATGTTCAAGGTGCAACACAAACAGGTAAGCCAAACTTCACAGAAGGCAATCCAAATGTTCCTATGAATGACAATGTTCCAGCAACATTCGAAGATGGTTCAACAACTAAGAAAGTTGAAGGAGTTGGTACTTATACAGTAGCTCCAGACGGAACAGTTACTTTCGTCCCAGAAAAATCATTTGTTGGTACAGCACCTGCTGTAACAGTTGTGCGTGAAGATAAGAACGGAACAAAAGCTTCTGCGACATACACACCAACAGTAACACCAGTAACACCAACAGCTGATCCAACTACATCTACTGATATCCAAGGTCAAACACAAACAGGTAAACCTAACTTTACAGAAGGCAACCCAAGTGTACCAATGGATGATGATACGCCAGCAACATTCGAAGACGGTTCAACAACTAAGACAATTCCAGGTGAAGGTACATACACAGTAGCACCAGATGGAACAGTAACATTTGTTCCAGAAAAATCATTCACAGGAACAGGAACAGGCGTAACTGTTAAACGTGTAGATAAGAATGGTACACCAGTAACAGCTAAGTACACACCAACAGTAACACCAGTAACTCCTACAGGTGAACCAGCAACAACAATTGGTCCAAAAGGTCAAGAGCAATCTGGTAAACCAGTCTTCAAGGAAGGCGATAGCCGTGTTCCTATGAATGATAATGTTCCAGCAACATTCGAAGATGGCTCAACAACTAAGACAATTGAAGGAGTTGGTACTTATACGGTAGCACCAGATGGAACAGTAACATTTAAACCAGAACCAGAATTTACTGGAACGGCTCCATCAGTGACAGTTGTTCGTGAAGATATGAACGGAACAAAAGCTTCTGCGACATATACACCAACAGTAACACCTGTGACTACATTTGTAGACAAAGAAGGTAAAGAAATTCCAGGATACCCAACAATGGATGGTGAACAACCTAAAGCTGAGATTCCAGGTTACCGTTTCGTTGAAACTAAGAAATTGCCTAATGGTGATACACAACATGTCTATGAAAAATTAGTAACTACTCACGTTGATGAGGAAGGAAAAGAAATCCCTGGTTACCCAACAGAAGATGGTGAGCAACCTAAGAAAGATATTCCAGGTTATGAATTTGTCAAGACAATTGTTGATGAAAATGGTAATACACAACACATCTACAAGAAAGTGGTAACACCAGATCCAGTACCAACGCCAGATCCAGTGCCAACGCCAGATCCAGTGCCAACACCAGATCCAGTACCAACACCAGATCCAGTGCCAACGCCAGATCCAGTGCCAACACCAGATCCAGTACCAACGCCAGATCCAGTGCCAACACCAGATCCAGTGCCAACACCAGATCCAGTGCCAACACCAGATCCAGTGCCAACGCCAGATCCAGTGCCAACGCCAGATCCAGTGCCAACACCAGTTCAAGAAAAACCAGCTCCAGTAGCTGAAGAGGTAGTTTGGGTAACTGACCAATTGCCAAATACTGGTACTGAAGATCATGCTAGCCTTGCTGCCCTTGGTTTAGTAGGTGTCTTGAGTGGATTTGGACTTATCGCTCGTAAAAAGAAAGAAGACTAATCAACTCTGTAGAATAGTGAGAAAGTCACCTTTCTAATTAAAAACTAGTACATCCAAAGATGTACTAGTTTTTTTATCTCTTTGCTGCTTGTTTTAAGGATAGAACTATGCTACAATCTTGTAAAATAAACAAGGATATCAAGATATGAAAAGTGAATACCAAAAAATGATTGCGGGAGAACCTTATCGTCCGTTCGATCCAGAACTTCGCTCTCTAGCACAAACAGCATGACAAAAGCAAGCTTCCTTTAATGAAGAAGTCGATCCAATAAAAGGTATGGAAATCATCAAAGGCTGGTTTGGTTCAACTGGTAAAAATCTCTATGTCAATACTCGTTTGGTGGTGGATTATGGTGTCAATATTCATTTGGGAGAAAATTTCTATTCCAATTGGAATCTGACCATGTTGGATGTTTGTCCTATTACCATTGGCGACAATGCTATGATTGGTCCTAACTGCCAATTTTTAACACCCCTTCATCCACTGGATCCAGATGAACGAAATTCAGGTTTAGAATTTGGGAAACCAATCACGATTGGTAAAAATTTCTGGGCAGGAGGTGGCGTTATTGTCCTTCCAGGTGTTACACTGGGTGATAACGTTGTTGCAGGAGCAGGAGCTGTCATTACTAAATCTTTTGGTGATAATGTAGTACTGGCTGGCAACCCAGCACGAGTTATCAAAGAAATTCCAGTCAAAGAAAATTAAAAGAACAGCGAAATGCTGTTCTTTTTTGCTAGAGATTTTTTCTCTTTTTAGCTTTTTTAGTGAGAGCCACATCGCATTCAGCAATGTTGCGCGTAAGATAGCTAGCTACTTGGAAGTCATCGGTATCAGATTTTAGCTCGACTTCATAGACGATTGTTAGATTATCACCTGCATTAGTGCTATTAATTGTAATCATGTCAACTTCTGAGCAGAATTGGTTAAGAGATAATTGGATAACTTCCTGTACCTTGTCTTGATTGGCTACCGTGATTGTCAAAAGTCTACGGCGTTGATTGTCGGACTTAATCTGCTGATTTTCTAAAAGGAACCAAATACCCAAGATAAAGAGTGTAAAGAGAATAGCCAAGAAGAGGTAGCCTGTTCCGCAAGCCAAACCGATAATCATGGCTAGGAAAATAGCAATTAATTCTCGGGAACCACTGGTTGCAGAACGGAAACGAATTAAACTAAAGGTTCCGGCTACAGCAATTGAGGTGCCCAAGCTTCCATTGACCAGAAAAATAACCAAGGTCATGAGGCAGGGAAGCAAGGTCAAGCTGATAGCGAATTCTCTGGTATAGAGGGTTCTATATTTGTAAGTCCAAGTAAGTGCCAAACCGAGGACTAGACTGACTAGAAGTGCCAACAGTAGTTGAAAGGGATCTGCACTTGCAGTGGTGTTATTGAAAATGGAGTTAAATAGATTAAGCATAAGCGGTACCTGCGCTTTCTATACTGGGACGTGGTCCATAAGGCAGCCCTTGAGATTTGTGGTAAGCACAACTGTATTTTGAAAATTTGTGCTCCATCAAACCATACTTTCTAGGATGTCTTGTAGCCACTGAGGTTTACTTCCAGGAGCCTTAATCTCCATGATCACAGTATGATCATCCAAGAGAGCGTCACCATGCTTACCATCGAAAAGATTGACAGTTTCATCTCTGTAGACTAGATTTTGATCAATCGTGATACGGATTTTGTTATAATCGTATCCCTCGATGTATTTCTTTTCCTTTAATGAATAACGATCGTAGTAGATATACATACGAGGCTTGATGGCAAATTTGTAATCACGCTGAAGTTTTTTAACTATTTCAATGACGACTGTATCAGTGATGCTAGAATCCAAGTGCCCTTTGGTCATAAAGTTAAGGATAGAAATAGGAGTTGAGAGTAGTCGGTATTTGCGGCCGACCCCTTCTTGGTCCTTTGTTTTGATTTCTAAAAAAACTTGACTATCTATTTTAGGTTGGCTGAGATAGGTCCGCATCCGTACCTTTTCCTTTCGTTTGTCGCCAAGATGCTCATCTTGGAGAATATCAAAGTCTTCTGTATCAAAGTAGATATTTGATATTGTTGAAATTGGATAGTCGTCTTCTACTAAATATTCCTTTAAATCTTGAATCAGTTTGTCTAATATTTCTTTGGAGACAACATATTTGGTTTCAATCCGTTTAAAAGTTGTTTCGATTGGTTTCATAATTCCTTCTCCTCTAATCTTAGCTTATACTATTTTTAAACAAGGATGAACTTGTTTGGATAGGATTTTAAAGAGTTTATCTAAAACTTTTGTTAAATTTAACTTAATTGAAACTAAATTTAAGAAAACTTTCAGAAAAAGTTTAGGCTTCTTTTAGGAAAGACCCGTAGACTAAGAGCATGTAAAATGAAAGTCGAGGAAACGAGCATGAAAGTAAAAAAATGGACATTCTTATTAACGAGTATAGCAACTCTAGCACTAGTAACAGCTTGTACCCAGTCAACTTCAAATACAACAGCTAGCAATACTGCGACAACGAAAACGACATCAGCTACAGAAGCTAAGAAAACTAGCTATTTTACAGACAAGGACTATGATACTTCTTATGATGAAAAGACAGCAGCAACTGTAACCTTATCAGGAACAACAGCGAAGATATCAGGTGACGGAGTTGCCGTATCAGGTTCTACCGTTACAATCTCTAAGTCAGGTACTTATGTGATCTCTGGTCAATCTGATGGAGTTCAAATTAAGATCGAAGCTGGAAATTCTGATGATGTACATATCGTACTAAAGGGTGTGACCATGACCAATACCAATGCAGCTATTTCTGCAACATCAGCTGGTCATGTTTACCTAACTCTAGCAAATGGTACAAGTAATAGCCTATCAGATTCTGCTTCTAATAGTGATGACAAGGCTGATGCGGCCCTCTTCTCTAAAGTGGACTTGACCATCAATGGTAAGGGAACTCTTAATGTAGATGGTAAGAAAAACAATGGCATTAAGGCTAACGATACACTTCACATCACAGGTGGAACCTATAACATCACAGCAGTCGGAGATGCCTTTAATGTCAATGATGAACTCAATATTACTGGCACAACCATGACTATCGATGCCAAGAAAGACGGAGTTAAGGTCGACAATGATGAGGACACATCTGTAGGAACCATGTATCTCTCTGATAATACCATCACTGTTACTGCAGGGGACGATGGTATCCACGCATCAGGTGATTTGGTGATTGATAGTGGTACCTATACCGTTAAGAATTCTACAGAAGGGCTTGAAGGTAAGTCAATCACTATCAACGGTGGAGACATCACCATATACTCAACAGATGATGGTGTTAATGCGGCCAACAAAAACGCCCAACAAAGTGAAATCTTCTTTACTATGAATGGTGGGAACTTGACGGTTGAAGTTGGTCAAGGGGACACAGATCCAATTGACTCGAATGGTAATATTACTGTTACGGGAGGAACCATCAAAATGATTGGTCAAACTGGTTTTGACTTTGATGGAACAGCGACTTATACAGGCGGAGACATCTATCTCAATGGTGAAAAACAAACTGAGATTGTCAATTCTATGCCTGGTGGAGGTGGACCTCAAGGGAATGGTGGACCTGGCGGTGGTGGACCTGGTAGACGACCATAAAAGAAAATCCCCTTTCTCGAAAGAGAAGGGAGATTTTTATGTTATAGAAAAAGGAAGAGGAGATAAAAGTTTCTACTCTATCTTATATCTAACCCACATCTATTTCTTATACATGCTAGTTTGCCTCTTTCATTGATAAAAATTTACTCGAATATGAAAAACACCCTACAAGTGTAAGGTGTTCTTAGTGCAGATAGCGTGAAATTAATAGGTTACAACATTCAATTGACCTTTATCGTATTCAGCGATAAAGATATTTGAGACTTCTTCGAAACCTTCTTCTTTCAATTTCTCAGTTAGCCACTCCTCGGATTTGCCAATGGTTTCTAGGATTTCAACTTGGACAACACCATCTGTAATCACTGGGTACTTAGGATTTTCGTCACCCATTCTTACGACAATCAGCTGTCCGTTTTGCTCAATCACAGCTCTCTTGACATCCTTCAATTGGAAAATTCCTTGAGCGCGCAATTTAAGAGCTACATCTGCAGCTGCAAGACCTTTTGAGCGACAGGCTTCAGGATCTAACTTACCGTTTTTAATGATAATAGTTGGTTTCCCGTCAATTAAGTGTTTGAAAAAGGAAATATTGGTATTCAGCCATTTAAGGAGTAAAATGAGAATAGTCCAAATAATGAGGATAACAATGTATTGGATGATGGTAATCGAACTATTGTAGATAACCCCACCGATAATACCCCCGAGAACAAAGTTCTGGATTTGATCTACTGCAGAACTTGGTGCCAGATTTCCTTTACCTGTTACGTTAATAACAAAAACAAGAGAAAGAAGCCCCAAGGCTAATTTAATTGCAATCGTAGCAAAAAAGCTTATCATTTTTCAACCTCCACGAGTTCCACATCTGATTTATAGAGTTCCATTTTTTCTAATAAATAGCTATCTTGGTCAGTCCCGCTAATGGTGCGATAAAAATTGTCGCCAACCTTAATAATAGCTCCATCAGTCACTGCTGATGTGTTGACATAAACATTCTTTTTGTCAACGCCTAATTCAGTTGATACTATTTCGATGAAGTGTAAGGAACTACGAAATTGATTATCATTGGATTGACTAGTTTGGAAATTCGTAATGCTAATCAATACAAAAGCAATTAACGTCAAAATAGAAATGAGCGATAATTCACGGAACTTACTCCCTCTTTTATCTTTGAAAGCCTTAAATGCAAAGAATCCAGTCACAATCACTAAGAATGTCGACACAATAATCATGGTCCAATTCTGTTGACTAATCTGACTGAGAACATAGTCATATGAATAGAATTTCATAAGATTTCTCCCTTTTTTAAATTCAATCTATTATAAACTAATTCCTAAACTATAGCAATTTTATTATGACGAAAAAAGCATTTAATTGTTGTTTCCTACTTAAGGTAGGTTTTTCTGATTTGACTTAGCCTCCCGTCTTGACTTTCGTTTAGCTTTTGTTATAATAGTACAAATTTAGAGGAGGTATTCTATGATTCAAAAACATGCTATTCCTATTTTAGAGTTTGACGATAATCCTCAGGCAGTCATTATGCCCAATCATGAAGGTTTGGATTTACAGTTACCAAAGAAGTGCATCTATGCATTTTTGGAGGAGGAGATTGATCGTTATGCTCGAGAAGTAGGAGCAGAGTGCGCAGGCGAGTTCATTTCTGCCACTAAGACCTACCCGGTTTATGTCATGGACTACAAAGGCGAAAAAGTGTGTCTAGCCCAAGCTCCTGTCGGTTCTGCCCCTGCGGCCCAGTTTTTGGATTGGTTGATTGGCTATGGTGTGGAGAAAATCATTTCCACCGGTACTTGTGGAGTGTTAATGAATATAGAAGAAAATGCCTTCCTGGTTCCGGTCCGAGCCCTGCGTGATGAAGGGGCTAGTTACCATTATGCGCCACCTTCTCGTTATATGGATGTACATGTAGAAGCGATTTCTGCTATCGAGCAAGTCTTGGAACAGCTAGGCGTTCCTTATGAAGAGGTTATGACTTGGTCGACAGATGGTTTTTACCGAGAAACAGCTGAAAGTGGCCTATCGTAAGGAAGAAGGCTGTGCAGTTGTGGAGATGGAGTGTTCGGCATTGGCAGCAGTTGCCCAGCTTCGAGGAGTCGTTTGGGGTGAGTTGCTGTTCACTGCTGATTCATTGGCAGATCTTGATAACTATGACCAGCATGATTGGGGCGCAGAAGCTTTTGACAAGGCCTTAGAACTCTGTCTTGAAATTGTTAGTCATATGTGACTGCTTTAACTGTTTTATGGTACAATGTAGCTATGTTATTCAAATCATTTTCGGAAAAAATAAACACGACCTTGGGACGTTTATCACCTGCTCGTCGAATTTTTTTAAGTTTTGCTTTGGTTATTTTCGCAGGCTCTCTCCTTTTGAGTATGCCTTTTGTGCAAGCAACAAGCTCCCAAGCGACCTATTTCGACCATCTCTTTACAGCAGTATCCATGGTCTGTGTGACAGGACTCTTTACTCAACCAGTAGCAGCAACATATAACATCTGGGGTCAGTTAATCTGTATGTTTTTGATCCAGATTGGTGGTTTGGGTCTCATGACCTTTATAGGGGTCTTTTATATTCAAAGTAAGCAAAAGCTAAGTCTTCGTAGCCGTGAAACAATTCTGGCGAGCTTTAGTTATGGAGAAACTCAGTCTTTAATAGTTTTCATACGTTCGATTTTCTTGACGACTTTTATCGTTGAAGGACTAGGAGCCGTCCTGTTAAGTTTTCGTTTTGTTCCGGAATTTGGTTGGGGTCGAGGGATTTTTACCTCTATCTTCGTAGCTATTTCAGCTTTCTGTAATGCTGGTTTTGATAATTTTGGAAGTACAAGTTTAGTAGCTTTCAAACTGATCCTTTGATTAATCTAGTGCTTGCTGCTTTGATCATCACAGGTGGTTTAGGATTTATGGTTTGGTTTGACCTGGCTACACAGTTGAGCAAGAAAAAACGTCGGCTTCGCTTCCATACCAAGTTGGTTCTCTTCTTGACGGCTGGAATTTTATTTACTGGAACAGTTTCAACCCTCTTGATAGAGTGGAACAATCCGGGAACGATTGGCAATCTCAGCATCCCTGATAAATTACTAGTCAGTTTTTTCCAAACAGTTAGCATGAGAACGGCAGGTTTTGCTTCTATTGATTACACCCAGGCTCGGCCTGTTACTTTGCTGATTTATATCTTACAAATGTTTCTCGGTGGGGCGCCTGGTGGAACAGCCGGGGGGCTTAAAATCACAACCTTCTTTGTATTATTAGTATTTGCACGCAGTGAACTTTTAGGCTTGCCTCATGCGAATGTAGCTCGGAGAACAATTTTACCTCGGACAGTCCAAAAATCATTCAGTGTCTTTATTATCTTCTTGCTAACTTTCTTGCTGGGCTTGATCCTGTTAGGGGTAACCGCAGAAGGGAATCCGCGCTTTATCTACATCATGTTCGAGACAATTTCAGCGCTTGCCACGGTCGGAGTGACTGCCAATCTGACACCAGAATTAGGCAAATTAGCTCTTAGCATCGTCATGTTACTGATGTTTATAGGACGGATCGGACCACTCACACTATTAGTCAGTTTGGCTGAATATCAACCAGATAAGAAAGACATGGTTCATTATATGAAAGCTGATATTACCATAGGATAAGAAAGGAAAGGCTATGTCAGATCGAACAATTGGAATTTTAGGTTTGGGTATTTTTGGGAGTAGTGTACTTACCGCTCTCGCTCAGCATGATATAAATATAATCGCCATTGACGACCATGAGGAGCGAATCAATCAGTTCGAACCAGCCTTGGTACGTGGAGTTGTTGGAGATATAACAGACGAAGAGCTCTTGCTCTCAGCAGGAATTGATACCTGCGATACAGTTGTGGTGGCAACTGGGGAAAATTTAGAATCTAGTGTGCTTGCAGTTATGCATTGCAAGAGCCTTGGAGTGCCGACTGTTATTGCTAAGGTTAAAAGCCATACAGCAAAAAAAGTCCTTGAAAAAATTGGCGCGGATTCAGTTATTTCCCCAGAGTATGAGATGGGTCGCTCGTTAGCGCAGACTATTCTGTTTAATAATAGCGTAGATGTCTTTCAGTTGGACAAGAATGTCTCTATTGTCGAGATGAAAATTCCACAATCGTGGTCAGGCAAGAGTCTAAGTCAACTTGATCTTCGAGGACAATACAATCTCAATATTCTTGGTTTTCGTGACTATGAAAATGCTCCTTTGGATGTTCAATTTGGGCCGAATGATCAATTAAAAGCTGATGGCTATATGATGGCAGTAATCAATAACCAATATTTGGATAATCTAGCACACCTCAATGATTAAAAGAGAAATGACCATTTTTTTTTCTAGTGACTACTGAGTCAATATAAGTATTTTATAAGAAGGATTTAAGAAAAATTTTAATTTTTTCTTAATCCTTTTTAATTTTAGGAGATTATACTAGAGCTATCAAAAAAAGAAAACTCTAAGGAGAATCCTATGAAATTCAATCCAAATCAGAGATATACTCGTTGGTCTATTCGCCGACTCAGTGTAGGTGTTGCTTCAGTTGTTGTGGCTAGTGGCTTCTTTGTCTTAGTCGGTCAACCAAGTTCTGCACGTGCAGATGTCGTCAATCCGACCCCTGCCCAAGTCGTGTCAAACGATGCCTCGGAGAGTGAAAAGGGCGACCTATCAGCAGAGATTCTCAAAAAAGCAGTAGATGTAGATCTTTCTTCAGAACAGTCTGTTCCAACACCTAAAGCAAGTGTGGATACGACAAGCTCTTCAGAAAAAGCGGACGCAACTGATAAAGAGCCGGTGGGAACACCAAAAGAAGAAGTGCAAGCACAACCTGACTCTAAGAAACCAACAGAAGATGCAGTTAAACCTGTGGAAGGTTCTGAGTCTACAGTTTCTGGACAAGACCGCGAAGCCAGTGAAGCGCAACCAGCGACCACTCCAGCTGAAGTCCAAAAAGGCGTGGCAGACAATACTAAAAATACAGTAGACGTCCCAGCTACTTACTTGGACAAGGCCAATTACCCAGGTCCGTTCACAGCCGGTGTCAATCAAGTCATTCCATATGAATTCTTCGCCGGTGACGGTATGTTAACACGCCTTATCTTGAAAGCATCTGATAAGGCTCCATGGTCAGACAATGGAACGGCTAAAAATCCTGCCCTTCCACCAGTAGAGAAATTGAGCAAAGGTCTTTACTTCTACGAAGTGGATTTGGCAGGTACCCAAGGTAAATCTGATAAAGAGCTACTTGACCTCTTGAAACAAAACGGCACTCAAAGCTATAAAGCTACCATCAAAGTGTACGGTGCCAAAGACGGCGAGGCGGATTTGAGCAACCTCGTAGCGACTAAGGATTTGGATGTCAACTTGAACGGCTTAACTACTCCAGCTGAAGTCCAAAAAGGCGTGGCTGACAATACTAAAGACACCGTAGATGTTCCAGCTACATACTTGGACAAAGCCAACTTCCCAGGTCCGTTCACAGCTGGTGTCAACCAAGTCATTCCATATGAATTCTTCGCTGGTGACGGCATGTTGACTCGCCTTATCTTGAAAGCATCTGATAAGGCTCCATGGTCAGACAATGGAACGGCTAAAAATCCTGCCCTTCCACCAGTAGAGAAATTGAGCAAAGGTCTTTACTTCTACGAAGTGGATTTGGCAGGTACCCAAGGTAAATCTGATAAAGAGCTACTTGACCTCTTGAAACAAAACGGCACTCAAAGCTATAAAGCTACCATCAAAGTGTACGGTGCAAAAGACGGCAAGGCAGACTTGAGCAATCTGGTAGCGACTAAGGATTTGACTGTTAATTTGAATGGTTTGACTACACCAAATCAGGTTAAAGAGTCTATCGTTAACAATGTCAAAGACATGATTGATGTTCCAGCTAGCTACCTTGATAAGGCTAAGGTTCCTGGACCTTTCTTGGCTGGTGTCAACCAAGTTATTCCATACGAAGCTTTTGGTGGAGATGGTATGTTAACTCGCCTCTTGTTAAAAGCCTCAGACAAAGCCCCATGGTCAGACAACGGAACAGCTAAAAATCCTGCTCTATTGCCACTTGAAGGCTTGGCTAAAGGCCAATATTTCTACGAAGTGGATTTGAATGGCAATACGATTGGCAAAGATGGTCAGGCCTTGCTGGAGCAACTTCGAGCTAACGGAACTCATACATATCTGGCTACTGTTAAAGTCTATGGTGCTAAAGATGGCAAACCTGATTTGAGCAATCTCGTAGCGACTAAGGATTTGACAGTGAACTTGAATGGACATCAGTCTCTGATTCCGATGCAGTCAGGTTTCGTCCCATCTTCTAATGATTCAGCTATGCCGGCTCCAATGATGAATAGTCACCAAGATGATATGAAATCTAAAATGCCAGCTGTTAGTCAGGATAAGATGATGCCTAACAAAGAGCAGGACAAAACCATGAATGCTAGCCAGCCTATGGCAACACCAGGAATGAAACAAGATCAAGCAGCCTCAAGCAAAATGTCTGATGAAGACAAGATGGCATCTAATAACAAGGTATCAAGTCCAATGATGGCTGATCAAATGAAAGACCAAAAAGACATGCTTCCATACACTGGTGAAGCCCAAACATCAATGGCTACTCTTGGACTCTTTGGATTAGCTTTGGCCGGACTTCTAGGTGGACTCGGTTTGAAAGCTAAAAAAGAAGAAAATGACTAGTCTAGTTACAGACTTTCTATCTAGGATATGAAAAATCCAGATATCGTTTAGAATGTTCGTAAAGAGATTAAAATAGTGTTATACTATTGTGGTATAGCACTGTTTTTTTCAAAGGAGAGACAGATGGGAAAGACCATTTTACTCGTTGACGACGAGGTAGAAATCACAGATATTCATCAACGTTATCTGGTTCAGGCAGGATATCAGGTTTTGGTGGCCCATGATGGAGTAGAGGCCTTAGAAATCTTCAAGAGAAAACCAATTGATTTGATTATTACAGATATCATGATGCCCCGGATGGATGGTTATGATTTGATTAGTGAGGTTCAGTATCAATCTCCAGATCAGCCTTTTCTCTTTATCACGGCTAAGACCAGTGAGCAGGATAAGATTTACGGCCTAAGCCTGGGGGCAGATGACTTTATTGCCAAGCCCTTTAGCCCTCGTGAGCTGGTTTTGCGTGTCCACAATATCTTACGTCGCCTTCATCGTGGAGGTGAGACAGAAGTCGTCAGTCTCGGGGATTTACGGATGAATCACGGTAGCCATGAGGTCCAAGTCGGAGATGTGGCGCTTGATTTGACCGTCAAATCCTTCGAACTTCTATGGCTTTTAGCCAGCAATCCAGAGCGGGTTTTCTCTAAGACAGACCTCTATGAAAAGGTCTGGCAGGAAGACTATGTGGATGACACTAATACCTTGAATGTTCATATTCATGCTCTTCGACAGGAGTTGGCTAAACATGCCAGTGCAGAAACACCAACCATCAAAACTGTTTGGGGTTTGGGCTACAAAATTGAGAAAGCACGAGGTAGTCAATGAAGTTAAAAAGTTATATTTTAGTGGGGTATGTGATTTCAACACTCCTAACGATTATCGTGGTTTTTTGGGCCATCCAGCGAATGCTAATTGAAGAAAGAGAAATTTATTTCCTAGTGGGTATGACTCTCGTGGCTAGTTTTATCGGTGCTGGGATTAGTCTCTTTCTCCTATCGCCGGTCTTTACTTCATTGGCCAAACTCAAGGAACATGCCAAGCGGGTAGCGGACAAGGATTTTCCTTCAAATCTGAAGGTTCAAGGCCCTGTAGAATTTCAACAATTAGGCCAAGCTTTCAATGAAATGTCCCATGATTTGCAGACCACCTTTGATTCCTTGGAAGAAAGCGAACGAGAAAAGGGCTTGATGATTGCTCAACTTTCGCATGATATCAAGACCCCCATCACTTCGATCCAAGCGACGGTAGAAGGGATTTTGGATGGGGTTATCAAGGAAAGAGAACAAGCCCATTATCTAGCAACCATTGGGCGTCAGACGGAAAGACTCAATAAACTGGTTGAGGAGTTGAATTTTTTGACTCTAAATACAGCTAGAAATCAGGTCGAAACAACCAGCAAAGACAGTATTTTTCTGGACCGGCTCTTGATTGAGTGCATGAGTGAATTTCAGTTCTTGATTGAGCAGGAGGAGCGAGATGTCTACATTCAAGTAAAGCCTGAGTCTGCAAAAATCAAGAGTTATTATGACAAACTCTCTCGTATTCTAGTCAATTTGTTAAACAATGCATTTAAATATTCAGAACCTGGAACTAGGATTGAAGTTCTTGCTCAATTAACAGAAGAAGAGCTGATAATCAGTGTGAAAGACGAGGGTCAAGGTATTCTTCCTGAAGATTTGGAAAAAATTTTTAACCGACTTTATCGTGTAGAAACGTCGCGTAATATGAAAACAGGTGGTCATGGATTAGGACTTGCGATTGCGCGAGAACTAGCTCATCAACTAGGTGGTGAAATAACAGCAGAAAGCCAGCATGGTTTAGGAAGTACGTTTACATTTCATCTTAATTTGAAATAAAACTAAAAAAATTCTCTTTACAAATGTAGTATTTCATGGTACAATAGCATTTGTGTGAAATAGCAGCAGGAAAGCATGAAGCTCGTCAACAGGTGTCTTATAACAAGTAACCTTGGCTGTTTAGGCGAAGGGCATCTGCACGAATCAGGGCTTTCTAAGTGACTATTTCCACCGAAATATTATTTATATCAGGAGGACATTCACATGTCACGTTATACAGGACCATCTTGGAAACAAGCTCGTCGCCTTGGCCTTTCACTTACAGGTACAGGTAAAGAATTGGCACGTCGTAACTATGTACCAGGACAACACGGACCAAACAACCGTTCTAAATTGTCAGAATACGGTTTGCAATTGGCTGAAAAACAAAAACTTCGTTTCACTTACGGAGTGGGTGAAAAACAATTCCGTAACTTGTTCGTACAAGCTACAAAAATCAAGGACGGAATCCTAGGTTTCAACTTCATGCTTCTTTTGGAACGTCGTTTGGATAACGTAGTTTACCGTCTTGGTCTTGCGACTACTCGTCGTCAAGCTCGTCAATTCGTAAACCACGGTCACATCCTTGTTGACGGAAAACGTGTTGATATCCCATCATACCGTGTAACTCCAGGTCAAGTTATCTCAGTTCGCGAAAAATCATTGAAAGTTCCAGCTATCCTTGAAGCGGTTGAAGCTACTCTTGGACGCCCAGCGTTCGTATCATTCGACGCTGAAAAATTGGAAGGTTCATTGACTCGTTTGCCAGAACGTGATGAGATTAACCCAGAAATCAACGAAGCTCTTGTCGTTGAATTCTACAACAAGATGCTTTAATTTTAAGAAATATCTTACAGAAAGCCTACAACAGTGGGCTTTTTGCATTATCTTAAATCGTTGATTTCTGGGTTTGTTCAGTTATTTGTTCAGTTATAAACTTTTTAGTGCAGTTTCATAGAATGAGACTGCTTTTTTTGCGTTCTCTTTTGAGAGGTGACTATAAATGTCCATAGTCATGGATAAAGTGGAATGTCCTAAACGGTGTTGAAGCTCTTTGTAGGGTATTCCAGAGTTAAGCAATAAACTAGCGTGTGTATGTCTGAAACCATGAAAACCTATATTAGTGACGTTTGCCCGTTTAAAATGGGTTCTTAATCTAGTTTGTAAGGTTCGATTATTAGGGTATTCATGGATAAAGTCAGAGAATACGATACTTTCAGATTTACCTATTTTCCAGGCTTCCTTAGTTTGTCTAAATCTATACTGTTTCAACATACTAACAGTAGCTTGATCTATATCTATGTCCCTTAGACTTGATTTTGATTTTGGACTATTGGTTTCTTGTTTATAGTTTAAAGTCTTTGTGATATGCACAACTGCATTATCTAGGTCAATATCAGACCAGGACAAGGCTAAAGCTTCATTGATACGACAACCAGTAGCAAGCAAGAACTTATAAAGTGTATTCTCGTAGTAATAACGAAACTTATCCAAGTTTAAACTATCGAGATAATCAAGAAATTTTTTTAATTCTTGGTTTTCAAAATGCTTTACTTTTTCTCGTTTTGCTTTTTGTGTGTTGCGAGGTAATATTACCTCACGAGCAGGATTAAACGGTATAGCTTGCATAACTACACCATACTGTAAAATACGCTTATTTAAAGCGTGTAAGCTATCGTAGTATAGAAAAGCGCCATCTTCCCCTTTATTGGTTTTGTCAGCAAGTTTATTGACTACGTTTTGAATAAGTGGAGTAGTTAGTTTATCCAACTTATAAGAGCCAAATAGGGGCAAGATATGGTTATCTAGCAGTCTTCTAACGTTTAATTGTGTGTTAGGTTTTACTGTATGCTTGTAACTTTCCCACCATAAGGAAGCTAATTCCTTGTAAGTAGTAATGTTAGAAGCCTGAAACCTGGTAGATCCATTTTGTAAAAAAGCAATTTCAGCTTCTTTTGTTTTTTGCTTAACTTCTTTTTTTGTTCTCCCTGTTATGCTTGTCTTTACATCTTTTCCAGTGACTTTATCAATACCAAGATAGACATTGGCACGATATACTATTGAACCGTCTTTTTTTGTGATTTGTTTTATTTGCATAGTATTCCTTTCCATCAGCAGGCAAGCAATTAGAAAAGGTTTTGAGTTTATACCATGCGAGGAGCTACGAGAACCCCTCTATTTTCGATTTTAAGCAGTCAGACAGTAAAATGTACCAAGACGAGAAAAAGGGCGAAATAAGACTTATATGAGTAATAGAAAAGTGTACCAACTAAAAAGCTGATACACTTATTTCCTTGTTGTAACCCTGACCTATATAGAGATACAGGCATAGAGCAGTGTAACCCAAAAGGGTTTCTTTTACGATTAAGAAATATAATATCACTTTTTAGAAATTTTTACAAGTGTTTTAACAAAATTTATATAGATTTCTATAATTTTCTGATTTTGTTTGTAATAGTCTTCGTGTTTTTTAGCACGTTTTGCAATTGTAATAAATTCTTTAAAACGCTGTTTGCCTAATGCTTTACTACAATATTCACGATGTAAAACTATGAGAGACAACATATCATGTACTTTACGGTATTTATAACATCCCGAGTAATATGGAGCGTAGAAGCGATAGAAGTGATATAACTTGAAGGGGATAGTGTTTGCTCTAACACATCCACCAGTATAACATTGCTATGGGCGCAAGCGTTACGAATATGGCGAGCATATTTCCCTAACTGATTCGCTTTTTTTAGTTGTTTATTATTTGGATATTTATGACAATACATTTCAACAAGGTAGCATAGATTCCCAAAGTCCATGACTTCAATCAATACCCATATAGGGATATCATTTTTATGTTTGATATAAACGTTTTTTAGGTAATGATTTTTTGATAAAGCGTTTTTAGTATTTGCAAACCCTAAAGGATTATAGAAAGCATAATCCTTTATTATGTCGTATCCATCAACTTTTGGATTTTTCGTTATAACATCCATTAGAGCAGTTTTGATACTATGTTCAACGTCTAAACAAATATCCATCAAGAAGTACCGTATCTGCATATCAATTACAGCTAGATCAGCTAATGTTGCAAATTCTATATTATATTTACCATCTACTTTATCAAAAAGTTTTCGATAACTGGATATTTTATAATAGTAGTTTCTAGTTTGTAGTATGTCTTTAGCAGTATTCTGATCAATAGTATTGAAAAGAATACCATTTGCGATCATCTTATCTATCAATGCTTGATAGCCTAAGAGTTGCTTTCTATTATTACTCATTATTCTCCTTTCTGTTAATCAATCCTTCAAATTCTCTCTATTTTTGCGCATAGTAGCTGAAAATCAAGATATGTTGTATGAAGGTTTTAGATAATCTTCTCAAAAACCATTGTGGCTTGGATACGGTCACCACCGCCTAGTCCTTTACTCCCACCATTGGCGGTTGTGATTGTATGCAGGCGATAACCTTTAGAAGCTTGTTTATTGATAACATCTTCTAATTCTGTAAGGTTTCCTGATCCAGTTCCGAAAAACTTTTCTTTCAAAGTTACCTGAAGGACAACGTAGTGTAGTCCATTTACTCCAGATGCGGTAGAAAAACTACCTTCTTGTTTTACAGTATCAAAAAATCCCATGGGGGTTACTCCTTTTCGTCGTCTCTATCAGATAGTTTTTGAACTAAATCAAAAGCTATTTTTTTATCATAGTCATTTAAAGAAATATAGTTGATTAAAATATCTGCAAAATTCGTCCCCATTTCTATATCATTAACTATTAACTTTTCGATAGTTAGCATGTAGCTTTGATTAAAATCAGCTAAACCTTTGCCAAAATTCTCGTATTTTTTTGGATTGTTTATATGTTCTTCAACGTTTTCATATGCTGATTGAACCTTTTTTAGCAAATCATAATTTGGTTTAATGTTATTTAATTCATTCATATCAAGATTTTCGAAAAAATCTTGTAATTTATTAGTCATCTCTTCAGGAGATATTTCATCATGGCCTAAAAGAGTTGCAACACTAACCCCAAAGTAATCTGCTAAACTCTCCCATACTTTATTGTTTCTTGGTTTTCGAGTTCCATTTTCATAATACATTAATTGACTATCAGAAACGGTAATATCGTATTTTTCTTTTAAAATTTTTCTAAGTTTATTCAAAGATAAATTTTCTTTTTCTCTAAATTCTTTGAGCTTTATTTCCACAGCGTATAACCTACTTTAATTGTTTTAAGTTGATTATATCATAGCAAAGAATTTTTTTCTATAAAAATTCTCAAAAAAAGAATAAAACCACTTGACACTCTCAATAAAAGAGTATATACTTAAGTTGTTCTCAAAATGAGAATAAAATATAGAAAGGGGAGAGAAAAAAATGATTATTACACAATCGCAAGCGAAAGCGTTACGAAGAAAAAAAGCCGATTTACAATTAAAAAATTATGAGTTAGCTTTTGAAATTGGTGTTTCACCTAAAACAGTTCCTAAAATTCTGAAAGGTGATTATAAAGCTCCTAAAAGAATTTATGCTAGCGTAATGGAATGGCTTGCTAAAGATTACTAGAAAGGAGCGTAAGACAGAATCAAGAATATTTCTGCTTGCTACCTATGGCAGTATCAAGGGTTTGTAGGGGGTGCATTCTCTCCTGATTTCCCCTACCTAAATGATTTCCCATGGTACTGTTTTAGGTGGCAAGCAAGAACAAAAAAGAAGAAAGGAAGAAAGAGAAAATAGAAATTAGGAGTTTAAAATGAATGAAAATCTGGAATTTAAAACAATTACTAACAAAAAAGGCTGTCCAATTCCTAGATATCTCAAAGATTTTAAAAAGTTAGTTGAGAAAGACAGAGAATTGGTTGAGTATCTTTATGTGAACTATGAAAGCTTAGCAAGTGAAGATTTAGGAGCATATTTAGGACAATTAGAACAAAGTTTTACTTGGATTTTGGATCTTATCGAAAGTAAAGACTTGCTTTATAAACCAAAGTCAATTGGCAGTCATGCAAAAAGGAAATAAAAAAATCACTTGCTGAAAGTTTGGAGACCAAAGCAAGTGATTAAACAAACGTAATAGATAATTTTTCTATACTCTAATTATAGCATAAAAGGGCTATTTTATCAAATATTTAAAGAAAACCTAATAGCAGGCAAGCAATTAGAAAAGGTTTTGAAAATCAAGTGCTGACAGGGCAATTCTAAGGCCGTGTTTAGCAATTATATAGGCAATTACTCATGAAATGAATTTACAGGAAGGTATAACAATGGATAAAACTACAAATATAACAACTCAAACAGAATTTGACGAACTGATAGCAGAAATTAAAGAGAAATATCCAAAAATTTTTCAATTTCTATCTGATTTTGTTGATAGAAAAGTGACCTATGAAGAAGTAGACGATTTCTTGAAAATGAAACAAGTAGATCGTGTGGAATTTTTCAATAATTATCAAGCGAGGAACTAACATGAATGAATTAGATTTAACCAATACACAGGCAGTTATCTTGCTTTTAGTTGTAGGTTTATTATTCCTTTATCTACATCATTTAGAGAAGTATAAACCCTCTTACAATAAACAAGCAGTAGAAACACCAAGGAGCGAATTAAACCCTTGCTATGGGCGTTATATTCAACTTGGAGCAGTATGTAAAGGGGATTAAGTATGTTTAGTTTGAGTAAAGAAAGCGAAAATGATTTAACCAATAGAATCAGTACAGTAGTAGAAAACTATCTAGCAGTTCGAGAAAGACCTAAACCAAGACTAACTGGTTTAATGTCAGCACAGGAAGCCATGGACGAGTTAGACATAAAATATAAAACCTTGCAGAAGTGGGAAAGCGCAGGACTAAGACGGTATCAACCACCACTAGAAGATACAAGAAAAGTTTATTACAAAGTTACGGATATTTTGAAGTTCCTGGGGGTGGATGATGGCAAAAACTAAAGTATATTTTTGGTTGAAAGTTGATAAGAAGTTTTTTGATAATCTTTTTATTAAACGACTTAAAAATATGCCAGGTGGCTATACTATGACAGTTATTTATATCCGTCTTATGTTGGAGAGTTTAGAAGACGACTGCATCTTATACTATGAGGGATATTTTGATAATTTGGTACAGGAACTAGCTTTAAAATTGGATGTGTCTGAGGATGATATAAATATGACAGTGGCATATTTTACAAAATGTGGACTAATTCAGATTGATGATGATGGACATGCTACATTATCGCAAGCAAAAGCCATGGTTGAGAGTGAAACAAACTGGGCGAAATATAAGAGAGAACAAAGAAAAAATAGTCAAAATTTACCAAAATTGGAGAATGTCCAAATTAGAGACTATTTCCAACCTATGTCCAACAGAGAAAGAGATAGATAAAGAGTTAGAGTTAGAGCTAGAGTTAAAGTTAGATAAAGAATATATAGTCGAGCAAAACTCTCCTACTGAGCAAAGCTCAGAATATATCTTTCCTGAGTGGCTAGACGAAAACTCTATAAAGGATTTAGAGAAAACAAAAAATAAAGAACTTTGGATTCCGATTGTTTATCTGAATCAAGTTGCTAATAAGCGTTATAAATTTGTTGATAAGACAAAGAAGTTTTTGCTAGCTAGGTTTAATGAAGGTTATACACTTGAAGATTTTAAACAGGTGATTGATGTAAAAACGGAAGAATGGAAAGATAATCCTGAGTTCTTTAAATATTTAAGACCTGAAACACTATTCGGTTCTAAGTTTGATAGTTATTTAAATCAAAAACCTAAAATTTCTAAAAGTAAGCCAGACAATAACTTTCCAGATCTACCATTTTAGGAGTTAAAAAATGCAAGATAAATTTAAAGAATACAACAACAGAAAGATATCTGAAAAAGTATGTGAGATTCACAAGGTAAACTATTGGGAAATCTCAATACCTGTACGAGGGAGCAAGGAACGAAGTTTGCAAGAATTTTGCCCTGAATGTGTTCAAGAGGAAATTGAGCAAAAAGAAAAAGACCTGGTAAAGGAGTTTAAAGATAGGCAAGAATATTTTAAAACCTATGAAGTCTTAATGCGTGAAAGCATGATCCCGAATGAGTTGAAAGGTGCTACATTCGATAACTTTATTGTTAACACAACAGAAGAACGACAACTATTAGACTTTGCTAAAGGACAAGTTAAAAAGTACCTAAATGGTATGACAGGTAATACTTTAATAAGTGGAAGTACAGGTATAGGGAAAAGTCATTTATCTCTTGCAATGGCAAAAGAAATAAATGAGAGCTTCAAAGAAAAGAATAAACCTAAGAGTGTTTTATTTGTAAGTCTAACTGAAATTATAAAACAAATAAAAGAAGGTTGGCAGTATGGTAAAAATGCTAGCTTAACGGAACATGAAGCAGTTAAAAAACTAATCAGTGTAGATTTTCTAATCATTGACGACCTGGGAGCGAAAAACGGCACAATCAGTCCTAAGAGTGACTGGGAACAGGATTTTCTATTTGATATTATCAATAATCGAGAAACTACAATTTTTAACACAAACTTAGATAGTAGCGAACTTAGAACGGTTTACAATGCTAGAAATTCAAGTAGAATTTTGAAGGGATTAGAAGGTAATGCTTTTAAGGCTTTCACTATTAAAGACAAACGATACACAATAAATAAATTTAAAGGAGAGATAGTTTAATGAATGTAGACGGAATGGGATTTGCAACAGAAAAAGGGTTTCTTGTTTATGAAAAATGTGGTATAATTGAAGTAGAAAAAGTTCCAAAATTTGGAGAAATTACTTTATTCTATTCAGATGGGAAATTTACCCATCTATGTAAGAAAGAAACAAAAAAATAAAGTCTATTGAGAATAACTCAGGGACATACCGAAAGCAAATAGTGCTAGTGGTATGTCCCTTTTTGTTTTCATTGAAAGGGGGTGAGTATTATGGCTGGAGATACTTCTTTAGGGTATGTTGTAGCAGATAAATTTTCTATGGATCCAAAGAAAAGACAACAAATATTTGCAAAGTGCAAAAAAGATGATGAAAACTTAGAAAAACGGAAAAAAGAAATACTAGAAAAATATGCTGACAAACAAGACAAATCAAGATCTAGAACAAATGATTCTAAAAGCTCGAAGAATCATAAAAGAAAAACTAAGAGCAAAGAATTTTAGAAAAAATTACAAACAAAAATCAGATATAAAAAGATAAAAGGAGAAAAAATATGACAACAAAACTAATTGAAAAAAAAGAAAATCTAGAAAATTATATTCGTAGTGCAGGGGTTAAACAACAGGGAATGATTTTAGATAATCAGCAAGCATTGCTTGAAAAACCTATTTTAGATAGTTACGAAAAAAATTTCAATCGTACAGAATTGGTGGATTTGGTAAATATAATTGAGACACGCACAAATAGTGGACAATATGAGGTAAATGACTTCAAATTTGATTCATTGCAAGAGGTTAGCCAGAAACAAGCGACAGAACAAGATGATGATGCAAAGAAAACTAATAGAGTTACTTACTCAGTTAAGTTATTTAGTGGAAAACTTGAGTTTTCACAAGAACAATTAGATGACGGACAATATAATTTAACAGATTTTCTTGGTAAGAAGATTATTAAATTAAAACGTAGAACACGAAATAGAGAAATTGGGAAAATCCTTCAAACTGCAACAATTCAGACTGCTACAAGTATTGATGACTTGAAATCTATTGTTTCTCTAATTAATCCAGAACGTAATGTATCTATGGTTGTTAGTCAATCACTGTTTAGTGTATTAGAAAGACTTGAAGATAAATCAGGGAACTATCTTATTAGGGCAGATAAAACAAGATATACAAGTGATACATTTTTTGTAGATAACTTTTTAGTTGTCGATGATACAACATTAGGGAATAAGGGAGATAAGAAAGCTTTTATCGGAGATCTTGAGAATTTTGTTACATTATTTGATCGCAAGAAAGATACACTTAGTTGGTTTGATTCAGCTGATTATTTTGGAAAACGACTGTTTTTGCACACTCGATTTGATGTAAAAAAAGTTGAAGAGGATTGTGGCTACCTAATTCAATGGAGCTAGGGAGGGAAAATGGATAAAGAACAAGTATTTTCACTGTTAGAAGATCTAAATGAAAAAAATAATAAAATAAAAGAAGCAAGAGGAAAGCTAGATAAAAAAAGAAAAAGCATTGTAGGGAAGCAAGATATTTCGTTTGAAGATATCGATGAATTTTTATCTAATAACTCCGAAACTATAGATCAACTTGAGAGAATGGGAAAAGCTATTAACTCACTGCAAGAAAAATATGATAGTGAGTTTTCTGAAGCTAAATCAAATATTTTTGGATACATTTTCCAGGAAACCAAGCGCAGAGTAGAGGAAAAGAAAATCTATAAACATTACCAAAAAAAACTTAGACAGATTCTGAATGCTTATGATGAGATTCAAAATTTAAAAAAAGAAGTTGAAGAGATAAACAATAGTGTAGTAAAAGAATTAAGCCAGAAGTATCCTTTGTCGCTATATCGAACTGAAGTATACCCACACACTATTTTACCTTTCTTCATTCCAGATTATAATGGAGATTTAGAATTTAAAAATGACTATCGTAAAGCTAAAGAGTATCTAGAAAATAATTGATTATTTAAACAAGGCTAATAATATTCTGAATGATTAAAAGATGTATTACTAGCCTTTGTTTTTTAACTTTACTAAGTTTCACATAATAGAGTAACCATAAACTGAGAAAAAACAATAGCTTAAAAGCTATATGTACTAAGGGGTTATAGAATAGCGTGAGTTTCACAGAATGTAAGATATGAGAAACTGGGTTAAAAATCTAACAAGAAAAAGTTGTTAAACAAGTCTTAGAAAGAAAAATAGAACTAATGGGATTAAGTGAAAGAGATTTAGATTGTCTTGATTTAAAATTAGATCTATACAAAAATATAGACCATAAAATATATTTAAGGAGACAGGAGATCATACACGACAAGCACCTTGAAGGTGATGGTGGAAGAACTAATTTAGTCTACAAACCTACTGAAAGCAAAGTAATGAAATTAGCTTCAGATGTTAGCCTAAGAAACCTAGAAATGTTTAAAGCAACAGTAGAGACTCTATTAGATGAGTTAATGCCTGAAGATGTTGATCTTTTTAAATTACACTGGTTAGGTGATTGCTTAACCTGGGAAGAAATCGCTTATAAATTGGATAAGTCAGAAAGATTTATTAATAATAAGAGAAAAAGAATTTTAAAAAAGTATTCTCGATTAATTAATTTTAGATAATCTTTTTTAATCCCCCCATCTTTTAAAAAACTTCTTTAGCTAATTGGGTACCGGTGAAGGGAACTTTTTCCAAGTCGGAGACCTCCAGACAAAAAGGGGGTAAAAACCTTTCAATTTATCAGAAAATGATTAGTTTTGAAGGACAAGATACATACGGTAGAGAAGAAATAGATAAAACGTGATTTTTTGCAGGAAGATAGCAAAAGAGCTATAATAAAGTGGAGCACAAAGGATTATACTTTAAAAAAAAGGAGACTGTATTCATGGCAAAAAATGATTATTGGGTAGTTGTTTATAAAATTCTTAGTTATTATTTTCAGAAAATGAAGGATGGGGATCTAGCAGATGAAAATGAAATAAACGCTTCAGCTCTAGAAATCCCCCACCTTTACTTAATGGATGTCTATCGTAATTTATTTGATGATGGATTTTTGACAGGTACTTGTGTAACTGGAGACATGTCTGGGAAAGTGTATATTGAGAATTTGTCTCTTGTTAGGATTACAACTAAAGGTATTGAATATTTGGAGGATAACTCTAAAATGAAACAGGCTTATAAAATTTTGAAAGAAATAAAAGATTGGATACCTGGAATGTAGCACTTAGATTGTTCTAAGTGCTTTTTATTATCAACTGAAACTCAGTAAAAAAATTACAATATTAAAATGATAGATTTGTTGAAGAAAGTATTAAAAAAAGATATAATTAAGATTAAACAATGACTTTTTGATTTAAACCAAAATATAAATAAAAGGGAAAGCATAATGGTAACTCATAAACTGAAAGATGATTTATTTCGAGAGAAAATTGCTACAGTACGGATTGCACATCAAGGCTCTAACTCCTTGATACAAACTGTCAACACGATTGACTATTTGCCAGCTAATTTAGCTTTATATGCAGAAGTCGATTTTTTCAACATATTGAGTAACTATAGCTATACATTATCAGTTGACTTAATAAAACATACTTTTGAAACAATACCATCGTATGTAACACGAGTAAATATACCCACTCATCAACTATCTTATAAAGTTGGTCAACTTGGTAAAACACAAGGGAGTTTTGACTTTAATATTGTTATAGAAGACGAAGGTGATTACGCATTTATCTTTTCTTTAAAAAATGAGAAAGGACAAGTTTTAGATATATATCATCAGTTCATAAGTATTTCTAAGGAGTAATTATGACCAAGACATCAAATATAAAATTAGGTACCACTAGGAAGGTCACTCAGTTACACTCAACGACTCACGCAAAAAAAGGAAAATCTATCGATTCATTAATGCGTCATATTCGAGTAAAGCATAATATTTCTATTTCAGGTAGTTCTCAAAAAAGAAAATTACGAAATATCGGCTATTACCATGGATATAAAGCATATAAATTTGTAAAAGAGAAGAATCGACCTCTCAATATAAAGGATTTCAACGAAATAAAAGATATCTATGACCTTGATAGCAGACTTAAAACGTTACTTTATCCTGAAGTAATGAAATTTGAAACAGCAGTAAGTAACTATACACTCGAAACAATTGTCAACAACAATCACACAGATCTTAATTTCATTTTTAAAAACAGTCTGAATCATTATGATGATTTTCAATTAAATAGTCGAGATTATGAAAACGAAATGCAGAAGCAACTAAAGCTTAAAAGTAGGCTTGAAGCTCGTATATCAGAGATGTACAAGAACAGTACAATATTAAAGCATTATCTTCATAAAAACAAACCAATTCCAATTTGGGCTATATTTGAACATATCACTCTGGGAGATTTGGGTTCTATAATCGAAAGACTAAATAATGATACTAGAGAGTATCTTTTGAAATCTTTAGATATATATGACATTAGTCTAGACACTAAGAAAGAAATTCTTGCAAAACATGTTTTTGTGCTAAAAGAACTACGAAATGCAGTAGCCCATAATAGTGTTGTTTTTGATTGCCGTTTTAGAACAATAAAAATAAAAAAAGGTCCTATCGCTTTCTTAGAAAAACATTCTGGGTTATCAAACATAACCTTTGAATCAATTACAGACTATATAGCGTTAATTGTTTTTTATTTAACAAAATTACATTTTAATAAAGCTGAAATTAAAACATTTATTAACAACTACGAAAAATTAATCAAAGAATATAGCAGTAGGATTGATCAGGGAAATCTTGATATGATTTTTGGGAACGACGTTCAACAAAAAATTTTAGATTTGAAATCATTTATTAATTAATTTTATTGACAATTAAAGTAAAACAGTGTAAAATAAGATTAGTAATTGCGGTAGTTCTTTTCGGAGGCTACCTTTTTTTGTTAAAAAATTAGATTCCCTTTATAAACTGTCATAGCTGATGGGATTTCTTATAATTTTAAATATAAATGGTAAGATTCGGTATTAATTTAGTAGTTATATGATTTAGTATTTTATCCTGTACAAACCTATAAAAAAGAAATAGATGATGAAATATGATATAATTATTTCCTATTAAATAGACATAAAAAAGCACGTTTGACCGTGCTAGTTTCTTGCCTGCTGAACTCATTTAAAAAGTAGATTTTCATGTTCAGTGATTTGTGGAGTAAGGAAGAAACTCCAAAACATTCAAACGAAAAGAGAAAATTCTCACCCCTCTATATTCTAGCGTTTAGGGGGTATAAAGCAACTTGTTTCACATCCGAAAAAGCGATACAACAAAATGCTTTAATTTTAAGATATATGATACAGAAAGCCTACAACAGTGGGCTTTTTGCTTTGCGAAAAATAAAAACATGAAAAAAATTAACAAAGTTCTTGACAAGGGAGAAAAAGTAGGTATAATAGAAAGAGTTGAAAAGCTCTAGGTCCGTTGGTCAAGGGGTTAAGACACCGCCTTTTCACGGCGGTAACACGGGTTCGAATCCCGTACGGACTATGAGTGTGTTGCAGTAGAAGTTGAAAAAAGTTTGAAAAAGCTATTGACAACGGAAAGAAGCTGTGATATACTAATATAGTTGTCGCTCATGAGAGAAGTGAGAGACAAAGACCTTTGAAAACTGAACAAGACGAACCAATGTGCAGGGCACTACAACATACAGTTGTAGTACTGAACAATGAAAAAAACAATAAATCTGTCAGTGACAGAAATGAGTGAGAACTCAAACTTTTAATGAGAGTTTGATCCTGGCTCAGGACGAACGCTGGCGGCGTGCCTAATACATGCAAGTAGAACGCTGAAGGAGGAGCTTGCTTCTCTGGATGAGTTGCGAACGGGTGAGTAACGCGTAGGTAACCTGCCTGGTAGCGGGGGATAACTATTGGAAACGATAGCTAATACCGCATAATATTGATTATTGCATGATAGTCAATTAAAAGGTGCAATTGCACCACTACCAGATGGACCTGCGTTGTATTAGCTAGTTGGTGAGGTAACGGCTCACCAAGGCAACGATACATAGCCGACCTGAGAGGGTGATCAGCCACACTGGGACTGAGACACGTACCCAGACTCCTACGGGAGGCAGCAGTAGGGAATCTTCGGCAATGGACGGAAGTCTGACCGAGCAACGCCGCGTGAGTGAAGAAGGTTTTTCGGATCGTAAAAGCTCTGTTGTAAGAGAAGAACGAGTGTGAGAGTGGAAAGTTCACACTGTGACGGTATCTTACCAGAAAGGGACGGCTAACTACGTGCCAGCAGCCGCGGTAATACGTAGGTCCCGAGCGTTGTCCGGATTTATTGGGCGTAAAGCGAGCGCAGGCGGTTAGATAAGTCTGAAGTTAAAGGCTGTGGCTTAACCATAGTACGCTTTGGAAACTGTTTAACTTGAGTGCAAGAGGGAGAGTGGAATTCCATGTGTAGCGGTGAAATGCGTAGATATATGGAGGAACACCGGTGGCGAAAGCGGCTCTCTGGCTTGTAACTGACGCTGAGGCTCGAAAGCGTGGGGGAGCAAACAGGATTAGATACCCCGGTAGTCCACGCCGTAAACGATGAGTGCTAGGTGTTAGACCCTTTCCGGGGTTTAGTGCCGTAGCTAACGCATTAAGCACTCCGCCTGGGGAGTACGACCGCAAGGTTGAAACTCAAAAGGAATTGACGAGGTACGCACAAGCGGTGGAGCATGTGGTTTAATTCGAAGCAACGCGAAGAACCTTACCAGTCTACGTTAGCTAAATTCCCAAACTAAGTTCCACCGCTAATCCAAGTAGAAGTTAGTCTGGTAAAAATCGGAGGTAAATTCCCAAACTAACTTCCACTGCTAATCCAAGTGGAAGTTAGTCTGATAAAAATCATAAAAACCAGTAGAATTCCGTGTCAGGGTAAGTTCCACTGGTTTTAATACTGCTTGATTTCATCGCTTTTGTAGCCGAAAGGAATCGGAAAAAAGAGCGCACAAAAACCTCTCATCTGAAAGCGTTTCAAATTAAGTTCCGCTATGGTGGAAGTTAGTGTGAGACGTTTGAATGGGTTTTTAGGTTAGTTTTTAGAACTTATGTTGGAGTAATGTAGAAGACTGACAGACATCTTCTGCAGGTATTTTAGAAATACCGAGAAGCTTAGAAATCTCTTCTCCATAAGTAAAGGCAAAGAGTTCATAGGCTGACTTTCCATTCAAAGCAGCACGTTTGACACTGTTGACATGAGAACAAACGAGATTGATGTCCTCTTGAGTCAAATCGTCAAAAGAAGTTCCCTTAGGTAGAATGTCGCGAATTAGTGTGTGATTTTTCTCAATTCTCCCTTTCTGGTCAGAGCGATTAGGATCACAAAAGAAAAGTTTACTCCCTCCTCGCACATCCATTTCGATGTCATCGACCCTGGCAAACTCTCCACCATTATCTGTGAGGATGACAGGGAAGAGTTGACAGAAATCTTTATCGGCTTGGTGAAGGGTGTTCTTGATATCATAGAGGTGTTTAGTAACCTCAAGGGCAGTTTTATTATCCAGAAGCCTAGCGAAGATAAAGTTACAGAAAGAGAGATTGAAGGTGAGTAGTACTTTACCTCCCATCCTGCCCATAACGGTGTCCATTTCCAGCCAAGAGTCTAGTTGATTCAGTGCTAAATAGTTTTGGAAATCCTCATAGGAACGTCCTTTTTTAGCTTCTTTAGGGATGGAAGGTAGCTTACTTTTCCGTCTTTCTTTGAATTTAACGGCTCTGACTAGGTCAATAGGAGCGATAGATAGGTATCCTTTTCGGATATGTCGATAGACAGTTGAGGAGCTGACATCAAGGTTATGAGTTTTGAGGATATGATAGATGTGTTGTCCTTTTTTTACACCCTCAGAAATGACTTTGTCCATGTCCCAGAAGGTCTTGGAATTGAGGGGAGTTCCTTCACGAGCTTCGACAAGAGTTTGTTCGTATTGTTTTTGAGCTTGTTTAGCGAGGTAGAAAATCTTCTTATAGCCACAATTTTGTCTTCTTTTAGGACAGTCATTACAGACAAAGGGAGCTTTATCAAGTAGAGGGCAAGGAAGGTTATGGCATGTAGACTCTCGGACTTGTCTGTTTCGTTTGACTTCTTTGGAAACAGTAGTTGGGTCTTTTAGAATAAGTTGTCCGATAGCTTTGAAGGTTTCACCGCGCTCTAAGCCTAATTGAATATCATTACGGTCTGAAAGGGTAAGGTGTTTATGTTTTGTCATAGTAGACCTCATTTCTAACTCAAACGTCTCATACTTAATTCCACCATAAAAATTCGTTTTAGACTAATTTCCACTTCGGTTGGGCAAATGGAAGTTACTTTGAGAAGTTACCTAAAAAAATCTTCCCTAAGTGTCTAGAGTTTTGGGAAAGTGAAAAATTAAATATCATATAACTTGAGAGAGTGAGAAAATCGCTCTCTTTTTTCGTTGCAAAAATTAAAGAAAGGAGAAAAAATGTCAGATAATATTGAAATTGTTATGGATATTGATTCGTTAGAAATTTTCGATGTAATAGATCTTGATAAGAATGAAAATATAGTTGATTGTATCCCTGAAGGAAATTCTGATGAAAAAGTATCTGTATACGATGATCTCAATAGAGTTTGGCTTGGAGATGGCTATTACTATAGACCTTCTAGTCTTCTATGGAGAGTTATGAAAGATGATGTTATTCATGAATTAAAGCCTAGAAATAAACATGGCAGTTATCCTTACTCCAGAAGAGCGAGAGATGGAACTTGGGGACAAACTAGCCAATTGACTCAGGATGAGGCCTTGTGGTTGACTCTAGAGTTTAATCCAGAATTGATGGGATATATTTGAGGAGTTATTATGTCTAATAGGCTTAAAAAATTAAGAAAAGAAAAAGGATTGACTCAAGCTGACTTAGCACAAGTTTTGAATACGAACCAGTCTCAATACGGAAAATACGAAAATGAAAAAACAAATCTTAGTATAGAAAATGCAAAAATTCTTGCAGAATACTTCGGAGTGTCTATTCCTTACTTGCTAGGGCTTGATGATGGTTTTAGTATTGATGGAAGAAAAAAGATGACTCCATTCCAGTCACTTGTTAGAGATAGAGGGTTATCCCTGAAGGAGATAAGTGAGGCAACTGGTATAGGATACTCTACTCTTGGGAATTATAATCAGGGAAGCCGAATTCCTAATGCCAGAAATACGCAACTACTATCAGAATATTTTGGAGTATCTATCCCATATCTCCTCGGTTATGAAGAGAACTTTACGGCTAATAAACCAAACGCAACAATATCGATAGAGTTAGTTAAAGAACTTTCTTTTATCAGTGAAAAAAAGTCAAAACTCCTACAAGAATATATAGAACTTGATAAAAAGGAAAGAGATGTTCTCGAACAGATAAGGAGTGCAGATTTATAATAAAAATTAAGAAAGGAAAAACTTGATGAGTATTCTGAATATATTTAATCTAATTTTTGCTATTGCTTCATACGGCATGTTTATCAGCTCTTATCACAGAAATAAACCTAAACCCTTTATACTTTTTCTAGTTGTTTTCACCCTAAATGCTTTTGTAGTTTTATTATCACTGTTCAACTATTTTGGACTAATCAAGTAAAGAAAGGATCACATATGAAACAACACCAAACAAAGGTCTCAAGTTTGTCTAGAGATATAATGATTTTCGATTTGATGAAGACGATGGGATGGACTAGAAAGCGTGCTATTGCAGCTATTGAAGAGTTAGAACAAATTCATCTTGTCTCTTTTCCTGACGCTGGTGGCTTAAGGTTAAAAGTAGTAGGAGGGTACTAATGGCGGATATACATGTAGATCAATTAACTACCCAAAATTTTTATCAAATTCCTCAGATTTTCTTTACTAGAGTTGAAAAAACTTACGATAAAAAAGGAGGATTGCGATTTAAAACGAAACATACTAGCAGTTATGCAAGAATGTCTAATGATGCAAAAATAGCATATGGTGCACTTTATAATCGTTGCATGTTGAGTATTCGCTCGTATCAAGAAGGAAAAATTGATTATGTGGATGAGAATGGTTCAGTTTTTCTGGTTTATACGGTCGAAGACTTAATGGATTTACTGGATAAATCAAAGGCTACGGTACAGAAGATCAAGAAGGAGTTAGCAGAAAATGGATTGTTAAGAGAAGTTAAGCAGGGATCTAATAAGCCAAATCGAATTTATCTACAAAATGTTGAGGCCAGTCGCGAAGTTCACGAAAAATACGAGGCTTTAAGAAAGAAAAAAGAGCGAAAAGTTAAAGGTAAAGTAAAAATAGTATATGAATTTAATTTTCGTCATATTATGACATCGGACTATTTAGGCAATGTAATTTTCAAGGCAGAAACAAGTCTTCAAAATGATGATATGAATGGACAACTAAAAATTGACCGTCCAAATTTAGAAAGTGGACGGATAGGTTCTGACCGTCCGGACGGTCAGAATTTAAACAGAATAAATATAGAGAAGAGTAAGATTGATAATCTTTACGATACTAATCGATACGAGGGCGAGTCATCTTTATCCAATTTATCAATCTCTGAAGCATTCAAAATGGGACAACATGGTTTTCTTTCTCCTCAACTAGTTCAGAAACTCAGTTTGTTTGGAAAAGATGCAAAAATTCTTGAAAATAAAATCTATCAATCAAAACGTCAAGTTGAGAAGAATTACAACAACCTCCTAGCTAATCAAGAAATTTATGGAGAGGTTTGGTTACAGGATCTTGAGCGTGAACTTGATAAATTGATTTTCAAAATTAAAACAGGAGAGGCTGAAGGAAAACCGATTCAGAATGTCCCAGCCTACTTCTACAAAATGATGATGCGGTTCTGGAAAATGGCTCTACTTATCGAAAAAGAACAGGGCTTTTTGGAGGTATCTGGACAAAGTGAACACGCTAGAAAATTCCCTGATGAGTGTCCTAGTCTGATTGCACACTATTATCCAGATAAGCTAACAGATACAAAATTAAATCAATATTTAGCCGAGTTGTCTAAGGGTACTACAACATGTTAAAAGAAGGAGGCGACTAGATGTGAGTAATCAGACGCAAAATCGTATTAAAGAATTACGAAAACAGGCCAGATTGTCACAACAGACTTTGGCTGATCAGATAGGAGTGTTTCGTAACACCATATCGAACTGGGAGACAGGATACAGTCAGATAAGTCTTGAAAATGCTAAAAAGTAGCAGAATACTTTGGTGTAACCATTGAATACCTGTTAGGATCAGAATCGGACTAAACCTAGTAAAGTTAAATCTATATTGACCGAGAAGTCATTAAACTACAGACCTTTGAAAACTGAATACAAGGCTTGCCCTGATACAGCGTGGCTATGGATAAAAAAGAAACGGGGGCGAGTAGCAAACTAGAAAATGATAGCTAGTCCAGCCACTGAACGAAAAAGCATGACAATGCTCATAAGCTGAAGGAGTAAGGGTTCCTAGACTATAAACCCAGCGTATGAAATACCGATGTAAAAATACGTTTTTACACAGCACGGCGTAATTTTCGCCTTTCAACTTCAAGGAGAAATCTATGACAGATGAAATAACTGTCCGCCTAAAGGACTTAAAAGTTTTAGGAAAACAAGGAGGTGCGACAGCTCGCTTAGAGGACGGCACAGACCTTATCCTGAAGCCAGACTATGCAGTCAAACAGGCTAGAGGATATGTAGACGGACTTTTAAGGGATGTTGAATTTCATTTGCCTTATAAAAAGGTTTATGATCAAATTCGCACTATCAAGAGAGATGCTCAAGTTATAGCTCGAAAAGTTAAGACACCATCAGGAATGGAACTTCGTTTAACTGGAAAAGGTTATAACCAAAAAAATAAAGAAAAGGAAAAATCAAAATGAACAAGAAACAAGTATTAGCTACACTAGCACTTTCAACTATCGCACTTGCACAAGCTGGTTTTGTATCAGCAGACGAACTTGAACCAATTGATTCTTCTGCTCCAGCAACAGAAGTTGTTACGCCAACAACACCTAGTGCTCCAAAAGAAGCAGAGGCACCAGCAACTCAGCCAACAGAGCCTTCAGTTACTCCAGTTGACCCAACAATACCAAGTGTACAAGACAAAGACAACGCAGGAAGTCTTGACGGGGTACCAACAGACAACCCAGCAACTTCTGATAAGCCACAGGATAAGGATAATGCAGGTAGCCTCGATGGTGTACCAACACCATCAGACAAACCACAAGACAAAGACAACGCAGGAAGTTTTGACGGAGTGACAACTGATAAACTAGCACCATCAGACAAGCCACAGGACAAGGATAATGCAGGTAGCCTTGATGGAGTTCCAGTTGAAAAGCCAAAAACAACAGACGAGGCAAACGAACAAGGGAAATCTCAAATTGGAACAACCTCTACATCAACAGGTCAAGTGGTTCATGATGTGACAAAGAATCCTATTGAAACGAATACAGGAGCTTCAATTGTTAGCACTCAAGACGGAAACATAGTCCTTTCAGATGGTTCAGTGGTTACTCCTGAAGCACTTGGAGCTGTTACAAATGAAGACAAGACCATCAGTGTTTTAACTGCAGATGGTAAAATGGTGACTTTGCCAAACACAGGAACAAAACAAAGTTTCCTAGCTGCAATTGGTGGGTTATTGCTTACAGGAGTAAGTTACTTCTACAAAAAACAATTATTTTAATTAAAGGAGAAAAGAAAAAATGTTTAAATCTAATGAATATAAGGCTTTTGGTTCAATCCGTAAAACGAAAAAGGCAGGTGTTTGTGGAGTTATCCTTGCCTTTGCTATGATGGCTATTTTTACTAATGGAAATGTATCTGCTGATGAAGTAAAACCTACTACACCTGCGACTACACAGGTTGCAAAATCAGCTACTGAAGTTGTAAAACAAGAAACTCAAAAACCAGAAACAAAGGCAGAAGAAACAGTAAAACCTGTTGCATCTCCTGATCTTGATTCTGCTGTTAAAAAAGCTCAAGAAGTTGGTATTAAAACGACTGAAACTGAGAAAGTAGGTTACGATACTGAAGCAGAAGCTAAAGCTGATGAAAAAGCACAAGTTGAAGAAATTGATAAGAAGATTGCTGAAAAAGAGCAAAATACTAAAGAAATCAAAGAAGCTGAAGCACAAAACAGTAAAATCAATGCTGACAATAAGTCTGCTATGGAAAAAGCTGGCTTGAAACATACTGGTGATTATCTGAAGGATAAGAAAACTGTTGAAGGATATAACGCAGGTGTCAAAAAAGAAAACGAAGCGAACGAAGCTAAGTTTAAGAAAGATAAATTGACAGCTGAAGCAATTAAGGCTAAAAATAAAGCCATCATGGAAGCTAAAGGCTTGAAATTTACTGGTAACTATGCCCAGGACAAGAAAGCTGTTGAAGAATGGAATAAAGCCAATGCAGGTAAAGTTATTTCAACTATTCAGACTGGTTTAACTGCAACGTCAAGTACAACATTTGAAGTTATCTCAGGTGCCTCTAAAGCTGTTGCTCCTGACTATACAGCTAATGTAATTCAAGGATATGCAAGAGATACTAATCTCGATGCAAACTTTAATAACGTATTCCTTCTTGATGATAAGAGTGGTACAGCTAAAATTCGGGTGAGAAACACTTCTCACGGTGATGTTACTTTAACATTTAGCGGTATTACTCCATCAGCGGAGTCAGGGTTCATTCGTAGTTATGTAGCGCTTTGGGCTTCTGAAGATGGTGGTATTGGATACGGAGTATTCATTTCTGCTGGTGCTGGTGCAGCCAATGGCGGTGGTGGCGTTGACGGTCAAGGTGGCGGTGGCGCTTCTGGTGCTTATCGTAGTGATCGTCAAGGATGGGTTAAAATGGTTACTGTCGGAGTGGAAACAGATGCTAGTGATGTGAGCGAAGTGACTATCAATGACGTAGATAGCAACCAAGTTATTGATGTTTCTAACTTGGATGGAGCAAAAATTACTACTGGCGCTAACATTTCGCAAAGTGGGAACTCATTTACAGCAAATGATTCTGCGCAATCTCAAAGTACATCAGGTGTCCTAGATTCTAACGGTATTGGTTGGAGCTTTGAAAAAGGTCAAAAGATCAACTTTACTTTCATTCATTCTAACACATCAGACACCTCGTATTCTATTGTAGGTGGAGTATTCGGTCGTGCTTCTCAAAAAGAAGTAAAAGAAAAACCAATCTCTATCGAAGAATACAAAGAACCAAAATACACTCCAAAACCAATCGTTACAATTAAACCTTACGTTCCTGTTCCACAAGAAAAACAAGTGGAAGTGGAATACCACAAAGCCTACGTTAAGGAAAAACCGGTAACCCCTGAAAAACCTGAAGAACCAAGAAAACCAGAACCATCACTGCCAAATACTGGGACAGCAGCAAGTATGCTTCCAACTTGGGGAATAATTTTGGGATTGTTGAGTCTTGCAGGGCTTCGTAAACATAAACAATAGAACATCTAGAAATTCCCCCTCGTCTATGGTATAATGAACCCATAAAAAAGAGGGGGAAGAGAGATGAGAAAGGACACAAAAATGGATGCACATGTGACTAGAAGTGGATATAGATACTACACTCCAACTCAAAAAAAATCAGAAGTCACTAAACTTGAAGAAGAGAAGAAGTGGAAAAAAGGCTTACGTTGGCTAGGAAAAGCCATCTGGTTAGGAATAAAGAACCTACCGAGTCTGATTGTGAAAGCTGCCGTTTTGATGGTTGCGACTCCACTCATGTTTCTCCTCTTTATCTTTAATCTGATTAAGAGTTTGATTGCGACAGCAATTGGCTGGTTTGTGTTTAAGGTAGTAGTTGCGTTTCTTGTTCTGTGTTATTGGGCATTTCTAACAAAGAAGGAACTGCTCCAGCAAGTGTTGAACTTTGGTTTAAAGATTGGACAATGCCAGAAGGTGTTCCAATCTATCACTGGTGGGAAACGACCATTATCGTTGTCTTAGCTGTAATTACAGCCCTCTCTCTAACCTTTCATCCAGAGGATGAAAAATAGTATTAAATAAACAAAGTAGGTACTAGGAATCTTTCTTAGTACCTTTTTTATAAAAAGAAAGTGAGAAAAAAGAATGGATGCAGTTGTAGATTTTGTTAACAAAATTGGAGATATCGGTGGAATTATCGGTCTTGGTTAGGGCGGCTTTGGGGTGCCTGGGATTTAGTAATCGGAATCAGACGGGAATTGGATGATAAAAAGGATAAAGGACTTCAGAGTATCATATTGGGTGCAATTATTGGTGCTGTTTTAAAAGCTCTCTTTACCGCTTTGGCAACAGGTCTTCAATCTCTTGGTTAGGATTAGAAAAAGAAGGGGGTGGTTTTATGGACCAATCCACACTTGATCAACTAACCATGAGTCTGAAAGACTATAATGAGACAGCTTATCAGCTGATGGAGACAGTTTCAGGTTCGATGGAGAAGGTAGCAATTTTGCTTCTTCTCCTTTTTATGGGGATCAACCTCATGAATTGGCACCAACAACTTAAAAGCAATGGTGGGGAGCTGTCATTTCAGCTTTGGATTGAAGAAATCCTCAAGTATGCTATTGCACTCTTTTTTATCCTCTATGTGGATGCGATTTTTGATGCCTTATCTTTGTTGTTCAATGTTATTATCAAATTAGTGGCTAAAAATGCCACAAATCCATTCAGTTCAGAACTACCAGACTTAAAGGGAGTTAATGCCATTGCAAAAGCTATGCTCCAGTTTATTTATTGGGTTGTCGATTTCGTTGGTCAGATCTCGACTAAGTTGTTGATCTTGTTACGATCATTTACGCTTTACACGTATAAGGGAATCGCTAAAATTATTGTCGCTTGTTACATGGTGGATAGCTTACGCCCGATCTGCCTCGGTTTCTTTAAGCTCTATATTGCTGCTGTCCTTCAGGGATTGATTTTAGTGGTTGTGATCATGCTTTATCCAGCTATTGTAACTAATGATCTCTTGACAGTTGATAAGACTGGAGCTTGGACAAGTGCTTTAGTTGCGATAGCTAAAGGAATCATTTACATCATTATGCTCTTTGGCAGCCAACGTATGGCTAAGAATATCATGCAGGTGAACTAGGAGGAGAAATGGTTAAAAAGCACTCACAGAAGAATCAGCAAGTGCTAGGAAATATTTGGAGAGTTATTTTAAAAACAGTAGTCTGGGGGCTACTGTTTTTACTTAGGGCTCTCTTTTTCTATTACTTGTGCCGTAGAGTTCTACAGCCACATTGGCTGGCTATCGTAAGTGGTATTATTTTGGCATGTGGGAGCGAATTTATTTTCTTTAGAAAAGATGTTTGAACATATCAAGGAATAATACTTCTTTACTTAATTCCCAGAATCTTTCCGATGTTGTGGAATTTAGCAAAGGATAGAATTTTTCATATTCACAATTTTTTAACACTTTTAATACCAACCTTTTATGAAAAGAAAATAATTGTAAGATGAAGTAGTATGAAAGAACGAGACCCACAATTATTCCGACAATTACACCAAAAAGTTCGAGAATGTTTTCGAATTTTATATTCATTGATTTTAACTCTTCAATAAGTAACTGATCAGAAACAGACTTGTCTACTATTTTTTTAAGCCAATATTGGCAAAGATAGTAGAAACAAGTACTAAAACTGTAGATAGAATTCCGCAACTCCATTTTGTAAATTCTACAGATTTTTGAAGAGCTTCCTCAATTTCTTTAATAAGTAAGTCCCTATCAGATTTTTTTGAAAGTCGTGTGTTATTATTGGAGTTAATAGGTAAACTCGATGCCTTATATAGATTTATATTGATCTTGCGATGAAGAATACTAGGAGTTGATCAAAAAAATATAACGCCCTGTGTATGAAGGGAAATTTTTGAGTGGTATTATAAAAAGTTATATAAGAATTGGATTGTCCAAGTATAAAAATAGCAGTTGTATAGCTTGTAGGTAAAATACCTGTAATGTAGATAATTGAGATTGAATTCGTCTGAGTACTTGGTAATAGAAATGACTCATTAGCTTTTCCTTCATAGTTTTTATTTTATTATACCATATAAAGAAAGGAACAGAATGACACGTTTAGGCAGTGAATTTTTAAAGGCTTTAGATAGCTACGAAAGGCCAGTTTTAGGGTATATGACACTGAGACAGTTAGTGCTACTATTTGGTATAGCTCTGACGGTGGTTGTCACCACAATCCTTTACTGGCTGAAGGCACCTGATATAATCCTTTATGGCGTTGATATTTTATTATTAGCGCCTTTTGTTATTTTCGGGTGTTATATTGATGAAAAAATTAAAGATGAGGTCCGTTTCCTTTTGACTAAGCAGGAACGCTCTTATCAGACAGATTATGACAGAAAGGAATATACAAGAAATGAATTTATTCGGCCGAAAGAAAACCCCGAAACTCTCTAAGGAGGAATGGGAACGGGCCAAACGTCTGAGACGTACCATGACGGCCTCTACACAGAACAGCCTTAATTATCAATGGCTGACACCTGATGGACTCATGAAAATTACAAATGATCAATTTTCAAAGACCTATCGCCTAGGTGATACAAGCTATATTACTGCAACAGATGATGAGCGAATTGATATCATTGAAACAAATGCTGATATTTTTAATTCGCTGGACATTGATAATGATATGCAGCTATTGCTCCTGAATCGTAGGGTAGAAAGCAATAGCTTATCTTCTATCCGCTATGATTTGGTTGGAGATGGGTCTGACGATTATCGTAAAGAATACAATGCGATGATCAATGATCGCTTCTCTCAGGAACAAAATACCTTCAAGGTAGAAAAATATCTGACGATTACAACCCAAACTGACCAGGATCATCAAGCTAGAAGAATCCTCGATGATACAGCTAACGTTATTGAAAGTCAGTATAGTGGCTTAGGAATCTCCTTTAAGGAATTAGAGGGATTACATCGTCTTCTTATCTTCCGAAAACTCTTGAGGCGAGAAGGTTTTATTGATTTTAACTATGAAGACATCGCTATTTCTGGATTATCTACCAGGGACTTTGTAGCTCCAAACTATCTGAAGTTTGAAAAAGATTATATGAAAATTGATGATTGTTTTGCAAGGGTGATGTATGTTAGACAATATCCTACCTTCTTGAATGACAAACTGATTAAGAATATCCTGGATACAGGAATTGAACTGGCTATCAGCTTACATGCGAAGCCCTATGATACTGCAGATGCCCTGAAGAAAATCAAGACAGTTAAGTCAAGTGTACGCAGGGAAATGATCAAAAGTCAGAAGGCTGCCGCAAAAGAAGGCTATGGAAGTGACTTGGCCGTTGGTGGGAAGGCTGTGGAGACATCTCGTGAAACAGAGAAATGGACTGAGGAACTTCAGGACAATGACCAAAAAATGTTTTCAGGTGTGATGACGATTTTCTTCACGGCTGACAGTCTGGAAGAGTTGAATATCTACACTGAGCAGGTCCAACGATCTGTCCGTAAGAATACGGTAGAACTGGATAAGTGTTATTTGTACCAGGAAGAATCCTTGAATACGATTCTACCGATTGGGATTCCATTTATCAATGTGAAACGCCGTTTTATGAGAGATATGACTACCAGTAACTTGGCCACACAGGTCCCATTTACCAACGTAGATCTTCGATCTAGCAGCCCACGTGCAATCTATTATGGCCAGAATCAGCTATCTAAGAACGCTATCACAGTTGACCGTAAGAAAGATTTGAATACAGGTTCAGGTTGTATCTTTGGAACTTCAGGATCAGGAAAGTCAGTTCTTGCTAAAGGAGGAGAGATTATTCCTACGACTCTACGTTACCCTGAAGATAATATTATTATCGTCGATCCTGAAGATGAGTACACTGGTATTGGCCGAGAATTAGGTGCAGAAATCATCACAATCGCTCCTGGGTCGCAACATCACTTTAACTTGCTGGATCTTCCTGATAAGGATAAACTGCAGGCAGAAGATCGTGACCCGATTGGCCAAAAATCAAACCTCTTATCAACCCTGTTTGAGAATATATTCTCTGAGGTATCAGACGATGAATTTGCGATGATTGACCGTGTAACGAGAAAGACCTATGAGGAATTTGAAAAACCAACATTTAAGGATTGGCAAGCAGTTTTGGAACGTCAACCTGAAGATGTGCCAAGGATCTGGCACTGAAGGCAGAACCTTATACTATCGGTTCAAACGATATCTTTGCTCATCCTACAAAATGTCAATATGAATAGTCGCTTTATTATTTTTCAATCTCAAGCAGTTGAGTGGTAAGTTGAAGCCATTTGCCCTCCTTGTTATCCAGGACTTCATCTGGAATCAGGTAGTCAATAACCAAGGTAAAACCATTACATGGTTGTACTTTGATGAGTTGCAGCTCTACTTCAAGAATAAACTCCAGGCAACCTTCTTTACAGAACTATACTCACGTATTCGGAAGTACGGGGCCATTCCAACAGGGATTACCCAGAATCCAGAGACTGTTTTATCTACAGAAGAAGGTAGAAAGTTAGTCGCAAACTGTGAGTTTTTAGCTCTCCTGAAGCTGAAGCGGACAGACCTAGAAGCCCTGAAGCAGGTTATCCCTCTTACGCCTTCGCTGGAGCGATTTGTCTTGCGACCAAAAGCAAAAGGTACTGGTTTGATCGTGGCTGGAGATACGATTGTTCCATTTGAAAATCCTATCCCTAAAGATACCAAACTGTATCAATTGGTAGCGACAGATAGTTAAAAAATAGAAAGAGAGGTGATTTCTTTTGTTTGAAAGTGATCCCAATCAATTAAAACAGGAGCGCAAGCGGAGAATCAAAGAAGGATCCTCCCGGAATGCAGAAAAAAATCCTAAAGAAGCACGTTTAGACTCAAAAGTTGCATTTAAAGAAGCTAAGAAGAATTATCGCTTAGCGAACAAAGATTATAACCTACACAAAGGACCTCAAGCAACAGCAAGAGGTCTTTTCTTTAAGCAACAGCTTGATCGGGCAAAGTTGGAAAAACAAATTGCAACAACACTCTATAAACGAGCTAAAAAAGCTGATGATAGCTATATTCCCAATCGTATAAAGAAACGAACAAAACAAAGTGCCCGAATGAAAGCGAGACACGACATTGAGAAGATAGTCAGAGATAATGAGATTCTTGGAGACTGGGTTCAGGCGAGGCAAAACATTCGTCAATTTAAGTACCAGGTAAACGCCTCTAAAAGAGCGTTAAATGCTGTAGGAAAATTATCCAAGTATTCAATCAAGCACAGCTATGGACAACTCAATAGAAGCTATAATTTCATCAGAGGGCGAGGGTATACTCGAACACCTAGAGAGTTCTCCTGGGAAGGAAAACTGAGTAAAAAGATGAAACATGCCAGAAAGCGAATTGCACGTTCAAAGTTTGGGAAGCTATCAAAACGTACAGGAAAAGTCTTAAAGATTGCGACAAAGCCCCTACGTTCCATCCTATCCAATCCATTAGCAGTTAAGTCCTATTTCTTGATGTTTCTTATCTTTGCGGTTATAGGGGTGTTTATAGCCATATTTGGAGGCGGTGGTCCTGTCCAACAAAATGAATTTGACCTGAATAAGTCATGGCTTCATATCAGTAAACGAGATCGAGAGAAGTCCAATGATAAGGTTGACTATTGGACGAACATCGATGATATGCTCTTTTTCATGAACTTTCGCTACGGTAGTGAGTGGAAACCAAAAAGTAACTGGAATGAGGGAACTGGTGGCGAATGGGCTGGGACATTAGGTTTTAATCACTATTCGGATGCCTTGAATGACCTTTGGAATCATTTGAATGATGATCCTCATAATTTGAAAAAGATGGCTGATTTATATGGCTCCTCGTCAGATCTCAAGTGGGCTAAGTTGAGTGATAGCGAGTTAGAAGAGTATAAAGAGCTAGAGGAGTTGACTAAAGAAGTTGGTCGATACCCCTCTTATCAAGAACTAGCTAACCCTTTTTACCAGGAGGACGATCCTTCTTATCAAGCCCCTTTAGTTATCCTGAAGCGGTTTGGTTATACCTCTAAGAGTGAAATTTATGAAAAAACACAACTAAAAGCTTCAACAGGACAAGCTATAAGAGCTCCTATTGATGGTAAAGTCAGTGTGACAGACGATACAACTGTATCCATCAAAACAGATAAAGCTATCTTTACTTATGAAGAGGTAGGAAATGTCCGTGTTTCTGACGGTGACCAGGTCAAGGCTGGAGACGAGGTTGGGAAAGTAACGGCAAATGGTTACCAGGTCATTCAGTATCAAAAATTGGAGGAAAAAGAGACAAAGGATAAGAAAGAAAAGTGGACATCAGTCAATCCAGGCTTTTACTTTCAATCTGTCACGTACAATCAGACAACCTCAGTCATTACTACACTTGATGGGGATCTAGGACAAAAAAATCACGAGCGATAAAAAGATTACTTGAAGAAAAAAAGGTACCAGGGCTAACAGATAATGGTTTGGCAGCCATGCTTGGGAACTTTGCAACAGAAAGCAATATTAATCCTAAACGTGCTGAAGGAGATTACCTTAGCCCTCCAGTAGGGGCTGATTCTTCTTCTTGGGATGATGAGTCCTGGTTAGCTATAGGAGAACCAGCGATTTATAACGGAAGATACCCAAATATTCTTCGACGAGGCTTAGGATTGGGACAGTGGACAGATACAGCGGATGGCTCCACGAGACATACTCTATTATTAAACTATGCAAAATCTAAGAATAAGAAGTGGTATGATTTGGAACTGCAGCTGGATTTTATGTTAGAGGGAGATACTCCTTACTATATCACTGAATTGACATCGATTCTAACCAGCACAGAAGATGTGGAGACACTTACAGAGCGTTTCCTGGTTAACTGGGAAGGGAACTCTGGAGACAAGGTCCTAGAGCGCCAAAATAACGCTAAGCAGATACACGCTTTTCTCACTCAACAAGTTCGAGGAGGTGGAGCGTTAGCATCTTCCTGGAATTTCCCTGCCGAGTATCAGTCAAAAGTGGAGCACCCTCCTACACAAGCTTCTATGACTACACAACAAGGAAGTGGCTACCCAGTTGGTCAATGTACTTGGTATGCCTATAACCGTTTAGTCGAACTAGGAACGATTACAGACTTATCAGGATCTTATGGTTACCTTGGAAATGGTCAGGATTGGGTAACAAGCCTAGTCGCAAAAGGATGGAAGTACAGTACGTCACCAACGAGAGGGGCTGTTGTATCCGTTCTAGGTGGATTTGGTGGGACACCAGGTGCATACGGTCATGTTGCGATTGTGGAAGCTGTGAACCCAGATGGTTCATTCCTCGTTTCGGAATGTAATATCCAAGGTGTACAGGATAAGGTCCATTTTCGTGTCCTCTATCCAGCTTACTACTATACATTTGCGACACCAAATTAAAAAAGAAAGAAGGTAAATCATGAAAATGATAGATATGGAGAAATTGAAACTCCTGAAAATAGGAGGAATCCTTATAGGAGTTGTGTTAGTTCTAGGATTCGTATTCTGGATTGGTGCAGCAACCTCAGCGCAAAAGAAAGCTAAACAGGAAACTGAAACAACGCAACAAGAAACCAAAGCAGAGGGAAGCGAACTAACGCAAGAATATGTAAAGGAATTTTTGACGGCTTATTTCAATAAGCAGGATCTTGGAGAAAATAGAAATCGCTATTTGCCCTATATGACAGAAGCTGCTTACAATCAGGAAGTGAACTCTGAAGAAGAACCATCGGTACAAACCTATAAGGGCTATGTAGTGGATACACAGATGAAGTCTGCTAACATCTACATCGATCAAGAAAATAATGTTGCCTTAGCTCAAGTGAGATACACTCAGACACAGTTACAGAAGAAGTATGATTATACTAACGCCCAAACAAACGTAGGATTTTCAAGAACCATACGGATTCGCTTCAGCAAGCAAGATGGGAAATACCTGGTCAATCATATTGATCCTATTTTGATTGTGGACAGCCTGAGTGCAAGCGAAAAAGCGAGTATTCCATCATTAAACAAACCAAGCACTGATAAAAACACAAAGTACAGAAGGGAAAAAAAGGAATAATGACAAAACTAGAAACTTTGGAAAAAAACAAAAACAGAAAGCGGAAGACCGCTTAGCTGACTATATGTCCAAGGCCAAGAAGGAAGAAGAGAGACTAAAGGAGCTAGAAACTCAAATCATTCTAGCCAAACATGAGGAACGTTCAAACTATTTGGCTAAGCATAATTTAACCTGGGCTGATATTGAAACAGCTCTTGCTGAAGGAAAAATTGAAAGGAGCTGAAAAAAACATGTACCGTTTAACCAATCTGACACAAAAAACAAGACCACAACGTATAAAAAAATCGGGACCTTGTGTATCAAGCACTGGAGAGAAAAATGCCAAGGTTAAACACCAGGAGGCAGAAGCTGTTTTATTGGTAGAAGAACTGGACAAAAAAAGAATGTAGTCATCTATCAAGAAGACATCTATTTGCCGTTTGAGGGAATCGCAGACAGCCTCTTCCTGAAGCCTGGTACGTTGAATAACCAGGAGGTCGCAGCAAAAAGAAACAAAAACCCTCTTTCTTTAAGCGCCAGACTAAAAACAAAAATATCTAGAGAAGACTCCTGAAGAGAAAGCTGAAGCCTCTTCCTTGAAACATGAAACTCCCAAACCTCGAACCTCTTCTAAACCCTCTTTTTGGGTGTATTTAGGAAGAGTTTTGGTGTTATTGAGTCTAGTAGGAAGTCTGACACTTGCTGGCTTATCCCTTACGCTAGTTTACCATCAAGAAAAGCAGCTCTCGACCGTATCCAAGGATCTTTCAAATCTAAAAACCATTCAGTCAAAAACAGGGGAACTAGATGCCTTTTCACGTTACTTTTTGCCAGTCCTTTACTCTGATAAAGGGAAAATGGCTGACTTCGTAGCTCCTCAATTAACGATAGATAGACAAGCAGGTCAACTGCAGTCTGTGATTTTGGAATCTAGCTTGATTGTTGATGAAGCAACTTATCAGCTAACCTATGTAGTAGCCGTGAAAGACGGTGAGAACAGAAGCCAGAAACGCTTGGTAGTTACTGTAAAGGAAGAATCTTCAGCACCTTACGGATTCCAGGTTATTGATAAGCCAGAACTATCCAATTATCCAAAATAAAGGAGAATTTACATGGATCAAGAAAAAGTCAGTCATTCCCTGACGTTAAAAGGGAAAGTAACCCTAGAGATGACGATACAAGCCCTATATGCCCTCGCAAAAGCCCACTATGATAAGAAACAACATGAGGCAGCGAATCGAACTTTTGAAGGGGAGACAAAATTCAATGATTTTATGGCCACCAAATCTAAAAAAGATGTTGAGAAGTTATTAAACAGTGAGGTTCACCTTGCCAAATTGAAACATTATCTGGAAGAGTATAAGGTAGGCTTTACCTATCACCAAAAAGATGGTACAACCTATCTCTTCTTTGAGGCAAAAAATCGTACCTTAGTAGAAAAGGCTCTTAAAGAGATGTTAGCAGACATCACGAAAAGCCCAGAAAAATTGGAGGAGTTTGCGAAAAAGGTATTGAAGAAACCTCACGAAATGACTCCTGAAGACAAAATAGCCTACTATAAGAGTCATAAGGTGTATAAGGGAACCATGCCTGTAGTGACGAAGGATATTGGAAAGGGGAAAGAACGATGATTAGAAAGCCTATATGGCCCTACCTGGTGGTGGGGCTATTTTCATTTGTTATTTTCCAGTCCTTTTACCATTACTACCAACTTTCAACTGCAGCAGTACCTTTTATGGGAATGTTGCGACTTCGTTGGTTGCTAGAACACTGGGAACGCTTCTCTTTTGGTGTTTTCTTTGATTCAGGAGCCTTATATGCAGGGTTGATCGGATTCGGCCTCCCAATCCTTGTCTATGCTTCTATGGATAAGAATTTATATCGTCAGGGAGAAGAACAAGGTAGTGCTCGTTTTGCGACTTTGAAGGAAATGAGACGTTTTGAAGACGTTGATTTTGAGAAGAATATGATTTTTTCAAAACAGGTCAAAATGGGGTTATTTAACTTTCGCTTAGCTTACAATGTGCAACTCAACAAATGTGATTGTTATTGGTCTTCCAGGAGACGGTAAAACCTTTACGTTTGTATTGCCAAATTTAATGCAGATGAACTCAAACTTTGTTGTGACGGATCCCAAAGGAAACCTGGTACACGAAGTTGGGAAGATGCTTGAAAAGGCAGGCTATGCTGTTAAAATCTTTGATTTGATTCGGCTCACGAATTCAGATCGGTTTAATCCTTTTCATTACATGAAGTCTGAGCTAGATATTGATCGTATTTCTGAAGCAATTACTGAGGGAACGAAGAAGAGTGAATATGCTGGAGAAGACTTCTGGGTTCAAGCAGAGTTGATGTTGCAACGTGCATTAATTGGTTATCTCTATTTTGACTCGAAGGATCCTGAAACAGGAGTCCAGTTATACATGCCAAACTTGGGTCACGTTGCGGATCTATTAAGAAATATGTATCGAGAGGATCCAGATGTCCCAAGTCCTGTTGAGCAGATGTTTGAAGAATTGAACGAACATCAACCTAACAACTATGCTTATAAGCAGTGGAAACTATTTCAAAACTTTAAAGGTGAGACAAGAAACAGTGTAGTTGCGATTTTGTCTTCTCGCTATTCTATCTTTGATCACGAGGATGTCCGAAATCTGATTAGTGACGATACCATGGAAGTGGATACCTGGAATACGAAAAAAACAGCTGTGTTTATTGCTATTCCTGAAACCAATAACGCCTTTAATTTTCTTTCATCAATCTTGTTTGCGATTGGTTTTGAGGTTCTTACACATAAGGCTGATGATATCTTGCAAGGGAAAGTACCTGGCTACAGTAGAAAAAATCTTCGCCACATTCAGTTTATCTTCGATGAGTTTGCACAAATTGGCCGTATTCCAAACTTCGCCCAGGTCCTCTCTTCTATTCGTAGTCGTGAGATGTCTATTAAGATTATCATCCAAGCTGTCAATCAGCTAGAATCACTTTATAAAAGTGATTGGAAGACCATCTTTAATAACTGTGCTACTCACCTATTTTTAGGGACAAATGACAAGGATACGATGGAATACTATTCTACAAGGTCAGGTAAGCAGACTATACGTACTAGATCCACCTCAAAATCGCATAGTTATCGTAATGGCTCATCAAGTGAAAATAAACAAATTCAAGGCCGTCCCCTTCTAACTCCAGATGAAGTCGCAAGAATTGGGGTAGAAGAAGGATTGGTCTTTATTTCTAAACAAAATGTCTTCAGAGATAAAAAAGCAAGTGTCTATGATCATCCTAGAAAAGATGAGATTGCAAGTTCTCCTGAAGACAAAGAAAACTGGTACGAATACACTCGAAAAGGAACAGACATTGACGGCTTGCTTTTATATGCTAACGATTTGACTCCGCAGCTAAAAGAGTTATTCGTGGCCTAACATACAGAAAGGATAGTAGGATGGAAACACCAAAAATACAATTAGGATACCTGGAGAGTATCTCACAAGTTTTAGCATTAAAGCTAGAAAATTTAGCTACAGAACGTTATGCTATTTGGCAGCTATTCAAACAGACAGATGAGGAGACTTTCTATCAATTAGCTCATCATCTTTTTGTGACAACGAATCAGGAAGACTCATTAGTTGTTAGTGAACTAGATGCAACTCCTGAAGGTTATCTTTTATTCAAGGAATTGGTCGAGGAGGAAACAGGATGGTTTTAACAAAAGCACAGGCAAAATCAATGGATATTTAGAAGTAGCTCGTAGCCTTGGAATGGAGATGAAGCGAAAGTCACACCGAGAGTATTACTGGGCTGAACATGACTCATTTAAGATCGATACGGTCAAGAATACCTGGCATTGGTATTCCCAAGACCTCTTTGGTGATACCATCAATCTCGTGCAACAAATGCAAAATGTCAGCTATAAAGATGCTATGGTATTCTTGGAGACAGGATCCTTTCCTGAAGCAAAGCCAGTAGAGGAGGAACGTAAACCTTTCAACTATACACTAGCGCCTTACGAACAACCATTTGTGGAAGCTAGATCCTATCTCAAGGAGATTAGAGGTCTCTCTGATGATACAATCGACTTCTTCCTGGAAAAGGGAGTATTAGCTCAAGCTAAACGTAAGGATAAAGATGGTGTTATAGAAGATGTCTTGGTTTTTAAATACTTGGACAGAAATCAACAACTGGTAGGTGCGAGCCTCCAGGGACTTGTTCCTGATCAAGAACGTCATCCTGGCAAGGGATACTTGAAACAAATCATGTATCAATCAGAATCTATCAGTGGCTTAAACGTTTCTATAGGCTCTCCAAAGCGTTTAATTGTGACAGAGGCACCAATTGACCTTATGAGCTATTATGAGCTCCATAAGGGCGAATTAAACGATGTTCGACTAGTTGCGATGGAAGGATTGAAAGAGGGAGTATTATCCCACTATGTTCTTGAAATGTTACAGGAGCGAGGGGATATTCCTATGGATGAGAGGGATTATACCAAGTCTAGTGAGCTAGCACGTACCTCTAAATTTTTATCTGTTGCAGCTGAAACTTCTACACTTTTCCAAGATCACAAATACGATGATCTCATCACGCTGGCAGTTGATCGTGATAAAGCAGGTACAGACTTTATTACCAAACTACGGGAGAAAAAAATTCCAGTTGTCGATGCAAGACCACCAAAACGTGAAGGTCAGGAGAAGACAGACTGGAATGAGATTCTGAAGCAGGAAAAACAACTGGAGAAGACGGAGGAAATTCAAGCATCAAGCCACTTTCCTGATACCAGCCATCTTTCTCCTGAAGATGCAACGTGGTTGAAGGAAAACTGGAATAATATAGGTTTTTCAGTAGAGCCTAGAAAACAAATGGTCATTGATTCGGACAAAACAGTGACCTATGAAAAACCTTCCAATCCTCTTGGGGATGGTAGGGAGCCAAAAAAACACATTCAGAGCACAGAAAAAGCTCCTGAGAGTTCTCAGGAGCAAATGAATGATAGGACCAGTGGTGGCACGGGTTCTTTACAGCCTAAAGCTGAAGGCAGTACCTCACCTGTACTTGAAACAAGTACCTTTGAGCAAACTGTTACCAGTCACCCGACATCATCCTATCCTTACTTACAGTTTAGCACAAATTACGATAAAGTGCAACGGAGAATAGCGAATTATCATCCGATTACACCAGCAGATTTAAGACGATTAAATCAATATGCGCCGTCTATCCAAAGTACAGCGTTCTGGTATTTAAATGAACTGGCTGACAGTAAGATCAGCTTTGTTTATGCGGATCATGGGGAGAAGAATGTGCTTCAGGTGACTTTTCAAAAGGATAACTTTATCCATCTTTCAGGGATCAGACCTTTTGAAGAGGGAAAGGGAGCAGCAAATTTCTTAGATGATATTGCAAATGGTCAGGGGCATTATGACGGTATGTTGATTAGTAATGCAATTAAGGATAAATTGCAGGTTCTTCCTATGTTGCGTGATATTTTAGATCCACATTCTTTTGTTTTAGATGATTTGAGCAGTGTTGAAAAGCTTCACAACCTCAATATGAGCGAAGCTATTAAAGCAAAAGAAGAAGATTTCTTACTACTGTTTAAAGATATTGGAGATGAAAAAATTCCAGCCTCTCTTATGAAACTCAAGGGAGAGCTTGAAACTAATGTTAAATTGTTGGATGAAAAGATCATTCTCGGTGTCTTTAGAGAAAGAGATGGTCACATCGAGCAGCTTTCAATCAATGAAGAATATGTTAAAGACAAAGGTGCAGAAATGCTATCAGTTTTGAAGAATAAGCAGTATGAAGAAGTTTCTAAAGAAATTGAACAATCTACTCCTGAGAACATACTGAATAAAACCTCACTTGATTCAGCTACCTTTACTCAAGTCTTAGATACTGTCTATAATTTAGGTGTGCCAGGTGACATCTCAAAAACTCCAGAAGAATTTCATCAGGCATGGAATCAGTATCTTGACTATGCGAAGCAGCATAATGATCAATTTAATCAGATTGTTGCTGCAGCTGGGAAAGATCATCTCCTAGATACAAATTCAGATTTTTATAAAGAATGGGAACAAGATCATATCTATAAGGAGAACTACCATGTACGCCTTCAATGGGCTGAGGAGCGCCCAGATGGGCCTGAATTGCCCTTTAAAGGAACGGAGCTGATATCTTATCAAGATTTCGCTAAAGAGCTTTACAAGGCTAATCAGAGCTTCTATCCGTTACATCAGGAAGGGCTAAAACAAGTGACTGGTGGTCACCCAGAAGGCTACATCTCTCCAACTAAGATTCAGTTTAGTATCTATGCTCCTGATGGTGAACTGATTCAGGATAGCATTCGTTACAATATCGGTGAGGAGATTAACCCAATCGCTCATAAAGAAAGACTTGGTACACGAGAAATGAGAGAGTACCCAGAATTGATGAAGATAGATGGGGCCATATTCACTCAGTATCATCTGGAGAGATTGGCGAGTGAGTTAGATATTTCGCAGTTCAGTTACGCTCTGGAAGATACTCCTTATGCTGATCAACTTTTATCCCAACTCCCATTTGGAGATTTGGAAAATAGTCCAATTGGATTTACAGATAGTAGCCATGATAGCCGTCTTGGGTTTATCTCTTTTGATGGAATGGATAGTGTTGAGGTCGAAAGTCTATCTGCTTGGTTTGAAAAGTTAGGAGTCAAGGACTCTCCATTGGAACAAGTAGCTCTTGTAGAAAAATGGCAAAAAGAAATCAAAAGTTTATCAGAAAAAGTTGAACAAACGATCGCCATAGTTCGAGATGAATTTGAGAAATCACAAGATGAAGAAATCAAACTAGAAGAACAAGGACACAATAAGCAGGAGTTGAAACGTGATGCTGATGCTGACGGTGTTTCTGATGAGGAGGAGTTGCTTCAGGGAACGAATCCGTATGATTTTAGATCGAAACCAGGTTCTAAACCAGAGGTCGATGAGAGTCTACAAGCGGAAGAAATTGTTTTAGCAGCTGGTAGTCTTGCAGTCGCAGATTTTATTCAAAATAAAGATATGGCAGGATTAAGTCGACATCTTAAAGAAGGAATTAAGGAGTTTCTGGATTCAGATAAGTACAAAGACTATCTAACGAAAATGAGCCAGCTAAATAATTATTCTAATCGTAACTTGCGCTTAATTCTTGCACAAAATCCTGAAGCAAGGCAGGTAGCTTCTTTCAAGCAGTGGAAAGAAAACTTTGGCCGTTATGTAAAAAAAGGTGAGAAGGCTTTACGTATTTTTAAACCTATGACGAAGATCAAAAAGGATGAAAATAATCAACCAATATTGGATAAAAATGGGAATCCAGAAACTGTCACATTTTTTGGCCTAGTGCCAGTCTTTGATGTTAGTCAGACAGAAGGAAAGGAGATGCCAAAAGCTGCAGAAGTGAAAGAACAGCTGACTGATTTGGACTATGCAAATCTTTACCGTGCCCTGATGGCTATTGCAAAAGAAAATGATGTATCGGTTCGATTTGAAGAGATGGAAAATACTAAACATGGATATTATTCTGTCCCAGAAAATCAAATTGTTTTACGTAGTAATGAGATGAACAAGGCTCAAATTATTAAAACTTTCTTACATGAGATGGCTCATGCAGAGTTACATCATGCAGATAATCCTCAAAAGGAAAATCTAACTAGAAGTACTGCAGAACTCCAAGCTGAAAGCGTGGCTTATGTAGTTGCTTCTTACTACGGCATTGATACGTCTGAATATTCCTTTAACTATTTAGCAGGCTGGTCAAACGACAAAGAAACGTTAGCTGATTTGGAAGCACAGCTAGATATTGTCCAACAAGAAGCAAAGAGTTTAATGGTTCGGATGGATCAAGCATTGGAACAATTAAGATTGAGCCAGGAGAAACAAACGAAGCGCAGTTTTGAACAAAAACTGGAGAAGTTTAAAGATCAGAGCAAGCAAGCTGTTGAAGAACACAAGCAGGAGTTGAAAGCAGATGCACAATCAAAAAAAGAGAAGGGTTTCTCGAAATGACCGAACGGGACACCCCAAATAAACCAAAGGTCAAATTAAAAACAAACCATCATCAAGGAGGACAACACTCATGACCAATGAACAAGAAGAACAACTTATCATCATCCTCTCAGACTTTATTCCAATCATGGATGGAGACAGAGTTCAAGGAGTATCGCCAAACGCTAAAGACTTGACTCGCCAAAAAATTCTGGAGCAATTAGAGGAAGAACAGTCTCAACTACCTGAAGGAGATCCTGCTCTTTTGGAGTGGGAAGAAGAAAATATTGAGCTACTCAAGATGATCACAGATGAAGAATTTCAAGCTGTACTTACTGAAAAAATCTTACTGACAGAAATACAAATTGGGCAGTCTATTTTCCAGCCTCTAACTACTCAACAACTTTCTGTCCTAGCTGAAAAGTTGCAAGGTCAGGAAGAAAAAAATGTAGAAAATAGTGATAAGCAATCATCTATTTTCAAAAACATCTTCAGTTGGTTACGATAAAATGTTAGAAGCTGTACTCCAAAAGATATAGAAAAGGGGCTTGGGGATTTCCCCAAAACTGAGAAAATCAAGAAGGAAAACTATAAGGTTCTCCTTCTCTGATTTTTTTAAATTTCGCAAATGGCTATCCATTTGCTACGCTTGCCACAAGGAAGTCAGGGGTTGATGCCTAATAAGAAAATGCCAGAGACTTTGAGAGAAAGAGGATAAAAAAATAATGCAGAAACGAGAAAACAGAAAACGCTATATACAAAAATTGATACGATTAACACCAGAGGAAGATCGTCAAATTAAAACAGCGATGGCCCAAATGGGAGTTCCATCTTTTCAATACTATGCGAAGAATCAACTGGTACAAGGGAAGGTGGTTCAAATTGATTTTTCTGAATTGAAAGACCTTCGAGTTGCTATCAATCGAGTGGGTACGAACATCAACCAAATTGCCAAACATGCTAACGAAAATCAAGGGGTTACGACAGAGGAAGTGGCACAAGTTATTGGCTATCTATCTGAGTTGAAAGAGATGGTGGCTGTCAAACTTTCTAGTGCGGAGAAGAAAAGTTTACAGGAGCGAAAAGTGAAAACTATAAGGACATATGACGAATGGTAGTAATCAAAACACCCAAACAAATTAAAACTCCTTCCAATTTAAAAATAGCTGTACGCTATATTCTGAATGAAGCGAAAACCCTTGTATCAGGAACTGCAGAAAGTGATCTTGATTTTCCTCTTGTCTATCATGATGGTGAACTTCAAATGAAGTTAGTATCTGGTAATGGGATTTCTGATTTTAGTGTGGCAGATGAGGAAATGGTCATGACAAAATTGGCCGCAGCCTTTAAAAAAGGAGATGATGACCTGAAAGAATTATCTTCAGGAAAACAAGTATTGGCTCATCACATTATCCAGTCTTTTTCTCCAGATGACAACTTGACCCCTGAGCAAGTTCATGAAATTGGTCGTCAAACGATGTTGGAATTGACAGGTGGAAATTATGAGTTTGTGATTGCGACACATACAGATAAAGATCATCTTCATAATCATATCATACTCAATACAACCAATATCTCAACGCTTAAGAAATTTCGTTGGGAAAAGAAAACCCTGAAAAATTTGAGGGCGATATCGGACAAGCATGCGACACGTTATGGCGCTAAAATTATTGAACCTACTATGAAAAATTCTTATACAAAGTATTCTGCTTGGCGGAGACAAAATAATTATCGCTTTGAAATCAAGGATCGTCTAGATTTTCTTCTAAAGCACTCTCTGTCGTTGGAAGACTTTAAACAAAAAGCAGTTGCGCTTGACCTTCAGATTGATTTTTCTGGTAAATTTGTGAAGTATAGATTGCTTGATCAGCCCCAACAAAGAAATGTCCGAGATGATACATTATCGAAGAAAGGACTCTATTCTCTTGAAAAAATAAAAGAGAGAGTTTCTAAGAATCAGTTGGTTTTTGATGTGGAGGAATTGAAAGAACAATATCAAGAATCAAAAGAAAAAACAGCCAATGATTTTGAATTGAAATTGGAAGTGGAGTCCTGGCAGGTCGAACAAGAAAGTAAGCAAGGTATTTACTTACAGATGGATATGGGAGCTTTAAATAGTGGTACCATTTTAATACCTTCTCATAAAGTTGATAAAAATGAGGATGGAAATTATACGATCTATATCAAAGAGAAAGACTATTTTTATTTTCTCAATCCAGATCAATCACAAAAAAATCGGTACATGATGGGTTTGACTGTCGCAAGACAATTAGCCAAACAAAATGGCGAGACACTCGTAACTAAAAACGCTCAAATTTCCTCTATGCGTAAACTGATTAAGGAATATAATTTCTTAGTCGAGCACGGGGTGACAGATGGAACACAATTTCAACATTTGGAGGAGCGCTTTAATGAAAAGATAGAGGCTACCCAAGAGGAATTAAGACAGCTAGATGAGCGACTTGGACGTTATCATAAAATTGAAGGAGCACTTTTAGCCATCCAGCAATCTCCAGAAAATAGTCTTGCAGCGGTACAACTATTGGATGATTTAGGAGTTCCAAAAGATATGGGACTGGAAGATGTCAGTCAACTGATCAAACAATTCCAAATTGAAAAAGGAGCCTTACAAGAGTTCTTTGACGATACTCTAAAACATTACACAGATTATAGAGATATTAAGGAGCACGTGCGTAGTCGTGAAGAGAAAGTTGACCGACGATTTGAGGATGAAAAAGTCTTGTAGAAGTTTCTGATGTTTTCAATCTAGTCATGATTTCAGTACAATAGAGAGTATGTTTAGATTTGATGAAAAAGAATTTGTCGCAGAACTAGATTGCAAACGTGAGCAACAATTCCTGAAGCAAGTAAGAGATTATGACGAGCAGATAGCTCCCTCCATGAGACTGAAAGGGTATAAACGAATAGACAGTACCGAGAGGACAGTTGTCTTCACATTTGGAGAGATGACCTTTTCTAGGAATCGCTGGCGAAAGGGAAAGAAAAGCTGTTATCCTGTAGATGAGTGGCTAGGTTTAGAAAAGTATATGCGTTATTCTCCTGAGTTGATTTTTCACATGGCAAAACACGCTTCCGTTTTATCCTACCGTGAAGTTTGTCGAACCGTTAAGATGGCTTATCGCCTGGAGATAACAAAGGATGCTGTGTTGAAGTCTGTAAAAATGGCAGGTAGACTCTTTTCAGAGAGGGAACGCTATCGGCTTTTTAGAGGTGATGAGCAACCGAAAAAAATCCAGACAGATAAAATTTACCTGGAGGGAGATGGTGTGCTCGTCAAGACAACATCAAGCAATGATGGACGACACAATACAGACTTAGCACATTTTCTGATTCATACTGGAGCGAAGAAGGTTGGTAATAATCGGTATGTACTGGAGAATAAGCATGAGATTATCCATACAAGTCATGAACAAGCAAAGGAAGAATTGATCGACTATATCTGTAATCATTTTGAAATCACTGATCGAACTCTTCTTATCACTAACTCGGACAATGGTAAAGGATATACTCGAAGGATATTTCAAGAAATCAAGAAAGCTCTACGGATTAAACGTCATGAGCATTTCTGGGATGCCTATCATGTCAATGAAGAACTTAAAAGATTCCTGAAGCCGTACCCAGCTACACTACTTGCTCTTGCTTTTAAGGCCATCAAAAATCATCAGAAGAGCCTGCTTCAGACCGTACTAGATACAGTTGAATCTCTCATAGAAAGTCAGGAAGCTCTTGATAATTTTTACAATTTTCGTAAGAAATTATTAAGAAATTTTTGTGACACTAGACCACCTAAACTTAGAGGCTTGTCCTCACGTGGTATCGGGGTAATGGAGAGTCAGCATCGAAAGGTCACTTACCGCATGAAACATCGAGGGATGTATTGGTCAATAGAAGGAGCTTGCACCATGTCCAGGATGATTCTTATTGAACGAATTGATCAGCTATACGAGCTGTTTTTTGGAACTTGGAGACAAGAGTATGAAGAATTTAGGGATACGGGATTAGGCGCAGGGTTTCGTATTAACCATAAGCCACACGGTGCTGTCATCAGAAAAAGAGGACATAAATAGAATTGGAGGGCAGACAAAAGCCTCTAAAAAAAGAATTTTTAGAGGTCTTTTTGTCATGTTTTTAGACAAAACAGTTGCTTTTTGCCTAATATGTGTTACAATAATAAAGTAAATAAAAACGAAAAAGGTGTAGAAGCGACAACTCCTACACCACCGATTAAGACAAAACAACCCTTTGCTTAATCAGTCAAACAATATTGTAGCATAAATAGTGCAATATAGTCAAGGGCTGGGGTAAAGTGAAGGAAACTTCTTCCAGTTTTTTTGTCTGAAAAATCTCGCTTTCTTATTGAGTTATAAGGATATTTGATTAGTCCCAAAAATTTAGACACAAACAAATCTTCCAATTCCCTTGCAAAAATGAAGAAAGTGTGATAACATAGTACGGTATGTGGTGCTAGCACATCCGCTATATTAGATCTAATAGGAGGAAAACACAATGGCTAAAGTATGTTACTTTACAGGTCGTAAGACTGTATCAGGAAACAACCGTTCACACGCGATGAACCAAACAAAACGTGCCGTAAAACCAAACCTTCAAAAAGTTACTGTTCTTATCGATGGTAAACCTAAAAAAGTTTGGGCTTCAGCTCGTGCTTTGAAATCAGGTAAAGTTGAACGCGTTTAATAATGAAAAGTAAGGAGACCTTAGGGTCTTTTTTTCTTTTTACTGTAGGGTATAAAAATCATTTGAAAAAAACAGAGTAAATATCCGCTGATACAGTATTCTGCTTTTTACACTTGGGCTGAAAATATGATAAAAATAGAGTATCAACTAGTTGAGGTAAAAAAAGGATGACTGTAAAAAAATTAATACAAAAAGATGGTCAAATCGAACTAACAGATGAAGTGATTGCAACCGTAGTAGGCGGTGCAACAACTGAGATTTTTGGTGTGGTCGGTATGGCTAGTAAAAATGCCCTCAAAGATAATTTCCAAGCCCTTCTAGGTAAGGAAAATTATTCCAAAGGTGTCGTCGTAAAGGCGGCCGAAGATGGCAGTATTGCAGTTGATGTATATACCGTGTTGAGCTACGGAACAAAGATTAGCGAAGTGTCAAAAAACATTCAAGAGCGTGTTCGTTTTAGTTTGGAAAACCAACTTGGAATTACTGCTCAGACTGTAAATGTCTACATTCAAAATATCAAAGTTGTAGGAGAATAACCGTGTCAAAAATTACTACTAGCTTATTTCAAGAAATGGTGCAGGCTGCATCAACTCGCTTGAATAAGCAAGCTGAATATGTCAATTCATTAAACGTCTTTCCCGTTCCAGATGGAGATACTGGAACAAATATGGGAATGACCATCGAAAATGGAGCTAAAGAAGTTGCAGACAAGCCAGCTTCTACTGTTGGAGAGGTAGCAAGCATTCTTGCCAAAGGGCTTTTGATGGGTGCGCGTGGGAACTCAGGAGTTATTACGTCTCAGCTTTTCCGTGGATTTTCACAAGCCATCAAGGATAAAGACGAGTTAACAGGTCAAGACTTGGCCCTTGCCTTCCAATCAGGTGTGGAAGTTGCCTATAAGGCCGTTATGAAACCAGTTGAAGGAACGATTTTGACAGTTTCGCGTGGAGCTGCTATCGGTGCTAAGAAAAAGGCTGAGCAAACAGATGATGCTGTTGAAGTCATGCGTGCAGCCTTGGAAGGTGCTAAAACCGCTCTAGCTAAAACGCCAGATATGCTTCCAGTCTTGAGGAAGTTGGCGTTGTGGATTCAGGTGGTCAAGGGCTGGTCTTCATCTACGAAGGTTTCCTTTCAGCCCTTACTGGTGAATATATTGCATCTGAGGACTTTGTAGCGACTCCTGCCAACATGAGTGAAATGATCAATGCAGAGCACCACAAGTCTGTAGCTGGCCACGTAGCGACTGAGGACATCACATTTGGTTACTGTACTGAAATCATGGTAGCCCTTAAGCAAGGTCCAACCTATGCTAAAGATTTTGACTACGACGAGTTCCGTAACTACTTGAATGAACTCGGGGATTCTCTCCTTGTTGTCAACGATGATGAAATCGTCAAAGTCCATGTCCATACAGAAGATCCAGGACTTGTTATGCAAGAAGGTCTCAAATATGGTAGCTTGGTCAAGGTAAAAGTTGACAATATGCGTAACCAACACGAAGCACAGGTTGAGAAAGAAGCTGCCCAAGTTAGCAAGCCTGCTGAAGAAAAAGAGTATGCTTTGATTGCTGTAGTGGCTGGTAAAGGCCTAGCAGATATCTTCCGTTCTCAAGGCGTGGATTATGTTATCGAAGGTGGTCAAACTATGAACCCTTCAACGGAAGACTTTATCAAGGCTGTTGAACAGGTCAACGCTCGTAACATTATCTTTCTGCCAAACAACAAGAATATCTTCATGGCAGCTCAGTCTGCGGCTGAAGTGCTTGAACAACCTGCTGTTGTGGTTGAAGCTCGTACTCTTCCTCAAGGTTTGACAAGTCTTCTTGCTTTTGATCCAAGCAAGTCAATCGAAGAAAACCAAGAGCGTATGACTGCTGCTCTTAGCGATGTCGTAAGCGGAAGCGTCACAACAGCTGTGCGTGATACAACTATTGATGGCTTAGAAATCCATGAAAATGATAATCTTGGTATGGTGGATGGGAAATTCTCGTGTCAAACCCTGACATGCACCAAACCTTGACAGAAACTTTGAAACATATGTTGGATGAAGATAGTGAAATCGTAACCTTCTATGTCGGTGAAGACGGAAGCGAAGAACTTGTCAATGAAATTGCTCAAGAAATCGCAGAAGAATTCGAAGACGTTGAAGTAGAGATTCACCAAGGTCAACAACCTGTTTACCCATACCTATTTAGTGTGGAATAAGATTAATGAAGGACTGAGAAATCAGTTCTTTTTTTCTTTTTGAATAATAAAATCGCTATCTTTTTAATAAAAACAAAAATAATATTCATAAATAAACGTTAAAATAGAAAATTCAGAAAATTTCTTCTTTTCTCTTGAAAAATTTTGAAAAAATGGTATGATAGTAACAAGTTATTTTTAAGAGAAGAGAAAGGGGAACAATGGAGAAAATCAGTTTAGAATCTCCTAAGACGGGGTCGGACCTAGTTTTGGAAACACTTCGTGATTTAGGAATTGATACCATCTTTGGTTATCCTGGTGGTGCAGTCTTGCCTTTTTATGATGCGATATATAATTTTAAAGGCATTCGCCACATTCTAGGACGCCATGAGCAAGGTTGTCTGCATGAAGCTGAAGGTTATGCCAAATCAACTGGAAAGTTGGGTGTTGCCGTCGTCACTAGCGGACCAGGAGCAACAAATGCCATTACAGGGATTGCAGATGCCATGAGCGATAGCGTTCCCCTTTTGGTCTTTACAGGTCAGGTGGCGAGAGCAGGGATTGGGAAGGATGCCTTTCAGGAGGCAGACATCGTGGGAATTACCATGCCAATCACTAAGTACAATTACCAAGTTCGTGAGACAGCTGATATTCCTCGTATCATTACGGAAGCTGTCCATATCGCAACTACAGGTCGCCCAGGGCCAGTCGTCATTGACCTACCTAAAGACGTATCTGCTTTGGAAACAGACTTCATCTATTCACCAGAAGTGAACCTACCAAGTTATCAGCCGACTCTTGAGCCAAATGATATGCAAATCAAGAAAAATCTTGAAGCAATTATCCAAGGCTAAAAAAACCAGTCTTGCTAGCCGGTGGTGGAATTAGCTATGCTGAAGCAGCTACAGAATTAAATGAATTTGCAGAACGCTATCAAATTCCAGTGGTAACCAGTCTTTTGGGACAAGGAACGATTGCAACGAGTCATCCCACTCTTCCTTGGAATGGGAGGCATGCACGGGTCATTCGCAGCTAATATTGCTATGACAGAAGCTGACTTTATGATTAGTATTGGTTGTCGCTTTTGATGACCGTTTGACAGGAAATCCAAAGACCTTTTGCTAAGAATGCTAAGGTTGCCCACATTGATATTGATCCAGCTGAGATTGGTAAGATTATCAGTGCAGATATTCCTGTAGTTGGAGATGCTAAGAAGGCCTTGCAAATGTTGTTGGCGGAACCAACAGTTCATAACAATACTGAGAAATGGATTGAGAAAGTTACTAAAGACAAGAACCGTGTTCGTTCTTATGATAAGAAAGAACGTGTGGTTCAACCTCAGGCTGTTATTGAACGAATTGGTGAATTGACAAATGGAGATGCCATTGTGGTCACAGATGTTGGTCAACACCAAATGTGGACAGCTCAGTATTATCCATATCAAAATGAACGTCAGTTAGTGACTTCAGGTGGTTTGGGAACCATGGGATTTGGAATCCCAGCAGCAATCGGTGCCAAAATTGCTAACCCAGATAAGGAAGTGGTCTTGTTTGTTGGGGATGGTGGTTTCCAAATGACCAACCAGGAATTGGCCATTTTGAACATTTACAAGGTGCCAATCAAGGTGGTGATGCTGAACAATCACTCACTTGGAATGGTTCGCCAGTGGCAGGAATCCTTCTATGAAGGTAGAACATCTGAGTCGGTCTTTGATACCCTTCCTGATTTCCAACTGATGGCGCAAGCTTATGGCATTAAAAACTATAAGTTTGACAATCCTGAGACCTTGGCTCAAGACCTTGAAGTTATCACTGAGGATGTTCCTATGCTAATCGAGGTAGATATTTCTCGTAAGGAACAGGTGTTACCAATGGTACCAGCTGGTAAGAGTAATCATGAGATGTTGGGGGTGAAGTTCCATGCGTAGAATGTTAACAGCAAAACTACAAATCGTTCAGGAGTCCTCAATCGCTTTACAGGTGTTCTATCTCGTCGTCAGGTTAATATCGAAAGCATCTCTGTTGGAGCAACAGAAGATCCGAATGTATCGCGTATCACTATTATTATTGATGTAGCTTCACATGACGAAGTGGAGCAAATTATCAAACAACTCAATCGTCAGATTGATGTGATTCGCATTCGAGATATTACAGACAAGCCTCATTTGGAGCGCGAGGTGATTTTGGTTAAGATGTCAGCGCCAGCTGAGAAACGGGCTGAGATTCTAGCGATTATTCAACCTTTCCGCGCAACGGTGGTAGACGTAGCACCAAGCACGATTACTATTCAGATGACAGGAAATGCAGAAAAGAGCGAAGCCCTATTACGAGTCATTCGACCATACGGTATTCGTAATATTGCTCGTACGGGTGCCACTGGATTTACCCGTGATTAAAAATACAACTTAAATTTGTTAAACCAGCCTAAAAGGCAATAAATAATAGAAAAGAGAGAAAAAACTATGGCAGTTCAAATGGAATACGAAAAAGATGTTAAAGTAGCAGCACTTGACGGTAAAAAAATCGCCGTTATCGGTTATGGTTCACAAGGACATGCGCATGCTCAAAACTTGCGTGACTCAGGTCGCGATGTCATCATCGGTGTACGTCCAGGTAAATCTTTTGACAAAGCAAAAGAAGACGGATTTGACACTTACACAGTAGCAGAAGCTACTAAATTGGCTGATGTTATCATGATTTTGGCACCAGACGAAATCCAACAAGAATTGTACGAAGCAGAAATCGCTCCAAACTTGGAAGCTGGAAACGCAGTTGGATTTGCTCATGGTTTCAATATCCACTTTGAGTTTATCAAAGTTCCTGCGGATGTGGATGTCTTTATGTGTGCACCTAAAGGACCAGGACACTTGGTACGTCGTACTTACGAAGAAGGATTTGGTGTACCAGCTCTTTATGCAGTATACCAAGATGCAACAGGAAATGCGAAAACATTGCTATGGACTGGTGTAAAGGTGTTGGAGCAGCTCGTGTAGGTCTTCTTGAAACAACTTACAAAGAAGAAACTGAAGAAGATTTGTTTGGTGAACAAGCTGTACTTTGCGGTGGTTTGACTGCCCTTATCGAAGCAGGTTTCGAAGTCTTGACAGAAGCAGGATACGCTCCAGAATTGGCTTACTTTGAAGTTCTTCACGAAATGAAATTGATCGTTGACTTGATCTATGAAGGTGGATTCAAGAAAATGCGTCAATCTATTTCAAACACTGCTGAGTACGGTGACTATGTATCAGGTCCTCGTGTAATTACTGAGCAAGTTAAAGAAAACATGAAAGCTGTCTTGGCAGACATCCAAAATGGTAAATTTGCAAATGACTTTGTAAATGACTATAAAGCTGGACGTCCAAAATTGACTGCTTATCGTGAACAAGCAGCTAACCTTGAAATTGAAAAAGTTGGTGCAGAATTGCGTAAAGCAATGCCATTCGTTGGTAAAAACGACGATGATGCATTCAAAATCTATAACTAATTAGAAAGCAAAGAATTTTGCTAAAATAGTAGCTTCAGCTATTCGTGGGATATTAGATATACTTATTTAGGGGTTGAAATCATATGAATATTACCAATTTGTTTTCTATCAAGACAGGATGTGATGAAACTGATAGCCAACTGCAAAAATTATTTTTTCAGTTGGATTTACAATTGGGAGAATTGACAGATCAACTAAGAAAATTAGATTCTAATTTTGTTCCTCGTAGTCAATTTGTAGACACGCTGGATTTGAATGATGTAGAATATAAAGAAATTTTAAACTATTTATCTTCCATCGTAATGATAGTGAAGAAAGTTTGGTAGAATGGTTATATGATTGGATTTCCACAAATCGTTATGAACTTCCTAAAGAGTTTTCAATTCGTATGGCTCATAAATACCGTGAAAGTGTTGCTGAAGTTTTCGGAGATGAATAACTAAAAAACAGTCATTAGTGACTGTTTTTTATAGAAAAAGAGGTTTTGTATGTTAAGTTCAAAAGATATAATCAAGGCTCACAAGGTCTTGAATGGTGTGGTTGTGAATACACCGCTTGATTATGACCATTATTTATCGGAGAAGTATGGTGCTAAGATTTATTTGAAAAAGGAAAATGCCCAACGTGTTCGTTCTTTTAAGATCCGTGGTGCCTATTATGCCATTTCGCAGCTCAGCAAGGAAGAGCGTGAGCGTGGGGTAGTCTGTGCCTCTGCGGGAAATCATGCGCAGGGAGTAGCCTATACCTGTAATGAAATGAAAATTCCTGCTACTATTTTTATGCCCATTACTACTCCGCAACAAAAAATTGGTCAAGTTCGCTTTTTTGGTGGGGATTTCGTAACCATTAAACTAGTTGGAGATACCTTTGATGCCTCAGCTAAAGCAGCTCAAGAATTTACAGTCTCTGAAAATCGTACCTTTATCGATCCCTTTGATGATGCTCATGTTCAAGCTGGTCAAGGGACGGTTGCTTATGAGATTTTAGAAGAAGCTCGAAAAGAATCGATTGATTTTGATGCTGTCTTGGTTCCTGTTGGAGGTGGCGGTCTCATTGCTGGGGTTTCTACCTATATCAAGGAAACAAGTCCAGAAATTGAAGTCATTGGGGTAGAGGCTAATGGAGCACGTTCTATGAAGGCTGCCTTTGACGCTGGTGGGCCTGTCAAACTCAAAGAAATTGACAAATTTGCGGATGGGATTGCTGTGCAAAAGGTAGGTCAGTTGACCTATGAAGCAACTCGCCAACATGTTCAAACCTTAGTAGGTGTCGATGAGGGATTGATTTCTGAAACCTTGATTGACCTCTACTCTAAGCAAGGGATTGTCGCAGAACCTGCTGGAGCGGCTAGTATCGCCTCTTTAGAGGTTTTGGCTGAATATATCAAGGGGAAGACCATTTGTTGTATCATTTCTGGAGGAAATAATGATATCAACCGTATGCCAGAAATGGAGGAGCGTGCCTTGATTTATGATGGAATCAAGCATTATTTTGTGGTCAATTTTCCACAGCGTCCAGGAGCTTTGCGTGAATTTGTAAATGATATCCTGGGGCCAAATGATGATATCACACGTTTTGAGTATATCAAACGAGCTAGCAAGGGGACAGGACCAGTATTGATTGGGATTGCCTTGGCAGATAAGCATGATTATGCAGGTCTAATTCGTCGCATGGAAGGGTTTGATCCATCTTATATTAACTTGAATGGTAATGAAACGCTCTATAATATGCTTGTCTGAGGACTAATAAAAAAATATCATATTATTTGCACAACTGATGTATAGGTGCTATAATGAGGGTAAAGAAAGGGGGCGATTCCTATGAACTTAGGAAAACTATCCTACTATTTCTACTACAACTTATTATAGTACCTATTATTTTTGTTTCCGTTTATAATAATAAAAAAGAATTACTTGCTATATATAAGGATACTATTTAGAATACGATGTTTTATATATAACTAATTTAAAAATTGTCTAAATATAATGGCAAATAGAGAAAATAATCAGTATTTATGAGACAACTTTGATGATTTAATTGATAAAATTAATCTGATACTTGTAAAAATGATAATAGTAGAAAAAAAGTTTGTGACATTAGGAAGTCATATTCTAGATGCTGACTATGAAAGTGGTGTTTGAAAAAGAATATGTAAAAAGCTGATGAAACAAGTCCATTGTACCAGTTGAAAAAGAAAATAAGATTTAAATAATGACAGGAAGGGACCTCAGACAAAGAGAAAGGAAAGAGATAGTTAAGAGGTAATCAGAGGAAAAATATGATCTTTGATAGCTTTTAATAATTTTTAAAGGAATGTATAGAATTACTTGAATATGACTCCTGTCTATCCTATTGAGTAGCTGGTATGTAGTTTATATGAATATTCTTACACATTTGAAGTTTAATAATGCAATTATTTTTTAGGTGGTTACTAATGGTTTATAGTAAGTAAAAACCTATATATTATAAGCTTTAAAAAAGAAGTAAGAAAAATAAAGATCTTTTATTTTATTGAATATATGTTTTTTTATTGACAAAAGACATAAAAACGTATAGAATAATATATCGTAAAGAAGAAAATAGGAGAAGGACATGGCTAAGTCAAACTTTGAAAAAGTAGAATCAGTTGTTGGCTGGGTTCGTGATAAGAAAATCACAGGCTACCGTATCTCTAAGGAAACGAATGCGCGTGAAATGTCTATCATTGCTCTAGCGCAGGGTCGTGCAAAAGTAAAAAATATTTCATTTGAAACAGCTCTAGGTTTAATTGATTTCTATGAAAAAAATCATGAAAAATTTGAAGATTAATCTTTGGATAACGGCGGATTCTTGAATAGGGTCTGCCTTTTCCATTTTTAGCAAGCAAAAAGACTGCATAATTGCATGAGCCTTTTCTTTTTATTTGAGATAACGTTGAAGAAATTCTTTTGTACGTTCTTCTTTAGGATTGGTGAAGAGGTCTTCTGGTTTGCCTTCTTCAGCAATCACACCCTTATCCATAAAGATAACACGGTGAGAGACATCACGAGCGAATTCCATCTCGTGAGTCACTACAATCATAGTCAAGCCTTCTTGGGCCAGTTCCTGCATGATTTTAAGGACTTCTCCAACCATTTCTGGATCGAGAGCTGATGTTGGTTCATCAAAGAGAATAGCGTCAGGATTCATGGAGAGGGCACGAGCGATAGCCACACGTTGTTTTTGACCGCCTGAGAGTTGTTTTGGCTTGGCTTGCCAGTAGCGTTCCCCCATGCCGACCTTTTCCAGGTTTTCTTTGGCAATCTTTTCAGCTTCTGTACGTTCACGCTTAAGGACAGTTGTCTGAGCGACGATTGTGTTTTCAAGCACGTTGAGATTTTCAAAGAGGTTAAAGGATTGGAACACCATTCCCAATTTTTCACGGTATTGCGTGAGGTCATAGCCTTTTTCGAGGACGTTTTGTCCATGATAAAGGATTTGTCCATCAGTTGGTGTTTCAAGTAGGTTAATGGAGCGTAGGAATGTTGATTTTCCGCTTCCAGAGCTTCCGATGATAGAGATAACTTCTCCCTTGTGGACAGTCAGAGAAATGTCTTTTAGCACTTCGTTTTGTCCATAGGATTTTTTGAGGTGTTTAATTTCAAGGATTGCTTGTGTCATTATTTCAAATCCTCCGTTTGCATTTGGTTAGCACCTGTAGTATAGGTATCCATGTCCATGCGATGTTCGATGAAGCGTAGGATACGTGTTACGGTGAAGGTGAGGACAAAGTAAATCACGGCGATGATTGTAAATGTCTGGAAGTATTGATAGGTTTGTGTTGCCACGGTATTTCCTGAGAAATAAAGTTCGACAACAGAGATAACGTTCAATACAGATGTATCTTTGATATTGATGACAAATTCATTACCCGTTGCTGGTAGGATGTTGCGGACTACCTGAGGTAGGACAATCTTACGCATGGTTTGGTTATGAGTCATACCAAGAGCAGTCGCGGCTTCAAATTGTCCTTTGTCAACTGCTAGGATACCACCACGAACGATTTCAGTCATGTAGGCACCAGTGTTAATCGAAACGATGAAGATAGCAGCCAGTGTACGGTCAAGGTTGATACCGAAAGCTTGGGCAGTTCCATAGTAGATAACCATCGATTGAACGATCATTGGTGTACCACGGAAAAATTTCAATGTAGACATTGAGGATCCAGCCGACTAGTTTTTTTGTAAGCCATAAATAGCTTTATTTTCAGAGAGAGGAGCAGTACGGAAGACACCAATGGCAAGACCAATAATGAGACCTATGATGGTTCCGACGATTGAGATTAAAAGAGTGATACCAGCACCACGCAAGAGTTGTTGCCAGTTCTCAGAAAGAATTTTAGCGACTTGGCTAAAGAAACTACTGCTAGTCTCTTCAGTTGTTGTAGCTTCGGCAGGTTGTTCCTTGATCATACGATCCATCAAGGTAACTTGGTCATCTTTTGAAATGGTTTCAATGCTGGCATTGATTTGGCTAATACGATTGTCATCTTTACGAAGTCCAATGGCGATAGCTGTATCTTCTTCTCCAGTTTTAAAACCTGGTTCTACTTGGACCATCTTAAACTTAGAGTTCGCAGCTTCGGCAGTCAGTGCTTCAGGGCGTTCAGAAACATAGGCATCGATGACACCGGCCTCAAGTGCTTGGCGCATTTGAGCGAAGTCTCCCATTGCTGTTTCTTTTTTAGCACCTGGGATTTGTGCAATCAAGTCGTAGAGGTAGACACCTTGTTGAGAAGTGATTTTCGCACCATTAAAGTCATCCAAAGATTTAGCATTTGCGTAGGCAGAATCTTTTTTGACTAGTAGAACTGGTTCGCTAGTGTAGTAACTGCTCGAAAAGGCAATTTCTTGTTTGCGTTCGGCAGTTGGACTCATACCTGCGATAATCATGTCAATCTTACCAGAAGTAAGGGCAGGGACTAGACCTTCCCACTTGGTTTTAACAACCAAAGGCTCTTTACCTAAGTCCTTAGCGATTTTCTTGGCGATTTGAACATCGTATCCATTGGCATACTGGTTGGTTCCATCGATTTTGACAGCTCCATTGCTATCATCGTCCTGGGTCCAGTTAAAGGGGGCATATGCTGCTTCCATACCGATGCGTAAATATTCATCGGCTTGAGCAACATTGACAAGCCCTAACATCAGTAAGAGACTTGTGAAAATAGATAAGTATATTTTTTTCATGATTTCTCCTATTTCTAATCTATTAAAAAATAACTGTCTCCTATTTTATCGAAAAAAACTCTATTTTTCAATATAGGTAAGCCCTTACTTATGAAAAAATGATATAATGATAGCAAAGATAAAAAGGGGGCTTAGTTGATGAAAAAAACTTTTTTCTTATTTGTTTTAGGCTTGTTTTGCCTTCTGCCATTCTCTGTTTTTGCCATTGATTTTAAGATAAACTCTTATCAAGGGGATTTGTATATTCATGCAGACAATACAGCAGAATTTAGACAGAAGATAGTTTACCAGTTTGAGGAAGACTTTAAGGGTCAAATCGTGGGACTTGGACGTGCTGGCAAGATGCCTAGCGGATTTGCCATTGATTCTCATCCAAAAGTTCAGGCCTCAAAAAATGGTGCTGAACTGATAGATGTTACGAGCGAAGTGGCAGAAGAAGCGAATGGTTATACTGTGAAAGTCTACAATTCAGGTCAGGGGGGCGACATAGTTGAAGTTGATCTCACATGGAATTTAAAAAATTTGCTTTTTCTATATGATGACATCGCTGAATTAAATTGGCAACCTTTAACAGATAGTTCAGGGACTATTGGAAAGTTTGAATTTCATGTAAGGGGAGACAAGGGGGCTGAAAAACTCTTTTTCCATACAGGGAAACTCTTTAGAGAGGGAACGATTGAAAAGAGTAGCCTTGATTATACTATTCGTTTGGACAATCTTCCAGCTAAGCGTGGAGTTGAATTGCATGCCTATTGGCCTCGAACCGATTTTGCTAGCGCTAGGGATCAGGGATTGAAAGGGAATCGTTTAGAAGAGTTTAATAAGATAGAAGACTCGATTGTTAAAGAAAAGGAGCAAAGTAAACAACTCCTTACTTGGGTGTTTCCTTCCATACTTTCCATCTCCTTGTTATTGAGTATCTGCTTCTATTTCATTTATAGAAGAAAGACCACTCCTTCAGTCAAATATGCCAAATCATCGTCTCTACGAACCACCAATGGAATTAGAGCCTATGGTTTTATCGGAGGCTGTCTACTCGACCTCTTTGGAGGAAGTGAGTCCTCTAACCAAAGGAGCAGGTAAATTCACCTTTGACCAACTTATTCAAGCTACCTTGTTAGATGTGATAGACCGTGGGAATGTCTCTATTATTTCAGAAGGAGACGCAGTTGGATTGAGGCTGGTAAAAGAAGATGGTTTGTCAAGTTTTGAGAAAGACTGTCTAGATCTGGCCTTTTCAGGCAAAAAAGAAGCAACTCTTTCCAATTTGTTTGCGGATTACAAGGTATCTGATAGTCTTTATCGTGGGGCAAAAGTCTCTGATGAAAAACAGATTCAAGCAAAGGGGCGTCAGCTCAAATCTTCTTTTGAAGAAGTATTGAAAGAGATGCAAGAAGGAGTGAGAAATCGAGTTTCCTTCTGGGGGCTGCCAGATTACTATCGACCTTTAACTGGTGGGGAAAAGGCTTTGCAAGTGGGGATGGGACTTTCTACTATCTTGCCTTTATTTATCGGATTTGGTCTGTTCTTGTACAGTTTGGACGTTTATGGCTATCTTTACATCCCCTTGGCAATACTTGGTTTTCTAGGTTTGGTTTTGGCTGTTTTCTATTATTGGAAGCTTCGATTAGATAATCGTGATGGTGTCCTAAATGAAGCAGGAGCAGAAGTCTACTATCTCTGGACCAGTTTTGAAAATATGTTGCGGGAGATTGCACGATTGGATCAGGCTGAGCTGGAAAGTATTGTGGTCTGGAATCGCCTCTTGGTCTATGCGACCTTATTTGGCTATGCGGATAAGGTCAGTCATTTGATGAAGGTGCATCATATCCAAGTAGAAAATCCAGATATCAATCTTTATGTATATTATGGTTGGCATGGCATGTTTTATCATTCAAGCGCGCAAATGAGCCATTATGCCAGTGTCGCAAATACAGCAAGTACCTACTCCGTATCTTCTGGAAGTGGAAGTTCTGGGGGTGGCTTCTCTGGCGGCGGCGGTGGTGGCAGTATCGGTGCCTTTTAAAGAGAGCTATCACAGGCTGAAAAAATATGCTATAATGGAAGATAGAAAAAAGGAGTAATCTATGTATCTTATTGAAATTTTAAAATCTATCTTCTTCGGGATTGTTGAAGGAATTACGGAATGGTTGCCAATTTCTAGTACAGGTCACTTGATTTTAGCAGAGGAATTTATCCAATACCAAAATCAAAACGAAACCTTTATGTCCATGTTTAATGTTGTAATTCAGCTTGGAGCGATTTTGGCGGTTATGGTTATTTACTTTAACAAGCTCAATCCTTTCAAACAGACTAAGGATAAGCAGGAAGTTCGTAAGACTTGGAGACTATGGTTGAAGGTCTTGATTGCAACTTTGCCTTTACTTGCCGTCTTTAAGTTTGATGATTGGTTTGATACCCACTTCCATAACATGGTTTCTGTTGCTCTCATGTTGATTATCTATGGGATTGCCTTTATCTATTTGGAAAAGCGCAATAAAGCGCGTGCTATCGAGCCAAGTGTGACAGAGTTGGACAAGCTTCCTTATACGACAGCCTTCTATATCGGTCTCTTCCAAGTTCTTGCCCTTTTACCAGGGACAAGCCGTTCTGGGGCAACGATCGTCGGTGGTTTGTTAAATGGAACCAGTCGTTCTGTTGTGACAGAATTTACCTTCTATCTTGGAATTCCTGTTATGTTTGGGGCTAGCGCCTTAAAGATTTTCAAATTTGTAAAAGCAGGACAGTTCTTGAGCTTTGGACAGTTGTTCTTGCTCTTGGTTGCCATGGGAGTCGCTTTCGCAGTCAGCATGGTCGCTATTCGCTTCTTGACCAGCTATGTGAAAAAACACGACTTTACCCTTTTCGGTAAATACCGTATCGTACTTGGTAGTGTCTTATTGCTTTATAGCTTTGTCCGTTTGTTTGTATAAGAAAAGCCTTGAAGAGTCAGATCTTCAAGGTTTTAAAATCCAGTCATGGTAATCCCCAACAGGCGGACACCTCTTTCTTTCTCGTCTAACTCTTCATAGAGTTGTAGGGCTATTTGGCCTATCTGACTAGCATCCTGTGTTTTTTGGGCCAGACTTTTTCGTTTAGTAAGAGTTGAAAAGTCCTCGTAGCGGATTTTTAGAATGACAATTTTTCCAGATTTTTCTTGTTGACTGAGATTGAGAGCGACTCTTTCTGATAGGAGAGTCAGCTCTTTTTTGATGTCTTCCTCGGCACGGAGAATCTTTCCATAGGTTTTTTCTTTGCCGACTGATTTACGGATGCGATTAGATTTGACGGGGGAGTTGTGAATGCCACGAGCCTTTCGATAAAGGTCATAGCCCAGTCTGCCAAAACGGTCTATTAGAGTCAATTCAGGAACTTCAAGTAGGTCAGCGCCAGTAAAAACACCCATTTGATGAAGTCGTTCCACCGTCTTTTTTCCTACTCCATGAAACTTAGCAATATCCATTTGTTTGAGAAAATCCTCAGCTTGATCAGGTAGAATCACTGTCAAACCATGTGGTTTTTGATAATCGCTAGCCATTTTAGCTAAGAATTTGTTGTAGGAAACGCCAGCAGAAGCAGTTAAATGAAGTTCCTGCCAGATATCCTCTTGAATGAGGCGAGCGATTTTGACTGCTGACTTAATCCCGAGTTTATTTTCTGTTACATCCAAATAGGCTTCGTCAATACTCATAGGCTCAATCAAATCTGTATAACGCTTGAAAATCGCTCGAATCTGGAGGCCCACAGATTTATATTTTTCATAATTCCCTGAGATAAAGACGGCCTGGGGACAGCGTTCATAAGCTTCCTTGGAACTCATGGCAGAATGAACACCAAAAGCTCGTGCTTCATAGCTACAGGTAGAAACGACTCCCCGCCCACCTGTTTGCCGAGGGTCGCTTCCGATAATGACAGGTTTTCCTTTGAGTTTAGGATTATCTCTGATTTCCACCGCAGCAAAAAAGGCATCCATGTCAATATGGATGATTTTTCTTGACAAATCATTTAATAAGGGGAAAATCAACATGCCTAGCACCTTTTTACTGCTTATTTTCTTTTATTATACCCTTTTTTCTGAAAAAAAGAAAAAAGGACTTTCTTTTTTCAAAAATATAATACAGTTTGGTATAGAATACGGTCTGTGTTAGAAAAGAAAGTGTAAAAATAAGGAATTTTTCGCTTGTTGAAATCGGTTACTGTATGGTATACTGATTTCATAAATGTAACAGATGACTGTTACTAGAAAGAAAACAGAGGACATTAACATGGTTGTTAAAACAGTTGTTGAAGCACAAGATATTTTTGACAAAGCTTGGGAAGGCTTCAAAGGCGTAGATTGGAAAGAAAAAGCAAGTGTATCACGCTTTGTACAAGCTAACTACACACCTTACGATGGAGATGAAAGCTTCCTTGCAGGACCAACAGAACGTTCACTTCACATCAAAAAAATTGTAGAAGAAACTAAGGCTCACTACGAAGAAACTCGTTTCCCAATGGACACTCGTCCAACATCTATCGCTGATATCCCAGCAGGATTTATCGATAAAGAAAACGAAGTTATCTATGGTATCCAAAATGATGAACTCTTCAAATTGAACTTCATGCCAAAAGGTGGTATCCGTATGGCTGAAACTACTTTGAAAGAAAATGGATACGAACCAGACCAGCTGTTCACGAAATCTTCACTAAATACGTAACAACAGTTAACGACGGTATCTTCCGTGCTTACACTTCAAACATCCGTCGCGCTCGTCACGCTCACACTGTAACTGGTCTTCCAGATGCATACTCACGCGGACGTATCATCGGTGTTTACGCACGTCTTGCTCTTTACGGTGCAGACTACTTGATGCAAGAAAAAGTAAACGACTGGAATGCAATCGAAGAAATCGATGAAGAAACAATCCGTCTTCGTGAAGAAATCAACCTTCAATACCAAGCATTGCAACAAGTTGTTCGCTTGGGTGACCTTTACGGAGTTGATGTTCGCAAACCAGCGATGAACGTTAAAGAAGCGATCCAATGGGTTAACATCGCCTTCATGTCTGTCTGCCGTGTTATCAACGGTGCTGCTACATCTCTAGGACGTGTGCCAATCGTATTGGACATCTTTGCAGAACGTGACCTTGCTCGTGGTACATTTACTGAATCAGAAATCCAAGAATTTGTTGATGATTTCGTTATGAAACTTCGTACAGTTAAATTTGCTCGTACAAAAGCTTACGACCAATTGTACTCAGGTGACCCAACTTTCATCACAACTTCTATGGCTGGTATGGGTAACGACGGTCGTCACCGTGTTACTAAGATGGACTACCGTTTCTTGAACACTCTTGACAATATCGGTAACTCTCCAGAACCAAACTTGACAGTTCTTTGGACTGACAAATTGCCATACAACTTCCGTCGCTACTGTATGCACATGAGCCACAAACACTCTTCAATCCAATATGAAGGTGTAACAACAATGGCTAAAGACGGATATGGTGAAATGAGCTGTATCTCATGCTGTGTGTCTCCACTTGACCCAGAAAATGAAGAACAACGCCACAACATCCAGTACTTCGGTGCGCGTGTAAACGTATTGAAAGCCCTTCTTACTGGTTTGAACGGTGGTTACGACGATGTTCACAAAGACTACAAAGTATTTGACATCGAACCAATCCGTGACGAAGTTCTTGAATTTGAATCAGTTAAAGCTAACTTTGAAAAATCTCTTGACTGGTTGACTGACACTTACGTAGATGCTTTGAACATCATCCACTACATGACTGATAAGTACAACTACGAAGCTGTTCAAATGGCCTTCTTGCCAACTAAACAACGTGCGAACATGGGATTCGGTATCTGTGGATTTGCCAACACTGTTGATACATTGTCAGCTATCAAATACGCTACAGTTAAACCAATCCGTGATGAAAATGGCTACATCTACGATTATGAAACAATCGGTGAATACCCACGTTGGGGTGAAGACGACCCACGTTCAAACGAATTGGCAGAATGGTTGATCGAAGCTTATACAACTCGTCTACGTAGCCACAAACTTTACAAAGACGCAGAAGCTACTGTATCACTTTTGACAATCACATCTAACGTTGCTTACTCTAAACAAACTGGTAACTCACCAGTCCACAAAGGTGTATACCTCAACGAAGATGGTTCTGTGAACTTGTCTAAACTTGAATTCTTCTCACCAGGTGCTAACCCATCTAACAAAGCTAAAGGTGGCTGGTTGCAAAACTTGAACTCACTTTCTAGCCTTGACTTTAGTTATGCAGCTGATGGTATCTCATTGACTACACAAGTATCACCTCGTGCTCTTGGTAAGACTCGTGACGAACAAGTTGATAACTTGGTAACAATCCTTGATGGTTACTTTGAAAACGGTGGACAACACGTTAACTTGAACGTTATGGACTTGAACGACGTTTACGAAAAGATCATGTCAGGTGAAGACGTTATCGTACGTATCTCTGGATACTGTGTAAACACTAAATACCTCACTCCAGAACAAAAAACTGAATTGACACAACGTGTCTTCCACGAAGTTCTTTCAATGGATGATGCCTTGGATGCATTGAGCTAATCAAGTTCTTGAATAATGAAATAAGTAACCCTCGGTCAGTCGACTGAGGGTTGTCTTTTGGGATCTTAAATTCCTTAATACTCTTCGAAAATCTCTTCAAACCAAGTCAGCTTCGCCTTGCCGTACTCAAGTACTGTCTATGGCTAGCTTCCTAGTTTGCTTTTTGATTTTCATTGAGTATAAGTCAGGCACTAAAATGTCTGACCAGGGTTCAAAGATACTTGTTGAGTTTCGGGAAGTATTTGAAAATAAAAACACCACACTTTGTAAGACACAAGGTGTGGTTGTGTTTTATCTCTTGGACCAGGTTCTCTTCATAAAGAGAAGTAGGATTGGGTAAATCTCCAAGCGCCCTGCAATCATTGCAAAGGAGAGGAGAATTTTTGAGATAGGACTAAAGATTGAGAAGCTAGAAGTGGTTCCTAGAATAGGCCCGATATTATTGAAACAGCTAAAGACAGCGCTGGTCACAACCAGAAAATCATTGCTATCTAGGCTGACAATAAATATAAGGGATAGCAAAATCATAGAATAGATGACAAAGTACTTGAGAATCTTATGCTGGGTATCTTTGTCAATCACCGTTTTATTAACATGGAGGGTCAAAACACGGTGGGGTGATAGAATTGACAAAATTTGGTTTTTGGCAATTTTTGAAAGGATGAGGCCTCGAATAACCTTGAGTCCACCTGCGGTTGAACCAGCAGAACCACCGATTCCCATGAGGAAGAGGAGGATAAATTGGGAGAAGAGGGGCCAGTTGGTAATGTCTCCGTAACCAAAACCAGTCGTTGTAATAATATTGGAAACCTGGAAGAAGGCCATTTCAAAGCTCTTGGAAAATCCTGGGTAGAGATAGAGGGTATTAAGGCTAATCAAGCCTGTAGAAACCAGCACGATGACCAAGTAAGCTCGAAGTTCTTCATCTCCAAAGAAGGCCTTGATCCGACGAAGCATGAGGTAGTAGTAGAGATTGAAATTTGACCCCAAAGACCAAAAAACTCCGATACTAACTAGATAGGTAATCAGTGAGCTACCATAGTGGGCGATTCCATCGTTATAGACGGTAAAAGCCTCCTGTACCTGCTGTCCCCATGGCAATGACAAAAACTATCAAATAGGGGCATGCCAGCCAGATAATAGATGATGACAAAGAGGGAGAAGAGAGCTAGATAAAGGAGATAGAGAATCTGGGCAGTATTTTTTTGAGTTTGGATACAACCTTACCGAAAAACAGGGCCAGGAACCTCAGCCTTCATCACTTCTAGGTGGCTATTCTTGGCATTATCCATAATAGCAAGTGCAAAAAAACAAGCACTCCCATTCCTCCAATTAAGTGGGTAAAACTTCGCCAAAAGAGGAGGGAACGGCTGAGAACTGAAACGTCATTCAGAATAGTTGCTCCAGTAGTTGTAAAGCCAGAGCTGATCTCAAAAAAGGCATCGATAAGGCTGGGAATTTGGCCAGCAAAGACGAAGGGGAGACCACCAAAGAAAGACCAAAGGATCCAACAGAGGGCAACAATCAAGACTCCCTCCTTGGCGTAAATCCGTTGATTTTTTGGCTTTTGTAAAATTCCTGAACCGCCTAGTAATACGAGAATCCCTATAGTCGAAAAGAGGGCTGTAAAGACTTGGCTCGATTCACGGTAATAGATAGCAACAGCCACAGGAACCAAAAGAAGAACAGCTTCAATCAAAAGCAACTTTGAAAGGAGGTAACGAATCATACTTTTATTCATCTCTTACCTCGCGATTAAGTCATAAATCTTGGTGATGTTTGGCAACAAGGTCGTTACCAGGAGTTTATCTCCAACTTCCAGCATCTCCTCTCCAGTAGGGAAAATAGTCTTGCCTTTTCGAATGATAGCTGCAATAAGAACCCCTTTTTTCAATTTCAGTTGAGAAAGAGGTTTGGCAGTCATTTTATTGGCTTCCTTGATATGGAATTGCAGGGTTTCGATTTGACCATTTGCTAGATGGTGCATGGCCTGAAGATCTGAATACTGGGCATTCACTCGACCACGAATAAAGTGCATAATCGTGTCTACAGCAATGCTTTTAGGTGTAATGATACTTGAAAAATCAGGTGCATTGATAATCTCGAGGAGACTGGTACGATTGACCTTGGTGATATTTTTCTGTACACCTACCCTGTCAAGGAACATCGAAGTAATCAGATTTTCCTCATCGACTCCTGTTAGAGTCGCAACGGCATCATAATTTTGAGCACTTTCTTCTAGCAGGATATCTTTTGCGGTACCATCTCCTTGAACGATGTAGAGATTTGGGAATTTCTCGCTAAAGAAGCTGGCGATTTCAGGATTGATTTCAATGACTTTTGTATCGATACGACTGTCTTTGAGAATACCAAGTAGATAATAGGCAATTCTCCCAGCCCCGACGATGAGAAGGCTCTTCACGGCACGAGATTTGAAATAATTATGGAAGAGCATCATATCAACACGGTTACCAGTGACAAAGATTCTATCTTTATCCTGTATGGTCATGTCACCACTTGGGATGATAATTTGATGATCTCTTTCTATAGCACAGACAATGACATTACCGAATTTTTTACGAAAATCAGAAATGGGCATTTGGCAAAGACCACTAGTGGACTTGACGACAAATTCCATGAGGCTGACTCTTCCACCAAAGAAACGTTCAACAGAGAGGGCGTTGGGAAAGTCGATGATATTAGCGATAGCGCGGGCAGCCAAGAGCTCAGGGTTAACGATAAGAGAAAAACCGAGAATATTCTTTTCCTTGAAATAAGAGTTAGAGTATTCAGGGTTCCGCACCCGAACGATGGTCTCTTTAGCTCCCATTTTTTTGGCTAGAACGGCTGCAATCATGTTCACTTCATCGTATTCAGTCAGGGCGATAAAGATATCATAATCCTGGACACTGGCTTGTTCAAGGATGGTAAAATCAGCCCCGTTACCAAGGATACCCATGATGTCAAAGCGATTAACAATATGATTGAGAACGGCTTCGTCTTGCTCAATCAGCAAAACATCGTGCTTTTCTGCAACCAAGGAGCGACAGAGGGCAGAACCAACTTTTCCCCCTCCGACAAGGATAATTTTCATAATAAAACCTACTTTTTCATGATGTAACTATCATACCTTTTTTCAAGAAAAAATGCACCTACTAGCTAATAACCAGAGCTTTTTAGTAGGACATTTGCTATAAGGTAAAACTATACCCTAATCAATTAAAATAGCTATTAGCACCTTTCTCTGAAATATGGTATGATAAAGGGTATATAAGGAGATAAAATGAATAATAATTTACTGGTATTACAATCAGACTTTGGTCTGGTTGATGGTGCTGTATCGGCTATGATTGGAGTGGCTTTAGAAGAGTCTCCAACCTTAAAAATTCATCACTTGACGCACGATATCACGCCTTATAATATTTTTGAGGGGAGCTATCGCCTCTTTCAAACGGTGGATTACTGGCCTGAGGGAACGACATTTTGTATCGGTGGTTGATCCCAGGTGTCGGCTCGAAACGTAAGAGTGTAGTTGCCAAGACTGCAAAAAAATCAATACATTGTCACACCAGATAATGGGACGCTTTCTTTTATCAAGAAACACGTTGGTGTTGTAGCTATTCGTGAAATTTCTGAAGTAGCCAATAGACGTCAAAAATACAGAGCATTCTTATACCTTTCCATGGTCGTGATGTCTATGCTTATACAGGTGCTAAACTGGCCAGTGGTCACATTACTTTTTGAGGAAGTAGGGACCTGAGCTCAGTGTGGATCAGATTGTGGAGCTTCCAGTTGTAGAGACCATCATAGAAGATCATCTGGTGAAGGGAGCCATTGATATTCTGGATGTGCGTTTTGGTTCGCTCTGGACCTCTATCACACGAGAAGAGTTTTTACAAAGCTGGAACCAGAATTTGGTGACCGTTTTGAAGTGACTATCTATCACGCTGATATGCTGGTCTATCAAAATCAGGTTGTCTATGGCAAATCATTTGCAGATGTGAGAATTGGGCAACCCATCCTTTACATCAACTCTCTCTATCGTTTAGGTCTGGCTATCAACCAAGGTTCCTTTGCCAAGGCCTATAATGTGGGTGTCGGTTCATCTTGGACCATTGAAATAAAGAAAATAGAATCATAAAAATAGGAGAATATAGATGAAAAAAATCAATCAATTAAACAAGTTGTTGCTATCGGTGTTGGAGCTTCCCTCTTTGTTGTCATCGGGATGATCAGCATTCCGACACCTGTTCCAAATACAAGTATCCAGCTTCAGTATGCGGTACAGAGCCTCTTGTCTATCATTTTTGGTCCTCTAGTGGGACTACTTGTTGGTTTAATTGGGCATGCAGTGAAGGACTCTCTTGCTGGCTACGGTCTTTGGTGGACTTGGATTATTGCTAGTGGTCTCTTTGGTCTAGCTGTAGGTCTTTTTAGAAAATACATTCGAGTAACACAAGGTGTTTTTGGGTTGAAGGATATTGTCTTCTTTAACCTCATTCAGATTGTTGCAAATGCTATTGTTTGGGGTATCTTGGCACCACTTGGAGATGTTGTGATTTATCAAGAAGCGGCAGAAAAAGTATTTGCCCAAGGGATTGTTGCAGGTATTGCTAACGCTGTAACTATAGCTATCGCAGGAACCCTTCTCTTGCTAGCTTATTCACGTACGCAGACTCGCTCAGGAAGTTTGAAAAAGGATTAACATAAGGGAAAAGGCTGGGCAACCAGTCTTTTTCGATGTTTATAGACTAGTCAGGCAAGCAAGCTAGGATAGGAATCTTTTTGGCACTAAGATTTTAAGAGAAGAGTCTGCAAGAAGGGTTCGATTTATGATAAAATAGAAGTCTAAGAAGCGAATGAAGAGAGTAAGATGAAAGAAGCTATAATTGAGTGGAAGGATTTCTCTTTCCGGTATGAAACGCAACAAGAACCAACCTTGCAAGGGGTGGACTTGACCATTTATAAGGGAGAGAAAGTCTTAATTGTTGGTCCATCTGGGTCGGGTAAATCTACCTTGGGTCAGTGTTTGAATGGGATTATTCCCAATATTTACAAGGGTCAGATGTCTGGAGAATTTTTGATCAAGGGGCAAGCAGCCTTTGATATGAGCATCTACGATAAATCTCATCTGGTCAGTACAGTTTTGCAGGATACAGATGGGCAGTTTATCGGTCTGTCTGTGGCAGAGGATTTGGCTTTTGCTCTGGAAAATGATGTGACAGTTCTAGATGAGATGAAAAGCCGTGTTCATAAATGGGCTGAAAAGCTGGATCTTATTTCTTTACTGTCTCAGCGTCCTCAGGATTTGTCAGGTGGACAAAAGCAGCGGGTCAGTCTGGCTGGTGTCTTGATTGATGAGAGTCCGATTCTCTTGTTTGATGAGCCACTCGCCAATCTTGATCCCAAGTCAGGTCAGGATATTATCGAATTGATTGATCAGATTCATAAGGAGGAGGGAACGACGACTCTTATTATCGAGCACCGTTTGGAGGATGTTCTGCATCGCCCTGTGGATCGGATTGTCCTGATAAACGATGGTCGTATCCTCTTTAATGGGAGTCCTGACCAGTTACTGGCGACTGATTTATTGACCCAAAATGGAATTCGAGAACCCCTTTATCTAACCACTCTCCGTCAATTGGGTGTGGATTTAGTCAAGGAAGAACAATTAGCAGATCTGAATAGCTTGTCTATCTCAAAAGGTCAGGTTCAGTTGCAGACTGAATTGGTAAAAGAGACACCAGATTTGCAGTCACTTTTTAGACTAGATGATGTGTCTTTTTCTTATGATGATAGACCTATTTTAAAATCCCTACATTTAGATATTAAAAAGGGTGAAAAAATTGCTATTGTCGGAAAAAATGGAGCAGGGAAGTCAACTCTAGCCAAGGCTTTAAGTAGCTTTATCCAGACGGAAGGTCGCTATCTTTGGGAAGGACAGGATATCAAAGGAGATTCTGTTGCAGAGCGGGCGGAACGAGTAGGCTATGTACTACAAAATCCTAATCAAATGATTTCAACCAATATGATTTTTGATGAGGTGGCTCTGGGACTTCGTTTGCGAGGTGTGGATGAGAAGGAAATTGAAACGAGAGTCTATGAAACTTTGAAAATCTGTGGTCTTTATGAATTCCGTAATTGGCCCATTTCTGCCCTGTCATTTGGGCAGAAAAAGCGTGTGACTATTGCATCCATTTTGGTCTTGGGAGCTGAAATCATCCTCTTAGATGAACCGACTGCAGGTCAAGACCAGAAGAACTATACTGAGATTATGGAATTTCTCGAAGAACTGCATCAACAAGGGCATACCATTGTCATGATTACGCATGATATGCAATTGATGCTGGATTATTCAGACAGGGCCCTTGTCATGGTAGATGGGGAATTGATTGCCGATACTGATCCAGCTAGTCTGTTGAGCAATCCTGAGCTGCTAGTAAAAGCCAACCTAAAAGAAACTTCAATCTTCAACTTGGCTAAGAAACTCGATGTGGATCCACTTGCTTTAACGGCATTTTACAAAGAAAGGAGAGAAGGATGCAAGCTAAATTAATCGGTTACCAGCATCGAAATACTGTGATTCATCGCTTGTCAGGAGCTGGGAAACTTCTCTTTTTCATCCTCGTGTCATTGGCGGCCATGATTAGCTATGATACCAGGCTGCTTGTTCTGATTGCCATCTTTTCGGTCTTTCTCCTCTATTTTTTTCAGAGATCCGCTTTAAAGATGTTTCCTTTGTGGCCGTTTTTTGCGACGGTATTTGCCGTTTTAAACGTCTTGATGGTCTATCTCTTTTCTCCCGAGTATGGGGTTGGGCTTTACGGAGAGAGAAGCGTGATTTGGCAGGGAATCGGTGCCTACACTCTGACCAGTCAAGAGCTCTTTTATCTGCTAAATCTAGCCATTAAGTACCTTTGCACCATTCCTCTGGCTATTATCTTTTTGATGACAACCCATCCTAGTCAGTTTGCTTCTAGTTTAAATCAAATTGGTGTGCCTTACAAGATTGCCTATTCTGTCAGCCTGACCTTGCGTTATATTCCAGATTTGCAGGAAGAATTCTTTACCATCAAGATGTCTCAGGAAGCGCGTGGGATGGAATTATCCAAGAAAGCTTCTCTTATGCAACGAATCAAAGGCAATCTGCGCATTATCACTCCCCTGATTTTTAGCTCGCTAGAACGCATTGATACCATCGCGACAGCTATGGAGCTTCGCCGCTTTGGAAAAGAGAAAAAACGCACATGGTATAGTTATCAGGCCTTGAAAAAAGGAGACTATCTTACTTTGCTCTTGGCAACCTTGTTTTTAGTAGCTAGTTTACTACTTATTTTGCAGAATCAGGGACGATTTTACAACCCTTGGAAATAGTATTGTCAAAGTTTTCATTAGAGAAATAAAGTTAATAATTGTATACTTGAAACTTTTTGACAAAACATGAATTATCTTGTATATTTTACAGTAGAATTCACACTACAAAATCAAAGTTATTCAAATATAATCATTTTCAACTAAGTTCAGTGTCATAATGTAGAGACGATATAAAATAGTAAAAGTATTTAATTTAAATCGTGTTAATTTCACTTTGTGTAAACATGGGAAAATTTGAATGTAGATAATGATGGGAGAGGATTTGTAATGATCAGTTTAGAGCTGTTGTCTGAAGAAAATAGTTTAGACGTCTATTCTTTTGAAAAAGAAAATCGAGAGTATTTTGAACGAAATTTATCTCCTAGACCAGCTAACTATTTTGATTTAGAAGGTTTTAAAGAAATTACAAGGGAATTGTTAAGGGAACAAACGAATCGGGATGTCTACATGCATCTTATCAGAGATTCGCAAGGCGTTATGGTCGGAAGAATTAATTTAAGTGTTTTAGAGAATAATCGAAAAACAGCAGAGCTTGGGTATAGGATTGGGGAAAATGTTAGCAATTTAGGTTATGCCAGCGAAGCGGTTAAACTCGTTTTAGAAAAAGCCTTCACGACTTATGGTTTCAATAGAATCATTGCAGGAACGGCAACAGGTAATCTAGCCTCTCAGAGGGTGCTTTTAAAAAATGGCTTCACCTTTAGTAGGGTTATAGAAAATGACTTACAAATTCATAATGAGTGGGTTCATACAGCAGTATTTGAGATAACGAGGTCATAATATCATCATTCCCAGTCCATAGATAGGTATAAAAGAGTAAGCAATTTTTGCAGATATTTAAGAATTTTCTCCTAGAAACCCTTGGAAATAGCTTGAAAAATTGAAAAAATCAAGTCGTTTCTATTGACAATGATTCTGAAAGTGTTATACTAAGAAAGTAGTTTCGTTGATTTACTTCAAACCTGTTGTGAGGTAAGTTAACGATGCCTTAACCACGCTGTTTGCTGAGCTTGACTCCGGGCAGTGTGGCTATTTTTTTGCAATGGTGAAAGGAAGCAAGTCATGACAAATCACATTGTATTATTTGAACCACAAATTCCACAAAATACAGGCAATATCGCGCGTACTTGCGCTGCGACCAATTCTCCCCTCCACATCATCAAGCCTATGGGTTTTCCTATCGATGACCGCAAGATGAAGCGAGCTGGGTTGGATTATTGGGATAAGCTAGAGATTTATTTTTACGACAGTTTAGAAGATTTCATGTCTCAGATGAAGGGCAAACTCTATCTGATCTCAAAATTCGCAGAAAAAGTGTATTCTGATGTGGATTTATCGACTAACGAAGACCATTATTTTCTCTTTGGACGTGAAGACAAGGGTTTACCTGAAGACTTTATGCGAGAACATCCTGAGAAGGCTCTCCGTATTCCCATGAACGATGAGCATGTCCGCAGTCTCAATGTGTCGAATACAGTATGCATGATTGTTTACGAAGCCCTTCGACAGCAGAACTTTGCAGGTCTTGAGCTCGTTCATACCTATGAAGTGGATAAATTGAAATAAAAAATGAAAATGAACAAAATGCTTGCGCTTGCAAGCGTTTTTTGTTATGATAAAAGAGTCTTCAGGGCAGGGTGAGATTCCCGACCGGCGGTAAATTTGACTAGCTATTTTAGCTGTTTCGTCGTTGTCTTGTCTCGATATACTTTAAGTATTATCTTCGACTGCGACGCCTAGATAAATCTAAAATATCTTAGCCAAATAAGTCCGCGAGCGCAAGCTGATGTGGTGAGATTCCACAACCGACAGTATAGTCTGGATGGGAGAAGACGAAAGAATAGCTTTGTCTGTTCTGATAGATTTATAGCTAAACTGTAACCGCTTGCTTAATAGAGTGAGAGGGAACTTTTTGGGATATAAAAAAAGTGAGAATAGATAGAGGGATCCTTTCTAACTTCTTCTGATTTTATAGAAAATTGGAGGAACCTGTTATGACAAACACACGTCGACTTTCGACCATTGCGATTTTATCAGCCATCTCATTTGTGCTGATGTACTTTGACTTTCCGCTTTTGCCAGCGGCGTCCTTCCTCAAGATCGAATTTAGTATCTTGCCAGTCCTTGTGGGCTTGGTGGTCATGGATTTGCCTGCTGCTCTAGGAGTTCTCTTGCTTCGCTCACTCTTGAAACTGCTTCTTAACAGCCAGGGAGTGAATACTTACATTGGCTTGCCGATGAATATCGTAGCTTTAGGAGTTTTTGTCATCGTATTTGCTTTGATTTGGAAAAAGGAACGGACAACCCTTCGTTTCCTACTAGGCTCTCTAGCTGGGACTATTGGTTTAACCGTGGCTATGTTGGTTCTCAACTATGTTTATGCTGTTCCTTTGTACGCTAAGTTTGCTAACTTTGATATTGGAAAAATTTTGGGACTTTCCAACTACCTAATGACCATGGTATTACCTTTTAACTTGATTGAGGGTGTAATCTTTTCCGTTTCATTCTGGTTGTTGTATGTTCTCTTGAAACCAACCTTAAAACATTATGAGAGATAAACAAACATTTTTAATGAAGGGCAGTTTTGCCCTTTTACTTTTCGTTATTCTTGGCTATATGGTCAAATTTTACCCTGAAACGCTGGTCGGTTTTGACCAACCGATTCAGACGGCCGTTCGAGGAGACTTACCAGATTATTTGACTATTCTTTTTAGAGCTATCACACGCTTGATTGATATTCCGGTGATTATCACTTGGGTTGTCATTACAGCTTTTGTCTTTTATCGTAAGCGGTGGAAGATAGAAAGCCTACTTATGCTGGGCAATTTGGCTTTGGCTGGTCTTTTAATCGTGACCTTTAAAAATGTCTACCAGCGTCCACGACCAGCTATTTTACACTTGGTAGAGGAGAAGGGATTTTCCTTTCCAAGCGGGCATTCTCTGGCTGTAACCTTGATGGTCGGCTCTTTGATTGTCATTCTCAGTCAACGGATGAAAGATCAGGTCTGGAGAAAAATCGTACAAATCGTCCTTGGTCTCTACCTAGTCAGTGTGCTGGTATCGAGGGTCTATCTGGGAGTTCACTATCCATCAGACGTTCTTGCCAGTCTCTGTGTGGGCTTGGGAGTCCTGTTTATCGAATTTCCCTTCTATGACAAGCTCCGCTTCCAATGGCGATTTAAAGGTAAGCAGAAGTGAGTATCAAATTCCCTTGAGGAGAAAGAAATGAAAGTCAATATAGCAGATCTTCATCCGACTCAACTATACTTATCAGAAAAGAAGTTGCAAGATATTCAGATGCTTTACCAGTCGGCAGAAACAATCCAAGTCGATCCAATCAGTATTCTTGCCTTTGGAGATTACTTGTTGATTACAGATGGGCATCACAGGGCTTATCAGGCTTTATTGGCAGGTAGGGATACGATTTCTGCTGAGTTTGATAGAGACGGCGGTGATGAACTATATCATCTCTATGTGCAAGCTTGTGAGGAAAGAAAGATTTACTCTGTTCTGGATTTAAAAAATCATATCTTAGCTCAAGATGAGTATGAAGCAAAATGGTATAACTGGTGCGATGGTTTTAATCAAGCAGCAACTCTCTTATTGAAAAGGAAAGCAGATGAAACGGATTTTACAAATAGATAATGCACTGCGTCTTGTTCCTTATTGTAAGGTCAATCATTGTGAGGAAGCTTTTGCTTGGTATCAGGATGTGAACTTGGTTCACCTCGTAGATGGTGTGAAGAGACCTTATAGTCAAGAAACTTTGGAAGCTATGTATTCCCATTTGGATCAGCATGGTGAACTTTTTTGGATTGAAGTCAAGGAGAAGGGAGAATGGTTTCCAATTGGGGATGTTACACTATCTCAGGATAATCTCCCCATTGTGATTGGGAATTCCGCTTACCAACATCGAGGACTTGGAAAAAAGATTCTAAGTGCTTTGATTGAATTTGCTCGAGTAAAAGGATGGAAAGAATTGAGAGTCAAGGAAATCTACACCTACAATCATGCTTCTAGGAGGTGTTTCAAGTCGCTTGGATTTGTGGAAAATGGAGCAACAGAAAAAGGAACGAGTTTTGTATTGAAATTAGTCTAATCTAACTTGTTTTTTAACTCAAAATCTGATAAACTATGTAGTAATTGAATAGAAATCCGCAAGACTAGTAACTCAAGGGAAGTATATCAGGGAGGAGAGCCGTGACTGCAAGCTCTCTATATGAAAGCTGGGTAAATTCACTTGCGCATGGATTTAGAAATGAAGGTCTGACTTGTCAGATGAAAACGGATGGTACCGCGTGTCAACGCTCCGAGTGGAGTTTTTGGCATGTGGTTTTCTTTTTATCTTATGAGAGACTGATGGAGGAATTATGTCAACTATTGAAGAACAATTAAAAGCGCTTCGCGAAGAAACGCTGGCTAGCTTGAAGCAGATTTCTGCTGAAAATGAAAAAGAGATGCAAGATTTGCGTGTTTCTGTCCTTGGTAAAAAGGGTTCGCTTACTGAAATCCTCAAAGGGATGAAAGATGTCTCTGCTGAGATGCGTCCAATTATCGGGAAACACGTTAATGAAGCTCGTGATGTCTTGACGGCTGCTTTTGAAGAAACAGCTAAGCTCTTGGAAGAGAAGAAAGTCGCAGCTCAACTTGCCAGTGAGAGTATCGATGTGACGCTTCCAGGTCGTCCTGTTGCGACTGGTCACCGTCACGTTTTGACACAAACCAGTGAAGAAATCGAAGATATTTTCATTGGGATGGGTTACCAAGTTGTGGATGGTTTTGAAGTGGAGCAAGACTACTATAACTTTGAACGTATGAACCTTCCAAAAGACCACCCAGCTCGTGATATGCAGGATACTTTCTATATCACTGAAGAAATCTTACTCCGTACCCACACGTCTCCAGTTCAGGCGCGTGCTATGGATGCCCATGATTTTGCAAAAGGTCCTTTGAAGATGATTTCGCCAGGGCGTGTCTTCCGTCGTGACACAGACGATGCGACCCACAGTCACCAGTTCCACCAAATTGAAGGCTTAGTTGTTGGGAAGAACATTTCTATGGCAGACCTTCAAGGAACCCTTCAGTTGATTGTCCAAAAAATGTTTGGTGAAGAGCGTCAAATTCGTTTGCGTCCATCTTATTTCCCATTCACAGAGCCATCTGTTGAGGTGGATGTTTCTTGCTTCAAGTGTGGTGGAGAAGGCTGTAACGTATGTAAGAAACAGGTTGGATCGAAATTATGGGTGCCGGTATGGTTCACCCACGTGTCCTTGAAATGAGTGGTATCGATGCGACTGTTTACTCTGGCTTTGCCTTTGGTCTTGGACAAGAGCGTGTAGCTATGCTCCGTTACGGAATCAACGATATCCGTGGATTCTACCAAGGAGATATCCGCTTCTCAGAACAGTTTAAATAATGATTAGAAAAGTAGAAATGGCAGATGTTGAGGTGTTGGCTAAAATAGCCAAACAAACCTTTCGTGAAACATTTGCTCATGATAATACAGAAGAACAGTTACAGGAATACTTTGAAGAGGCTTATAGTCTGAGAGTTTTGTCAAGTGAGTTGGAAAATCCAGAATCCGAAACCTATTTCATTATGCACGAAGAGGAGATAGCTGGTTTTCTCAAAGTCAACTGGGGAAATGCTCAAACGGAGAGAGAATTAGAGAACGCTTTTGAAATTCAACGCCTCTATGTGCTACAAAAATTCCAAGGATTTGGACTCGGTAAGCAACTGTTTGAATTCGCTCTTGAACTTGCTATAAAAAATAGTTTTTTCTGGGCTTGGTTAGGTGTTTGGGAGCATAATACAAAAGCTCAAGCGTTTTATAACCGATATGGTTTTGAAAAATTTAGCCAACATCATTTTATGGTTGGTCAAAAAGTAGATACGGATTGGTTACTGAGAAAGAAATTAAGGTAAGAAGAGGATTCTTCTATTGAAATGATAGGAAAGGAAAAGAACTAGAGTGGCAACTGTCATTCTGGAGAACTAAATTATGCTTGTATCTTATAAATGGTTAAAAGAATTGGTGGACATTGATGTGCCATCACAAGAGTTGGCTGAGAAAATGTCAACTACAGGGATCGAGGTCGAAGGTGTCGAATCACCGGCTGCTGGTCTCTCAAATTGTTGTCGGTGAGGTCTTGTCTTGCGAAGACGTGCCAGAAACTCACCTTCATGCTTGTCAGGTTAACGTTGGCGAAGAAGAAGCTCGTCAAATCGTTTGTGGTGCCCCAAATGTGCGTGCTGGTATCAAGGTGATGGTGGCTCTTCCAGGAGCTCGCATCGCTGACAACTACAAAATCAAAAAAGGAAAAATCCGTGGCTTAGAGTCACTTGGGATGATCTGTTCGCTTGGCGAATTGGGAATTTCTGACTCAGTTGTGCCTAAGGAATTCGCAGATGGCGTTCAAATTTTGCCAGAAAATGCCGTTCCAGGTGAGGAAGTCTTCTCATATCTAGACTTGGATGATGAAATCATCGAACTTTCCATCACTCCAAACCGTGCAGACGCTCTTTCTATGCGTGGGGTAGCTCACGAAGTGGCAGCCATCTATGATAAGGCGGTCAACTTTAAAGAATTTACTCTTTCAGAAACTGACCAAGTTGCAGCAGATGCTCTTTCTGTGGGCATTGAGACAGACAAGGCGCCTTACTATGCCGCTCGTATCTTGGACAATGTGACCATCGCACCAAGTCCACAATGGTTGCAAAATCTCCTTATGAACGAAGGAATTCGTCCCATCAATAACGTAGTGGACGTGACCAACTACATCCTGCTCTACTTTGGTCAACCGATGCATGCCTTTTGACTTGGATACCTTTGAGGGGAGTGACATCCGTGTACGTGAAGCGCGTGCTGGTGAAAAATTGGTGACTTTAGATGGTGAAGAACGTGACTTGGACGTGAATGATTTAGTTATCACTGTCGCAGACAAGCCAGTAGCCCTTGCAGGTGTCATGGGCGGTCAAGCAACAGAAATCTCTGAGAAATCTAGTCGTGTCGTCCTTGAAGCTGCAGTCTTCAACGGAAAATCTATCCGTAAGACCAGCGGTCGCCTCAACCTTCGTTCTGAGTCATCTTCTCGCTTTGAAAAAGGCATTAATGTGGCAACTGTTAACGAAGCTCTTGATGCGGCAGCTAGCATGATTGCCGAACTTGCAGGCGCGACTGTGCGTAAAGGAATCGTTTCTGCGGGTGAACTTGATACCTCTGATGTGGAAGTTTCTTCAACTCTTGCTGATGTTAACCGTGTCCTCGGAACTGAGCTTTCTTATGCTGATATCGAAGATGTCTTCCGTCGTCTTGGCTTTGGCCTTTCTGGAAATGCAGATAGCTTTACAGTCAGCGTCCCACGTCGTCGTTGGGATATCACAATTGAGGCAGACCTCTTTGAAGAAATCGCTCGTATCTATGGTTATGACCGCTTGCCAACCAGCCTTCCAAAAGATGATGGTACAGCTGGTGAATTGACTGCGACACAAAAATTGCGTCGCCAAGTTCGTACCATTGCTGAAGGAGCAGGTTTAACCGAAATCATCACCTACGCTCTGACAACTCCTGAAAAAGCAGTTGAGTTTACGGCTCAACCAAGTAACCTTACTGAACTCATGTGGCCAATGACAGTGGACCGTTCTGTCCTCCGTCAAAATATGATCTCAGGTATCCTTGATACCGTTGCCTACAACGTGGCTCGTAAGAATAAAAACTTGGCCCTTTACGAGATTGGAAAAGTCTTTGAACAAACAGGCAATCCAAAAGAAGAACTTCCAAATGAGATTAATAGCTTTGCCTTTGCCTTGACAGGCTTGGTTGCTGAAAAAGATTTCCAAACAGCAGCAGTTCCAGTTGATTTCTTCTATGCTAAAGGAATCCTTGAAGCACTCTTTGCTCGTTTTGGACTCCAAGTAACTTATACAGCAACATCTGAAATCGCTAGCCTTCATCCAGGACGTACAGCCGTGATTTCACTCGGTGACCAAGTTCTTGGTTTTCTTGGGCAAGTGCATCCAGTCACTGCTAAGGATTACGATATTCCAGAAACGTATGTAGCTGAGCTTAACCTTTCAGCCATCGAAGCTGCCCTTCAACCTGCTACTCCATTTGTGGAAATTACTAAATTCCCAGCAGTTAGCCGTGACATTGCCCTCCTTCTCAAGGAAGAAGTGACTCATCAAGAAGTTGTGAATGCGATCCAAGCCGCAGGCGTGAAACGTTTGACAGATATCAAACTCTTTGACGTCTTCTCAGGCGAAAAATTGGGACTTGGTATGAAGTCAATGGCTTATAGCTTGACCTTCCAAAATCCAGAAGACAGCTTAACGGATGAAGAAGTCGCACGCTACATGGAAAAAATCCAAGCGTCTCTTGAAGAAAAAGTCAATGCAGAAGTGCGTTAAGTTATTAGAGTTTGAAATAAAAATTTAGACTTAAACATAAAAAACGAATAAAACTAGTTTTCTGGAGAGTCAGAATTTTGTTTTATTCGTTTTTTTTGATTGCTTTAAACAAGGTCAGTTTCTCTTTGACGTATGACAATTATAAATAAAGATCAGTTGATAGCAGATTGAATCTAGAGTAGTATATCGCGATTGCTAAAACATTTCTAGAAATTAATTTGACTTTCCTAATCGATTTGTTCACCTTTTATTTCAATCTATTATATCTGAAATTTCAAAATACGGTTTTAAACTATCGGTTGAAGACTGTTAAGAATGAATAAAGTCAAACTACCTTTTCTTAGCATTTAATAATTTGAGTTCCTGTCCCTTAGTGATTGACATTCTTATTTTTACCCTCTCTATATATTAAATAGAGGCCAAGTAAAAAAGTCCAGTTTAAGATTGAAATGATTAACAAATTTCGAGATAAAGTGTAAGGTTCGTACAATTCTCCTTCAGGTAAAAAAATAGATTGATAGGATAGACATATAATTGCGAGTAGAAATGATAGTAATATGCAGAGCTTTCCTATTATATTGGTGTTCATATGTTTTATCTATAGATTAATCTATATTCTCCTCTAACTTGGTCGTTTTACAGTATATGAATTTCTGCTAAATTCTCCACCGTCGTAAAATCTAGCAATTCTAGTTCCACTTTCGACTTCATATAAAACCCTAAATCCAACGTAAGCGCTTCTTCTTGGAGGGACATTTAATGTGTAACCGACACCACTAGATATAGAAGCCTGAGCTCCGATATTAATACCTTTTACATCTCCCGATATACTTGTACCAAAAGTTTTACTTTGACTTACGGATATACTAGCACCTGCTCTTCCTGTAGTCACTGTGTAGCTAACAGGTGTATAGTTAGACCATTCTTTTCGATACCGTACATTTGTTTTTTGATAAGTAAGTCCTCCATAGCTTCGACTTTGACCTATGGTTTCTATATTAGTATTTGTTTCATCTGCATAAATATCGTGTGTATTGAGCAATGATAGAGCTCCTATAACAGAGAAAAGAATGAGAGATTTTGCTAGCTTATTGGTATTATTCATTTTATTTTTACTCATTTATTCATGTATTCAATTTATGGAAGCCATGGCCAGAGTGGTTTACTAAATAAGAAAACCAGAAGAGGTAAGATACTTGCTATTCTAGTTTTTACGATGAAATGTACGATTCTCATATGATATTCCTCCTTGTTTTTTATTTATAGATAGTATACAATAAAAAATGTAAGCGTTTTTGCATATGACAAGTTTTTTTGCGCCTGAAATTTTGGAGGTAAGTAGATGAGATGGGATTACTATAAGATTTTTAAAAAAATACGAGAAGATAAGCATTTATCTCAAACTCAGGTGGCAGGGGAAATGGTTAGTAGGCAGTCGGTTGCTGCATTTGAGAGCAATAAGGCGACGCCAAAATTTGAGAATATGGAATATCTCTTAAGACAAATGGATATAACTTTTGCAGAGTTTCAATATATTTGTGATTATTATCAACCTAATGAACGGATGAACATTATGATGAAATTACAAGAACTAACCACACTAATGACTAGGGAGCAAATTGAAAATCTTGTAATACAGTGTAGAAGTTACTTGAAAACATGTGACGATATACCTATTTTTAGGAGGATGCAATTATTACAATTATATTTACAGGATGATAAAGAACTTAATAATCAACTTTTAGCTGAGCAAATTTGGAAAGAATTACAAAGTTATGAAGAGTGGTATCTAGGAGATTTAACCTTATTGGTAGGAATTTTACCTTATGTCTCTATGGAAAGTGTCTTAACATTGACTGACCAGATATTGGCGACTTTAAAACGGTATGAATCATACGTTAACATTAAGGAAGCTAGATTTACCATTCTTTCTAATCTAGCAGTAACTTTCTTGTATAATGACTATAGAGAAAAATCATTGGAATTTATTAAACTTGCTTTAAAAACGGCTCAATTAACACATAGAAGTGATTATCTTGGTTTTTGCTGGGTTTATAAGGGAATACTTCAGAAAGACTACCGATTGGTAGATAAAGGATTACTCCTTCTTGAAATGACAGATGAACTGGTTTCTTATAAAAAATGTTGTCAAGAAATTATTCGCTTTTTTCCAGAAGTCTTAGAGGAAGAAAACTTTATGAAGAAAAAGGAGTTACTCAAATAACAATTCAGGATCAAAAACTGACAGTTGAGGAGCAGAGAAGATAAATTGGGGTTTACCACTGTATAATGTACTCATAACCAAAAGTACTCCAAGATTTTTTACTAAAATGAGGATGATAAAAATGGACAGAAAGTATTGTAAAGGCTATCAAAAAGGAGTATAATGAGTGCAAGACATTTCGGAGGTGAAAGATGCTAGAAGTAAGAAGTCTAGAGAAAAGTTTTGGATTTAAGCAAGTTTTGTTTGGTATTGACTTTCAAGCGCGACCAGGTCGTATTTTGGGACTAGTCGGGAAAAATGGTGCTGGGAAGACAACAATTTTCCACAGTATTTTGAAATTCCTAGAATACCAAGGAGAAATTAGTCTGGATGGCCAGGATATTCGTCAGGAGACCTACGCTCGGATTGGCTATCTGCCTGAGGAGCGCAGTCTTATGCCTAAATTGACAGTCCTTGAACAAGTTCGCTACTTAGCGACTCTAAAAGGCATGGATGCCAAGGAAGTCAAGGAAAAACTCCCTCAATGGATGGAGAGATTGGAAGTTAAAGGAAAGCTGACAGATAAAATCAAGAGCCTGTCAAAAGGAAATCAGCAGAAGATTCAGCTCATTATTACTCTGATTCATGAACCAGACTTGATTATCTTGGATGAGCCTTTTAGTGGATTGGACCCAGTCAATACAGAATTGCTCAAGCAAGTCATTTTTCAGGAAAAAGAGCGTGGAGCAACCATTATCTTTTCTGATCATGTCATGACCAACGTCGAGGAGCTTTGTGACGATATTCTCATGATTCGAGATGGCCGTGTGGTCTTGCATGGACCAGTTCAGGATGTCCGCAATCAATACGGGAAACGCGTCTCTTTGTTTCAAGTGAACGAAGTAAGGAAGAATTGGAAAATCTTCCTCATGTCAAGCAGGTGAGCTTGACCAAACAAGGCAGTTGGAAATTGATCTTAGAGGATGAAAGTGCTGGAAGGGAACTATTCCCAATCTTGACTCAGGGTCAGTATATCGCAACCTTTGATCAACAAGCGCCAACAATCGATGAAATCTTTAAACTAGAATCAGGGGTGGAAGTATGAGAAATATGTGGGTTGTAATCAAGGAAACCTATCTTCGACATGTCAAATCGTGGAGTTTCTTCTTTATGGTGATTTCGCCGTTCCTCTTTTTAGGAATTTCTGTAGGAATTGCCTATCTCCAAGGCTCTTCAATGGCTAAAAATGATAAAGTGGCAGTAGTGACAACAGTGCCGTCTGTAGCAGAAGGACTGAAGAATGTAAATGGTGTTAACTTTGACTATAAAGACGAAGCAAGTGCCAAAGAAGCGATTAAAGATGAAAAATTAAAAGGCTATCTGACTATTGATCAAGAAGATAGTGTTCTAAAAGCAGTTTATCATGGCGAAACATCGCTTGAAAGTGGAATTAAATTTGCAGTTACAGGTACACTCAATGAACTGCAAAATCAGCTTAATCGTTCAACTGCCTCCTTGTCTCAAGAGCAGGAAAAACGTTTAGCGCAGACAATTCAATTCACAGAAAAGATTGATGAAGCCAAGGAAAATAAAAAGTTTATTCAAACAATGGCAGCAGGAGCCTTAGGATTCTTTCTTTATATGATTCTGATTACCTATGCGGGTGTAACAGCTCAGGAAGTTGCTAGTGAAAAAGGCACCAAAATTATGGAAGTCGTCTTTTCTAGCATAAGGGCTAGTCACTATTTCTATGCACGGATGATGGCTCTATTTCTAGTGATTTTAACGCATATTGGGATTTATGTTGTAGGTGGTCTGGCAGCTATTTTGCTCTTTAAAGATTTGCCATTCTTGGCTCAGTCTGGTATTCTAAACCATATAGGAGAGGCTTTCTCGCTCAACACCTTATTGTTTGTCTTGGTTAGCCTCTTTATGTACGTTGTTTTAGCAGCCTTCCTAGGTTCTATGGTTTCTCGTCCTGAGGATGCAGGAAAAGCCTTGTCGCCTTTGATGATCTTGATTATAGGTGGTTTTTTTGGAGTTACAGCTCTAGGTGCAGCTGGTGACAATCTCATCTTGAAGATTGGTTCATATATTCCCTTTATTTCGACTTTCTTCATGCCGTTTAGAGCTATTAATGGTTATGCAAATGGGTTAGAAGCTTGGATTTCGCTTGCTATTACGATTGCTTTTGCAGTAACGGCAACAGTCTTTATCGGACGTATGTATGCTAGTCTCGTTCTGCAAACAGATGATTTAGGTCCTTGGAAAACCTTTAAACGTGCCTTATCTTATAAATAGAAGAGCCTCGCGAAAGCGAGGTTTTTTAGAGATAAAAAGAGTGGAATTCAGAAAAATATTTTTCATATCTATTGACTTTTAGGGGTGAAATTTGGTATTATAGTAGGCGGTATTGTTTACCCCATTTGAAAGGCCCCGGAACCTTCCAAATACTTTTCGATGGGAAGGAACACCCATCACCGTAAACAAAAATCGAACTATATATAGGAGAAATCATGAACAAAAACAACATTTATGGCTAAACCAGGCCAAGTTGAACGTAAATGGTACGTAGTTGACGCAACTGATGTACCACTTGGACGTCTTTCTGCAGTAGTTGCTAGCGTACTTCGCGGAAAAAACAAACCAACATTTACACCACACACTGATACAGGTGACTTTGTGATTGTTATCAATGCTGAAAAAGTTAAATTGACTGGTAAAAAAGCAACTGATAAAATCTACTACACTCACTCAAGCCACCCAGGTGGATTGAAACAAATCTCTGCAGGTGAACTTCGTTCTAAAAATGCAGTACGTTTGATCGAGAAATCAGTTAAAGGTATGCTTCCACACAATACTCTTGGACGCGCTCAAGGTATGAAGTTGAAAGTATTTGTTGGAGCTGAGCACACTCACGCTGCACAACAACCAGAAGTTCTTGATATTTCAGGACTTATCTAAGGAAAGGAACAATAAAGTATGTCACAAGCACAATATGCAGGTACTGGACGTCGTAAAAACGCTGTTGCACGCGTTCGCCTTGTTCCAGGAACTGGTAAAATCACTGTTAACAAAAAAGATGTTGAAGAGTACATCCCACACGCTGACCTTCGTCTTGTCATCAACCAACCATTCGCAGTTACTTCAACTGTAGGTTCATACGACGTTTTCGTTAACGTTGTAGGTGGTGGATACGCTGGTCAATCAGGAGCTATCCGTCACGGTATCGCTCGTGCCCTTCTTCAAGTAGACCCAGACTTCCGCGATTCATTGAAACGCGCAGGACTTCTTACACGTGACTCACGTAAAGTTGAACGTAAGAAACCAGGTCTTAAGAAAGCTCGTAAAGCATCACAATTTAGTAAACGTTAATCAATACGATTATATCAACGTTTCAAAGCACTTTGCAAAAATTTTGCAAAGTGCTTTTTTGTCGATTTTTGAGCTCAAATAGCTTTGTGATAACCTTCTGATAACCTCTTCTAAATTTTTAAAATCATGATTTATTTTGCTTTATTGAGATAGTCTGCAAATTTGTCAATAGAGTTTTTCTCACCAGTTTTTGTGGTGTGAGTATAGACATCTAATGTCACCTGACTGCTTGCATGACCGAGACGTTTTGATGTATTAGAAGGATCGATTCCAATTTCAGACATAAGTGTTGCATGTGTATGTCTAAACCCATGTGGGCTAATTGGTTTTAATTTATGCTTTTTAATAATTCGATTCAGTACGTTATTAATGTAATCAGCATGCAAAGGTTCAATTTTGTCATTACTTGATATGTAAGAGAACATATATTCATCACTAATATTCAGCTTTGTAAGAGGAAGCTGAGATTGTTCTTTCAGATAGAAATTTCTCCATTGCTTAATAATATCGATTGTCTCATCATCAAGATAGATTGTACGAACTGAAGATTCATTCTTTGTGCTCTTTTCAATCGCTTTACCGTCAATTCTTCCTAGACTTTTATCTATGTTCAATAGATTGCTGTCAAAGTTAATATCAGCCCATTTTAAAGCGTATAACTCCCCTTTTCGTAGTCCACTAAATGCAAGCAGTCTAAATAAAGCAAAATGTTTAAATGGCTCAGTTTCTTTCACTATATCAAGGAAATGATGTAATTCCTCCAGAGACCAAAAATTATCTGATCTAGTCTTTTTGATTTTAGGCATGATAACATTCTTCATTGGATTTCGATCAATGTAGTTCATGTTGATTGCAAAATCAAAAATTTTTGAGGTATAGGATTTTATCTGTTTGATATTTTTGAAAGTCTGAGATTTTTGTGTAATAAAGTTTTGACAGTCTAAAGGACTGATTTGGTCAATAAATTTATCGCCAAATATTGGTAGAATATGTATTCGATAGATATTCTTAGTTTGGGAAGAAGTTGTTTCTTCAACGGTACCAACATAGGCCTTAAACCATTCTTGATAAAGTTCTTTATAAGTGACTTGGGGGTTAGGTTTGTCGGTACTTACTGTGGGGGCAACGACACCAGCTTCTAAACGAGCTTCGTACAATTTTGCCTCTTTTTTGGTTTTGAACCCTCTCTTTAAGTGCCTTTTTTTCTTTCCATAAGCATCTAAGCCAATGTAAAAGCTGACATAGTAAAGGATTCCTTTTTTTGTTTTGTATTTGTGTATAGACATTTTTTCTCCGTATCTAAGTTTTCGGAGCTTATGTAATCGAGAAATGAGTGTCTATCTATTTTTTCTATCTTCTTGGCGGATAGCGTATTCGTCTGTTTTAATCCAGCTCTGCCAAACTTTAGAATCTTTATTTTGGTGATTCATATAGTCTATAAACTCAGACATAAAACGTTTGTTTTTCTCTGCTAGGTATTCTGAGAATATATGACGAAATTCATCTGAAAAACTATCATCAAGTGGTAGTGTTAATGCCCTTTCGCCAAATTCGATACTCTTCTTTAACTTCTCCATATCGCTTTTAAAAGGTGTCACAGAACCAATTTTAGATGTTTTGAAACTATCTGTAACAATTTTAAGATTTGATGGAGCGTGTGGGTTGCTATCAAGTCCCATAATGTAAGCGACGGAAACATTAAAGTATTTTGCCAATTTTTCAGCATTATCTTTTTTAGGTTTGCGGATTCCTTGATTGTATCCAGAAAGTGTAGGATAGGCTATATTTGTAGCTTCGCTAATTTCTGTCAATTTTTTTCCGCTATTTTCTATCAGTTTAGTAATATGATTCGTCATAAGAACCTCCTTTTTATCATTATAACACATTTTATTCTTTTTGAATAAAAAAGCTTGACAAAAATTCAAAAAGGATATATAATTCAAAATGAATAACAAATTAAATGGTTTCGGAGCTTATTTAATTTAGAAATGAGGTGTGAATTTATGTCGGAAACTACTTTAGTTGTCCAGCTTCCTAAAGAATTAGAGAAGCAATTACGTGCTCACTATGATGAGATGATTTCAAATGCTGTAGCAAGAGTATTTGAAGATAAAGAACTTTATAAACCTATGGTTCGTATGTCAGGTTTGTCTAGGTGGTTAGATGTATCTACGACAACAATCCAAAAATGGACGAAAGAAGGAATGCCAACCATGGTGATTGATGGAGTGACTTTATACGATAAAAGAGCAGTAACACGATGGTTGAAGCAATATGAAAGATAGGTACTCGTATGAATGGTGTTCAGTGGATCAAGATAACAACAGATATATTTGATGATGAAAAAATTCAGCTAATAGAATCAATGCCAGAAGGAGATACTCTTATTGTAATATGGTTTAAAATTCTGGTGCTTGCAGGAAAGCAAAATAATAGTGGCATATTAAGTCTAGGGAACAAGGTTTATTACACAGAAGAGATGCTTTCAACAGTGTTTAGACGAAAGGCTACATCTGTAAAATTAGCTCTCAGTATGTTTGAAGAATTTGGCATGATAGAAATCATAGATGGCGCTATTACCATTCCAAAATGGGAGAAACATCAGAATATAGATGGACTAGAAAAGATTAGGAAACAAACTAGGGAACGTGTTGCTCGTCATAGACAAAAACAAAAAGCACTAATTACAGGCGAGCCACAACTCGTTTAGACTGTAACGTTACAGTAACGGATGAAAATGATAATGTAACGCAAGAGATTAAGAACAAGAATAAGAATAAGAAAGAGATTGAGAATATACTGGATAATAGTTCTAGAAAGCCTGAAACTTATATTCCACCCAAATATTATTCTTTGTTAGAATCCATTTCTTATAAGTACAATGATAGATTTTTGTATCCTAACAATTACACTTTAACACATGCTCAGAAGATGAAGATAGGCGAGTATTTGGCTAGTGGGTATGTAACTAGTGATGAAGTTATTAACATGATTGAACGGATTCCTGAGGATGCGACTTCTCCTTTAGCGTATTTATTTAAGTCTATGGAGAATTTAAAGCAGGAACGTATGCTGGAGTGCAAAGCTATTGCCCATGAAAATGCCCGAAAGAAGTATATGATAAATGAGTAGATATAGGACTGTTCTAAAGAAATGTTATATCACTGAAGAGCAGAATGAAATAGTGAATAACTTGATTGAAATGACAAACCATCTAAATTTTTCCTCTTATGCTAGGAAAATGTTGTTTAAGAGTTCGCCTATTTATCTTCAATTTGATTTTGAATTTTATCATGACTTTATATTTCAAGTTAGAAGAATTATCAATAACTTACGTCAGTTAGAAAGAATAGCAGAACAAAGTGAAGATTTGGATAATGTAAGGATATTTCACTACTGTGTTGAGTTGATGATAGAATATGAAAAGAAGACAAGTAAACAAGTGAAAGAACTTGTAAAACGACTAAATAAGAAAACGAGGTGATAGGACCATGAGAATAAAATCTGTGTTGAAACAGGTGTTTTTGACGGAAGAAGAAAATAAAAAATTAAATGATTGTATGAGGAAGGAAAATATTCGTAATTTTTCTGAGTTTGCTAGACAAAAATTAATACGAACAGATTTGAACATCCAAAAAGTCTCTTTTGAAGGTTTAGTTCCTTTAACAGAAGAGTTGGAACAAGTCGGAAAGAATATCAATTCTATAGCCCGTCTTGCAACTGTAGTTGGGAGAATAAGCTATGAAAACAAAATGGATATGTCTATTTTGATGCAAAAAATAGTTGATGTGATGGAGGAAAAAGATGTTTATTTTCAAAAGTAATATGGATAAGGATTTTGATCAGATATGCGAATACATATTGAAATTAAAGCGAGCAGAATTATTTCTTCATGGAATTAAACAACAAGATAAGACGAAGGCTCGTTTGTATCATACGATGTTGGAATACTACGATGCTAACCATAAAAAAGAAAGACATATGAGGATTTTAAAATAAGGAAACGCTGTAAAAATTTTTTTGCAGCGTTTTTATATATCTTCTTAAAAAATTTGTACACACAAAGTACAGCTAAATTGTTTTTTGGATTATTTTATAGAGAAGGGGAGAAATTTCTCATATTATGACTTTGCGAGCTCAGAGTCTGTATACACACACTCCCAAAATCACCCCCAAAAATTGTATACACATAGTGTATGTACTTTTGAGGTGATTTGAATTTTGGGGAATCCCCAAACCCCTTTAGGTTAAGAGATGAAATTTTTTTAGTCCTGTTTCATTTTATTTTACAATAGATGGAATTTAATTTGGTAGTTAATCTTAGTAATGTTAGCTGAGAAACAGTTGAGTAAAATCGTATGCATAGTACTATATATTGAAAGGGATAATAATGAGGATACCCATCTGGAAATGGTGAAGCCTGGTAAGACAGTGGAGTTATCAATTATCGTTAATACGGCAGAAACTACTCTATTTTCAGCTATCGATCATTATGATAAATTTTTGATGAGCTAGCTGATTGAAAAGGTCATTATAGGAGTTCTGGTAGATGTTGATTACAACTATTTGGACTACATTATGGCGTAATAACAGGTATCATAGTAGTTAACAGTCACTTCAACTCAAGTCTTATTTTCTATTTTTCTTTATCAAATCATACAGCTGTAGATAAGTCCATTGCTTTAACAGCTCTTTTTATTCTTTCAGCAACTAGTATTGAAAGTAAACTCTTTGGCTTACTTGAAATGAGATTCATTACAGCAATATTTGATGTTATCTATCAACTGATTAAAGAATTTGTCGTTGCAAAGGAAAATCAGATAGATAAAGAAAAGAATTAATTTAATGAGTCTTGTTAAATAAAACCTTCTTGTTTCTGCCTGAGATATCTGTTATATTTTTTCAAGAGGGTTTTTATCTGTTTCATCATGGAAAATACCTCCTTAACTATAGTAGATTGAAATAGAATCTAAACAAATTGATTAAGGAATTTAAAGTAATATCTAGAAATATTTTAGAAGCGATATTGTGCGATTCTAGATTCAATCTAATATATAATCTATCACATAAAAAAGAAGAGGTTGGGACAAAAAGATTTTGATTTTAGGAATTTTTATTATGAAATTTTAAAATCGATAGATTAGACAAAAAAGCGAACAAAACAGAATTCTGAGTGTCAGACAACTCGTTTTGTTCGTTTTTTATATTTAAGGTTAGACTTTTCTCCCAGACTCTTCTTAACCTAATGACATTGTACTAAATACGTTCTCTCTTCTAAAATATTTACACCTATTTTATTTGATATATTTCAAGAATTATATCTTCAATCTTATTTTCGATTAGTTCTAATTTTATAGAATTGCCATCTTGGTCAGGATTTCCAGACTTCTTAATTTGAACAGCTTCCTGGAAGAGTGGAAGTAGTTCTTGAAGTTTTTCTTGAGAAGGTACTATTATAGGAAGTTGACGAGCATCATTAATCTGGAAATGTGAAGTACTATTTATAAAATTATCTACGAATAAACTAATGAATCTAGAGTTAATTAAACATACAAAATACCAATCAGGAAGTTCAACTTGAGTAAAAAGACTCATGCTAAGAACATCGAAGATTCCAGGGCTTTTTATTCTAGATTTCAGATAGGTAGAGTTTACATCAGTCCAACAAAATCCTTCCTTAAAATAGAATTGCGGGTTTCTGACAACTGGCATCCCTGTCCCTTTTTTACCAGAATTTTTCTTAAAAAATTCTACGTTTTCTTTTGACCATGCAATGGCAAATGGTGTATCTAAGTACCATCTATTTCCATCTTTATCCCCTTTATCATATGGAACATAATATTTTTTGTCAGTAGAAATTCCATTTAATTTTTCATCATTAGTTAAGGAAACTACATCTGCTATTTCTGCATCATCAATGATTCGATATAGATATCCTTGTCCAAAGACATCACGGCCATAATGTTCTTTAATTGTATCAAAAACCTTAGCAATTTCATGCTCCTTAAGTCCGTTCAACAGTTCTTCAGGGTTTGTATACCCAAATAACTCATGAACTGAAATATTATATTTATTAATCGCATCTTTTAATTTTCTAGGGCGTGTTTTCATAATATTGTCAGCCCATTTTGTTGATTTTCTAACTGCAATATACTTACCATTATTACCAGTTTGTAAACCAACACCACCTTCGGTCAAGCAGCCTAATAAAGTTATCTCTCCAGGTTTTAAGTTGCTTCGATACTCATTAAGTTCCTTTTTATTCTGTTCAATTTTTTTACTGGTAGAAATCTTGTCCCACCACAGATTATTTAGCTCTTTTATCTTTTTACCATATAATTCATAAATCTTTAGGTTTTGTTTAGTTGGTGTAAAAATAACAGTATTTTGAGTATTAATATAGGTGGACTGTTCTATTTCTAATACTAATGGTGCCATTAAACTTTCGCTACCGTCTAAATATTTGATAAGATTTTTAGAATCGAATGTTTTTTTTGTAACAGAGGTTATTGCAGTATCAACCATCGCTGATTCAAATGGATTAGCAGTATCAAAAATATAATTTACTGTATTAGAAAGTAGTAACTCTCTTAAGTTTTTCTTCGATTGAATAGTCCAAAAAGTTTTGGAAGTGATATATGTAAGGTTTCCTCCTTCTTCAAGTAAATTAATTCCTTTGAAGAAGAAGTGACTGTATAGGTCATCAGCAAATCCAAATTCATTTTCTAGAACTTTTTTATCAGTTGTACTCCGCTTTTTCGTTCCAACGTAAGGAGGATTTCCGATAATTGCATCAAATTTGTGAACTCCAAACATAAAGAAACTATCAAAAAAGCTTGCTGGTCTCTTTACAATAAAAGGATCAAAGGATCTTAATTGTTCGGAACGAACCGTTTCCCCAAGTTGTATATTTCCTGTTGTTAATTCGTAATATTTTTTTTGCCACTTATCTTTAGAACTTTTTACACGTGCGTTAAAATATTTTAGTCGAATGTCAGAAAGTTTTAAGTCTAAGTTTGGATCGTCAAAAATAGAAGTGCCATCTTGAGCTAGAGATGTTAAACTATTGGCACAAACGAACTTAAAATCTAGATTAGGTAAAGGCTGGATTTTACTTTTATTGGGTTCGTCAATAATTACTGAAAGCCAAGCTCTTAAACGAGAAATTTCAATTGCCATCGGTTCGATATCTACTCCAAAGATGTTGTTCTCAATAATTGAAAGTTTGAGTTCGTAGGCATCATAGGATTTTAGTAATCTTTCGTATGTTCTAACAAGGAGTTGAATCATACCCATTGGGAAAGCACCAGAACCACAAGCAGGATCTAAAACCTTATAGTTATCTAGTGCCTCAAGGATAGTTTTTGTTATATTTTTACTATTGACTCCCCATAAATCAGCACCAGATGTACTTTTTCTAGCTAAAAATTCAGCATCTGAATAGTCAATTAGTAAGTCTATTCCTTGGTTAAAAGCTTTATTTCCCACTTTGCTATACAAATATTCTCTTAAAGATTCTTTACAGATAAATGCAACAATATCTCTCGGTGTGTAGAATGCTCCACTTAATTTCCGTGCGCTCTGTCCAGTATCTTCATTTTGGGAAGCCAATAGATTTTCAAATACTTGTCCTAACATTTCAGGATCGACTGCAATCACTTCAAAATCAGCACTAGATTCATCAGTAGTAAAATTGAACTCGTTAAACCTATCAAAAAGATTTTTAAAATAATCTTGAGGGAAATTGATAGTTTCGTAAATAAAATCATTTTCCTTGGGTTCAAATAGGCCACCATTTAAATATGGTGTTATATAATCTAGGTGTTTACGATCGGGAATATCTGTATTTAGAGTGCTAAAAAATAGAAGTTTGATTTTCTTTTCATAATATTCGGATGCTGATAAATCATCTAATTCAAAGTATCCAAAGTCTTCGTAAATAATATTCATTTTCCGTAAAAACCAAATGAAAAGCATTCGTCCTAGTAGTCGTGAAGAAAATTGTTTTGCATCCTCTGAGTTCTTTCCTTGTTTTTCCATAGTTTTAACAAGTTCCTCAAAGAATTTTGCAATAATTGAATAGAATTGTTTATTAACTTCTTTCAGTTGCAACGCATCCCATAGTTTTTTATGAATAGTTTGTTGAGGTTCGAAACTTTGAGCATCATTAATTTTTGGATTATCATAATCTGCTGCGCTTAATAGATTGTGTTCAAAAATTTGTTTTTGAGTATTGGTTAAATGATCATGCAACTCCATAACACGAAGTTTTTTCCTATTTGAAAGCACAATCAGGAGAGAATTAGCATCAGATGTCAGGAAAAAATCGATTCCAATCTTGTTGCTTGGAGCTCTTGTTAAGTCAGAGTCTTCCCAGTTAGATGTGAATTCTGTCGAAGCTGAAATCTTTTGTTTAGTTGCACTTTCACTAAACCAGAATAATTTACTTTCAACTACACAGTCATCCTGTTTGAAGTGTTGAAAGGCTGAACGTGCAGAATTAGATTCTGGGTGTTCACGAAACCAGGTTCTTTGTTTTTGATTATGGAAAACATCCATTGGAAGAGGAGAGGGGAGATTTCCAGTATTTTGACTATTGTGTTTCAACATACTAGTCCATCTATCTTGATTTGGAAGTATCCACTTCATGATTTCATCAGCTAAGTCGATTGCGATAGCGAGGGATATCCACTCGTCCTTTTCATTTGATAGTTGTTTGACTAATTTGTCTATTGTATTAATACCTTCATGGTTTTGCATAGAATAACACACCTTCGACTTTCTCTATTCTTTTTTCGTCCGATTCAGCTTGTAAAAGCTTAATTAGTAAGTTTTCAAAGTTTTTGATTACTCGTGGAGTCAATTTACCATTTTCTTTATTTTGTTTATTTACTTCTCTAACTATTTGTTCAAAAGCTCGTTTATCATTTGAATAACGTATTCCTTTTTCAATAATTCCAATAAGATTATAGCTTGAATCAAAATAAGTTTTTAAAATTTCAAGAGCTTGCATCCCTTGTTGTTTTATACTATAAACTGGATTAGCTGATTCAAATTGCACACTAATTTCAGTACTGCCTTTTTTGATATATTCCGATCTATCTACTGGTATTTTATCTATCATACGTTTATTATCTTGGGGAGTCGTTTGAATTTGTTTCAAAGCATCTTTTTCTTGAATGTATTTTGCTTGAAGCGAGCTGAATGGCCCTCTTTTTTCTGAGCTTTTTTCGATGCTTACGAAACCAATATCTTTTATCAGTGCACCAGTAGCAGAGATTTTTCCTTTGGCTCTATATAGTCCGATAACATAGTCTAGATTCTCAAAATTTTCAGTTGATTTCGGGAGGTAATTCCATTTTCCATCCGGGATACTTTGAATTCTCTTAATTTCTCCATCTTCTTTGTGAGCATCGATAAATTTTCTTAATTCAGAGGAATAATTATCAACCCAATCTAATATATCTTCGGTATTTTCAAATTTTTCCATTGCTTTTGAAGCTTTATCACTATCATCATCAAAAATGGAGTTGGATTCTAATATTTCATGGAATTCTATTGGATTTTCACTCTCACCCAATATACTTTGATCGTTACCAACTGTGAAGTTAATTGTTGCAATTTTGTGTTCTAGGCGTCTAATTAAGTTTAGATAGAACTCTAAGTCCTCATGAGGCTTTACGTTTGCAATAAGGATGTTTTCATATGTTGATCCTAAACGATTGATTCGACCATTTCTTTGAATCATTCTCACAGGATTCCAATGTAAATCATAATTCACTAAGAAACCAGCATCTTGTAAGTTTTGACCTTCAGAAAGTACATCAGTAGCAAATAAGAAATCGAGTTCGTCCTGCTTCTTAATTGTTGCTTTTTTACTAATCGGAGAAAAGCGTTTAGTAATTTCTTCAACATAGACACTATTACCTGAAATAAATTCCGCACGTTTTGAGAAGTTAGGAATCCTATTTTCTAATATTTGTGGGAGGCTTTCTTTCAGATAATCAATTGTATCAGAAAAGAAACTAAAAACTAATAGTTTTTTTCCATATTTGTTTTCTTCTAATCGTTCTACTATTTTATCTGCAAATGCATTTAGCTTTCCGTCATGGCCTTTTTTACTTAATCTTGTTAATACAGAAGTTAAAAATTTACATATGTCTTTATCTCGTTGGAGATCTTTTTTTAATTGAGCAATATTAAATAGTTTTTCATCAGCTTCTTTTCTTTCTACACCACGTTTTTTTATGTCTTGTTCGTTACCTTGAGACATAGCCTCGTCTAAATCTGACAAGTATTTTTCATAATCTTCAAAAGCTTTATCAATATCTTCACCATATTCACTATCAAGAGTTACAGCATCAGTCAGACTAACTATATATCCCCTATCCAACCATTTTTCAAACAATGCAATCCTATCTTGGTAATTCTGCACAGATCTTAGTAGGGTGGCTGTAGATGATTCCAAGCGTTTGAGCCAAGTGACATGAAGCATATTGTGAATGGCAAGTTGAGTCCTTAATTTATTAGCTTCATTTCCTTTTAGATCTAATGCACGAATTTCATTAATTGTTTTATTGTAAATATTATGAGAATAGGAATCTGGTTTATATGGTGCAAAGCCCAGGAAGTTTATCACTTTAAATAATGTTGGAATAATACTTGAAACTTCATCTTCATTAATAAAAATAGCTTCTCTATTCGACTTTATTGAGAGATTATATTTTTCAGAAATATTAATTCCAGATTGTTGTTCTTTATGGATTTCCTTATATAAATCAAGTGGATGAGAAGTGCGTTGTGTTAATTCACTAATTAAATTTAGGTTTAGAGTTGCAGGAGTTAGATTTTCGAAAGTTGAATCTTTTACTTCATCTAGGACTTGATGGATAAATTCATTATCCTCACTGAGATAAGTATAGGGGAACTGTTCGATTGTTGATGTTGGGAAAGGATTGGTTCGTCCATTTGTAGAATTCATCTGCTCATTTTTGATAACACCTTGTCTTGTTGATCTAACAAGATAATGCCTTATTCCAGCGATGATAGTATTTTTATGGAAATCCCAATCAAATTCTTCTCCTCGTTTTTCAGCACGAGTTGCTTCTGATTGAATTCGCCTTAATGCTTCAAAGAAGTCAATGTATTCAAGAGTTTTACCTTTATTACTTTTATACGGAACATTTATGGAAACCAGATCACCTTTTGCACCTAGTTGTATTTGATTTGCAAAATCAATCAAAGAGTTATTAATAGGTGTGGCAGTGAGTAAAAGAACTTTCGATTGAGGATTTTCCTGGAATAGTTGTAAAATTTTTTGATAGCGAGTACTTCCTTGATTTCTTAAATTGTGAGCCTCATCAACTACGAATAAGTCAATAGTGTTTCGAGAGTTTTTATGATGTTTAAAGTAATCAATTTGTTCTTGTATTGTTCCAGAATCTTGTTGGGAGATCAATCTGAAATCTTTTCCCTCACGAAGATTCCATCTTTCTCCTTCTAACTCGTCAATCCATTGTTGTTTAAGCGATGCTGGTGGAATAATAACAATATTGTTGTTTCCATCCTCGATATATTGTTTAATGATAGCAGCAGCTGTGATGGTTTTTCCTAGACCGACAGAATCTGAAAGCATTGCAACGCCATAACGTGACAGTTTCCGTCTTAAATCAAGTGCATTTTGATTTTGGAATGGGTGAAGAATATCTTCAATATCTTTGTCAAAAGGATCAACAGGCTGTAGTTCCTCTGGGAAGACCTCCATAAGAGTTTTTATGTAAACATCATAAGCACCATATGTTTTATCACCAACAGGGCTATCCACAATGATGTTACTGAATTCTCCAGTCCAGTCTTCAGCATCTTTCCATAGCTCGTCAAACCATACGATATGTCCATTTTGTTGTTTATCACTGGTAGGTTTGAATTCAACAATTTGGTAGTTTTCTGTAAGAAAATTTAGTTCAGCATTTGATGTGAGTCCTGCCTTTGTAAAATTTGAAGATCCAATTATACCAACTGAGTCAGCATCTCCGAGTTCTCCAAATATATAGGCTTTAGCATGCAGTCTAGGTTCTCTATATATTTTTACTTCAAGTTTTTTATTTTCAATTAGATTTATAAGCTTTTTGGCGGTCATGCGTAGCTGTTCTAATATTTCGGTATCATCTCCTCCTTTGCAATATTCTTGTAGGTCATGAATTATATCAGCTTCCGGGAATAAGTTTTCAGGAGAATTCATATCAATGTTATATTGTGTTTGTAACCTGTGAGCAATGGGCTCTTTACCAATCAATAATTGAATTTTCGAATATTGCTCAAAATCGTCAATTAATTCAATAGTACCAGCTAGGTCCCAATATCCAGTTGCTATTCGAAGTACAGTATAATTTGGTGCAATATCATTTAGTACATCAGATAATTTTTTTCTAGAGTTATCTATAAATTGAGGATATGACATCTATATTTCTCCCGCAAGTTTTATTATTAAACAACTTTTCTATTAGTCTATTATATTTTAACATTTTATAGCTAAAACACCCAGTATTTAAGCAATTTTAATGATTCAAAAAATATAAATATTAATTTAGAAGATATGAATTATTAATTTTGATTTTATTAGGTAATTACTCGATATACTACTGCAGCAAAAAATATAATCATATACAGGAAAATATGTTAAAATATAAATAAAAAATAGATATAGGGGTTGAAATTAATGGATAATTTAAATAATTTTTTAGGAATTATAGCATCACTTTTATCAATTATAGCTTTCGTTGCATCAGTTAATTCAGTTAAAAAGGTAAAAGAAATTGAAAAGAATATAAATACTGAGTTAAATTTTAAGAGTAAGCAATCAAAAAATGAGGTATTTACTAATAGAAAAGCAAGTTCAGGAGAAAGTGGGATAAGTGTTGTTGGAGATAGCAATACTATTAATGGTGGAAGATAATGGTTTTGAATACAAATGTAAGTTCAGGAGAAAATGGAATAAGCATTTCAGGGGATGGTAATACAGTTAACGTAAATAAACTAGATAATATTAATAATCGCACTATTCCAAGATCCTTATTAAGAGAAATATGTATAAAAATCTCAAATATAGATATCGAGGAAAGTGACTACTCAATACGAAAAAATTCTGACTGGCTCCAAAAGTTTGAATATAATAATGTAAAAAAGTATATTGAAATTTTCGATGAATATTCGGAAGGATATGATTCTATTGAAAATGTTTTAAAAACTATTCCAGATCCAACTTCTATAATGAAAAAAATGAAAACGTTGTATTTGAAAATAAAACCAAATGATAATAATGATAATATCGATGGAGATTTTATTCTTGAACAGATATTCAATAAATTAAAAGAAGAGATTTGTAATGAAGATTTTGTTAACCCTACTAATTTATATGATGAACAAGTTGACTATGCGATCTATTTAATTATGTTATATGCTTTTTCTAAGTGTAAAATATTGGAGGTAGTATACTAAAATGAATGATGATTTAATAATTGAAAGAGATTTAAAACCAAAAGACACGATTTATTATTTATCTGGATGCATTCTATCAATATTAAAGGAAGGCAACCTTAATATCGATGATTTATTAGAAGAAATCCATAAAGAATATAATGAATCTATCGATTTTACAAAATTGTTACTATCACTCGATGTTTTGTATCTTTTAAATAAAGTTGAAGTTTCTCAAAGGGGTGTAATTAGATGTATATTAGAAGATTAACTTTAAAAGAAACAAGTCCCTCAGAAAAAATAATTAGGGAAATAAATTTTAAACTAGGCTTAAACTTAATTGTAGATGCTGGAAAAAATCAGGAAAAGAGTAACAGTGTTGGAAAAACTACTATCTTAAAATTGATAGATATTGCTTTAGGGGCAAGGGAACGTAAATACATTTATTTTAATGAAGAAACAAAAAAATCAAATGAAAAGTTAAAGAATTATATTATTGATAGTAAGGTTCAAGTAGTATTGGAAGTAGCAAAATCCTTTACCGATTGCACAGATTGTCAGGAACTAGCTGTTGATTTGTTTCCAAATGGGAAACGCTATATCAATGGGGGATCTGTTAGTATTAGCGATTATACTAGACACTTGAATTTTATTTTCTTTTCAAATTCCCAAGATAAACCTACATTTAGACAACTTATAAAAATGTTTGTTAGAATTGATCAAAAAGCTGATAATGATAAGTTTTTGAAATTTCTCACACGTACATCCGATAAAGTTTATAATAATGTTTATTCTTATTTATTTAACTTACAAGAACAAGAACTTGCAAATGATATTTTAGCTTATAAAGAAAAAATAGGAGAAAAAGAAAAAGAATTAAAAAATTATATGAAATCTAGTAATTTTGATTCAATTGATATAATTACACAAAAAGATTAATTTGCTAGAGAAAAGAGTAGAAGATATAAATTATCAAATTGATATTTTAATCGATTCCCAAAAAAATTTAAGGAAAAATGAAAAATAAAATTTCCGAAATAAGGATTGAATATGCTCAAATAAAAAGATAATTTGGATAAATTATATTTTTCAGAAAGAACGTATTAAAGACATTATTGAAAGGACTGAAATTGATAGGAATAACTTAGTAAGTGAAGAGATACTAGAGACGCTTTATAAGGAGGTTTCATGTCTAACTGACAAATTAGACAAAGAGTTTAAGGATTTAATTAAATTTAATACTGAATTAGTAGAGAATAAGTTGAATTATTTTAACTATCAACTTGAGAAAAAAAGAATGTCAAATAAAACAATTGGAGATAAATAAAAAAATAGGCTATTTTCTAGTTATAAAAATATTACGATGTTGGTAGAAGATAATAAAATAGAAGAATATACAGTTTTAAAAAATGATCTAGCTAATTATTTAGAAGAGTTAGGGAAAAATAAAAATATCAGTGAAACCTATTGTTTTTTGTTAAAAAGTTTACATAGGTTAAAAGAAGAGCTAAGAACTTTAGAAGAAAGTTCAGAATCTTCATATGAAATGATTTCAATATTCAATGAATTTTTTTCAGATTTTAGCAGAAAAACTAATGGTCAATCTTTCATGTTATACAAAACAGATGGAGCCTTCCCTTTTGGTATTAATCATGTGAATGGAGTATTGAGTACGGGTACTCGAAAGTCGATTATTACAGCATTTGACTTAGCGTATCAAAAATTTGCTAAAAAAATTAACAAAAATGTTCCGAATTTTGTAATACATGATGTAATTGAAACAATCGACTATCAAGCTTTTAAGGCAATAGCTGATATTGTCAGTGGCATTGAGTGCCAATATATAGTTGCAGTTTTGAAAGAGAAAATATCAGGCAAGGAATTTATCCATGGAGATAATATACTAGTAGAGTTATCTGAAAATGAAAAACCTTTTAATATTTGATTGTTCTTATTTATAACAATTTATATAAATAATTTAGAATATATGAGTTATTCTCGGAAGTATAGACTTTATTTTAATAAGTTTCGGGAAAATAGATATTTTTCGGAAAGTTAAAGGTCTATCCTTTGTATGAGGAAGGTTTTATGTCTTTGGATAAGTAGAGTGGATGACTAGGGGTTCCATTTTTATTTCTCTTTAAGCAATGTAAGTTAGGTATCAATGAAATAACTTCTTTATCACGACTAAAAAGTCTTCCTGGATTTCCCCAGCATGCAATAATTAAATCTACTTCAGATGCAGATTTTAGGATATAAGAATCATTTTCTGGTCCAACTGGATCCGCTTCGTGGTTAAGCTTGTTTGGATCAGTGCTTCTGAAAGCAAAAAGATTTGCCATTAGGATTTTTCCATACCCCCAACATTTAGCATAATTAATACACTTTCGAATTGTAGGATCATCAGTTTTTTCGTCAGCCGTAGACGGATTTAATCCAATAAATAGAACAGTAGGTTTTGTCTCATCCCAAGTACGAGAAAGTATGTAACGGTATTTTCTATCTTCAGATAGGATAGCGTCTTTTATCACTGTGAACCTCCATTTTCTTCTATTATATACTATAATTGAAAGAAAACTATTAGTAAAGTTTCAACTATAACCCATATAATTGTTATTCCAGCAGTTATAAGTGTCACTATTTTCAAGTAGATAAACAAAGTTAAAAATGATGGAAAATATATAAGGTTAAAAATTGTAAAACCTCTAGTCCTTATTTGCCACTTAAAATCTTGTAAAAAAACTCTCTCATCTGTCAGACTATTTACTTTTGCATTCTCTCCAAAAATCTTTCCCCTAATGTCACTAATTTGTTTTTGTACCGAAGGAATTTGAGTATTTTTTAAGTTCAAGTAACGGCGTAATGAACCAACACTATCCATAGTAATCTCCTTTGTAGCATTTCCTAAATTATATCGTACAAGTTCTAAAATCGTAATGCAAAACGCAATGCATTAATCGTGTGCATAATGCTATATCCTAAAGACAAAAATGATAGGAGATTTAGCATGGCATTCCAATTAAAATCAAATCGAAAAGAAACTGAAAATAAAACAATCCGCTTTCCCCTACCACTGATTGAAGCAATTGAGAAAGCAATACAAAACAAGGATGTAACTTTTTCAAGCTTTATTATTCAAGCATGCGAATATGCGCTGAGAGATATGGATGAGTAGAATACAAAAAAGAAAAGTACTATAATAGATTTATGACAAAGAACCATCACCTTATGTAAGCAATATTAAGGTGCTTTGTTTTAGTAACATGTAGTAAGGGAATGGTGTATTATGAGCATAATTGATGGATATATGACAGCAGAGTTATCTAATAAAATAAAATCAATCGAAGTTGATTTTATTGAGACATTTTCAAATGGATTTCAATCAGACAATCAGTATCTATATCAAGAAGATTTTGGAGAACGTCTTTCTTTGCTATTATCAAGTATTCATTACCATGTTAATCTGCTTTTGCGAGAAATGAACTCTAGAATAAAGCAGAAAAATTTTTACTATTTGGCGGATTCAAGTAGGAAATTGCTAGCTTGTATCAACATTGTGGATAGGTTATCAAAGATTTCGGAATTAAAGAATATTGGTTTTACAGTTGATAAAGAATATGGTGAAATATTTCAAAAATGTAACCAATTCCTTATGGAGTATAATGGAAGTTCTATTCCTACAGATATGGAGCAAAATGAAATTAACTACGAACTACCTATATTTTTTATTGGAGACACTATTAATAAAAAAAGTGGGGGAATTGAATCTGGTTTTAAATTGTTCCCTATTGGTGAAGGGTCGTATGCTCAAGTTTTTAAATACTTTGATGATTTCTATGATAAATATTTTGTTGTGAAAAGAGCTAGGACTGATTTAGATGCTAAAGAGTTGGAGAGATTTTATAAAGAGTATGAAGTTATGAAATCCATAAATTCTCCTTATGTATTAGAAGTTTATCGTTTAGATAAAAATAAAAATGAATACTTCATGGAGTTCGCCGATTTTTCATTATATGATTTTATTTTGAAGAATAATCAGAAGCTCAATTTTACGATACGTAGAAAGCTCTGTTTACAAATAATTAGGGCTTTTGAAGTGTTTGACAGAATTGGGGTTTTGCATAGAGATATTAGTCCCAAAAATGTTTTACTCAAAAAATATCAAGATGAGGTTGTCGTAAAAATTGCTGACTTTGGATTAGTTAAAACAGTTGATAGCCAGTTGACATCATTAGAAACAGAAGTTCGTGGATATTTTAATGATGTATCTAGTTTAAGTACAGAAGGGTTTAAAAATTACAACAAGCAATACGAATATTACGCACTCTCGAAATTAATTTACTTTGTTTTAACTGGAAGATATAAAAATATGAATAAATTTGATTTTCCAAAACTAAAAGAGTTTATGGAAAAAGGCTTGAATTCTAATCATAATTTGAGGTACAAAGCAATAGCGGAGCTGAGGGATGCATTTTTAGAAATACAAGAAGAATGGAAATTTTAGAATTCTGAGGCAAGTGGAATGGATTATACAGGAATGATAGAGAATATTGCTAGTTTGCATAATATTCCGAATATGGATAAAGAGTATTCAATATGTAATGAAAAATTCTATGTATGAGACTTACGGTTTTAGACACGGAATAGGTAGCGACAGATTTGAAAAAAAGATAAGTCATTTTCTAGAGTTTAAATTTTAATGATATAATTTTTTTGCAAGAATGCAAAAGGAATGCTTCAAAGACGGAAGTGTTCCTTTTGTTTATTATCTGCATACAGAACTGAACTATTCCCCTATTTAAAAAATATTGATCCAAATTTTATGAAATGAATAAGTAGTTTTAGTTCTGAAAAACCTTGATATTGCGCTGTTTTTAGTCTAACTGAAACTCAAGCTTTCCAAACCAGGTCTTAAGAAAGCTTGTAAAGCTAGCTAGTTCTCAAAACGTTAAGAACCAGTTACAATACAGCATTTACAACACTTCATAGTTCACACCATGGGGTGTTTTTTGATGATTTTTAGCAAAATTCACACCATTACTTTTTAAGATTACGATAGGCAATCTCTCCAACAGCCATTGGAATAACATTCGAAGTATTGACATAAGTAGTTACAAAAAAGAAAAATTCGTAATATCTAGAATACGACTTAGTTCTATTCTATTTTTAGGAAAAAAGAACGTAAATATTCTGTATTAAAAAGGAAATAATGATAAACTAGATAATAAGTTAAAAACTAAAATTTGTTTAACTAGAGTATAATAAATGCACTATTTGAGGGCTTTAATAGAGATTATAAATTTGCAACAAAAAACTGCTGCCTGTTTAAACGCTTTTATTAATAACCTTTTCAAGTTGTATCGTTTATGATATACTTTCTAGCTATGAGGAATTATTAAATATTGTAAGATAGGAAGGAAAAAGAAATGGAATTTGTTGTATATCGTAAGGGAAGAGAAGTAGCTGTTTTTCAACGTAGAAGTGATGCAGAGAGATTTGTGCGATCTAAAACAGGATTTTTTGGTGAACCGGATGCGTACTATCATATTGAGCAAAGAGGTTGTTATTTGACAGAAGCAGCGGTAACATACAAGGGATTGGCAGATGATTGTGATGAATTGATGACTTTGAGAAAATTTAGGGACTCTTATCTAGCTTTGACAGATGGTGGTTCGGAAGAAATAGAATCCTACTATAAGATAGCTCCTCAAATTGTTGCCAAGTTAGAAGAACATCCAAATCGTGAGGAAATACTAGAGTCTATCTGGTCAGAACTTGTCTTACCTTGTGTTTCCTTGATTAAAACGGGAGAGAACCAAGCTTGCCATCAATTATATAAATCATTTACATTAGATTTATATAGCAAGATTTTGTAAAATACCCACATTAATTAGCACATCAAAACTTAGATAGTAATAAATCTAAGTTTTGGTGTGCTTTTTTCCGGAAAGATAAATGTACTTTGAAATTTTTTACGTTGCCTATCTTAGTTATAATGTTTATCAAATCTGACTTGAGCATTTCTTTTTCCTACCTTAATTATTTGACTACTAAAAAAATCGGTTGCGCGTAGCGCAACCTTTAATTTCAAATCACCATTCTTGATACGCTTCCCAAAGGTCCCAGACCTTATCAGTTAGTGTTGAATTGGAATTCTCGTCTGAGTCTTCTTCGTCAGAAGGGTTAATACCATGGATTATTATCGAGTCTGACATCTTGTCTAATTTCATTCTTTTTCCAAATCATTTCTTCAACTTTTTCGATATCAAAATCCTTTGTATCTTCGTTGTAAACCACTAAGAAATACCCGTCTTCATTATAAAACTTACCTGTGACGGTATGGTTGTCTGGTGTGAAATAATATGTGGTTTCGTATATTTTTTTAACAGTCACTGTTTTTATTTCTTGTTCCGGGTACATGAGAGTTACAAAATTGGGAGCTAACATGAAATAGAGCATGAAAGCGATGGTTGAATAAATTAGTAGTTTCATCTCTCTCATTTTGTTTCATCCCCTTTTTCAAATTGTGCACCGATTTCTTTTTCTTTCCAAACATTACGTTTAACAAGGCGGTTTTCGCCTTTGTTTTTAGCTTTGTTATAAACCACTAAATAGTAGTCACCATGAGAGTAATATTTTCCGATAATGACATTATCGGTGAGATTGCTTATTTTGTAATATTCTTTAGGTAGTTCACTGACATATTCAACATCTTCGACGATTTTTTCTTTTGGTGTTGTGATGTTTGGAATGAGCACCTGCAAGAATATTAAGGATATAACACCAATAACAATACCAAGTATGACATTTTTGTTTAGTTCCATGATTTATTCCATTCCCATTTTTACTTTACTATCACTTACAGTGATAATTTTAATATTTAAGGCTTTTAAAATCTCCGAGATATATTCAGCTCTAGAAAACCTCATATTATCTTTATCTAAAACAACCTTATTAACCAATCATATTTGCTTTTTGGATTAATAAAATTGCTTTATCACATTTCTTTTCTTTAATGATGTAAATATATCATAAGGAAGAAACGATGTCAATTTTGTTTTCTAAATTTAAATATTATTGTAGTGTTAATAGTCATTTTTGATGTTATAATTTAAGAGAAGTTATTATTACGGTTATCAATAATATGAATTTCGATTCACCAAATGATATTCGAAAGGATATAGAGTTAGGTATTTACAAATAGTTCGGTTCGATTATTAGGAATAATTTAGCTATTTAGTTTGGTTTCTACCATTGAAGATATAGAATCTTGTTGACAAAGAGTCAGTTTCTTCAAAACTTGATACTATGCGTTTTTCTGATTTTAAATCCTGATTGCTCAGTCTCTTTTTCATTATAATTAGGTTACAATTTAATCTCATTTGAGGAAGTGGGTGATGCTTTTCTATAATAAGACTATGATATTAATTTTTGATAGTACTTCCAGAAGCTATAGATCTCATTTCATCCCCAATTTCGATCTTCAAGTTTCTGTATTATATAGTGTATTCGAAATCCGCTATATCTTGTTAGGGTTTGGGGAGAATCATTGATAACAGACTGTTGCAAATCTAGTTAGTTGTATGATTTATATTTATCTATTTTTCTAGTAACCAATCTATGATATTTTTCTTCTCAATACCATTATAATTGGCTATTGGCTGAATCGTATCCATTGTTAATAGATATTTTGGGAATTGATCTTTAATGGCTTCTAGTGGTCTAAGTTCTCTGTCTAGTGTTTCTGGAGCAAGTGTTGTTTCACTGACTTGATAATAAGCGTAGTGACCAAGATCAGTTACAACAACAAAATCAACCTCATATTTATCTAAATTACCAACATATACTTGTGAATATCTACGTCTCAATTCCAAATAGACAATATTTTCCAATATATGCCCAATGTCTTCTTTGTGGTCTGGTAATAAGAGGTGTCGTAAACCTAAATCAACGGGATAATATTTTTCTAAGCGTTGCAATAATGCTCGACCTTTTACATCAAAACGTGGAACGGAATAAAAAAGTAAACTATCTGTCAAAGTTGTCAAATAATTTTCCAAAGTATTATGGGATATTGAAACATTTTGGCTGACTAGGGTATTGCGAATCTTATTTGTTGATATTAAGCTACCTGTACTACTGAGAAGGGTTCGGACAATACGCTCAATAATAGTAGGATTTGGATTTCCCAATCTAGTGACAATATCATTTAACAGTATTGAGTTATATATTCCTCTGAGATAGTCAATTTTTTCAGTGTAAGATGATGTTTGCAATAAGTAAGGGAAAGCACTAAAGAGATAATTGTTAAAAATTTCTGTTGTATTCAGATTCTCTGAGAGAGATTGACCTGATAGGTATTCTTCAAATGACAAAGGAAGAACCTCTATCTCAACATACCGACCAGTCAAGTTTGTAGCTAATTGGCTACTCATAAAGTAAGCGTTTGATCCAGTCAAATAGAGGTCAACATTTGGCAAGATGAATAGACTATCTGCTACCAGTTCAAATTTTTCAACATGTTGAATTTCATCTAAAAAGATATAGTATGTTTTCTCTTCAACTAACTGCTCTTTTATATAAGTAAATAATGTTTGGAAATGTCGCAGGTCATAGTAACTCAAATCTTCGAAATTGATGGATATAATCTGCTCTTCGTCTACCCCAGTTGCTAGTAATTCCTCTTTATATAGTTGAAAGAGAACAGATTTACCGGCTCGTCTAACTCCACTCACAACTTTAATGATTTGTCGGTCACGATGTCTTCTTAAAAAGTCTAAATAATGTGGTCTTTTAATATAGTTCATAATAGATACCTCAAAGATAGTATAATACAAATAGTAATTATTTTCAAATATTTAGAAATAATATTTAATTTATTTTGTTACTTTCAATTTGTTAGAAATAATATCTAGAACTATTTAAATATCTTCAAGATAGAAAAAGAAATTGTCCAGGCACGAAGAAACTGTACATCATCTTTGTGATACAGTAGTTCGTATTCCTCAATTACATAAGCTCCGAAAACTAAAAAAGTGATAACCCTTTGATAAGCTCTCAATTTTTAAAAGGATTATATATGTAAAAATTGAGGATTTATCTCTCAAAATTACTTGATTTTAGTGATAATTTACCATAAATATAATAATGTAGAAAAAACAAAGTTTTATATATTGAAACTGGGAGAAGATTATCCGATATACACCTTCATTATGAAGACGTTCCTGTTTATGAAGATGTAATTGTTGATAGAGCAGATAAACTATCTTATAAGGTAACTAAAATGAAGTTTGCTAATAAACGTGATGAAAATGGTAAATCAGTGAATGACTTATCCGTAATCATATTTAATAGTGATATCACTATTAGTAATATCCCCGAAAAGGCCTATGAATATGTTGTAAATGGGTGCTCTGCTATTGGATGGATTATAGATTAGTATCAAGTCAAAACTGATAAAAAATTTGTAAACACTGATGATCCAAATGATTATAGTGATAATGAAAAGTATATCTTCAAGTTGCTATTAAGAATTATTAATGTAACTATCCAAGAGGTTGATTTAATAAATAGTTTACCTAAATTCGAAGTTGCTGAATAGCTTTTAATAAGGAGATGAATACGTTGTCTAAAGTGTATTTGTCTTCTTTTATTTAAATTTAATTTTCAATAAACTGATTAATTTATCTTATGATATAATAAAAACAAGTACATTACATTAATTATCATAGTAAAGGAGTTGTTAAATGGAAAATTATAATGAGTTACTAACACTTAGGAATAAAATAGAAAATACACTGAATTATCAACTGTCACTAAGCAATTTAGAATTATATCACAGCAATCTATTTGCTATTGTTCTGGAGAAGTCTGAATTTATTAATCATAAGTTTTTTAGTAATGTTATTGATATTAATAAAAAATATACAGATTTAAAGGTTTACAGAGAAAAAAATTCGATTGATTTAACTATCGAGGTTATTGATGAGGATAGAAGGACTCATGTTATTTTTATAGAAAATAAGGTTAAGTCTTTACCAGACAAAAGTCAATTAATTCGTTATTCTGAAAAAGATTCTAATGCTAAAGGGATACTTCTTAGTTTAGTTAAACCTGAATTTGAACTACCTGATAGTTGGTTTAGAAGAAGTTATGGTGAGCTAATTGAGTACTATAGTGATTTACTTGATAAAGTAGATGAGACTTTTAGATTATTCTTAACAGATTATGTTGAATATATGAAGAATGTGAAAGAGTTTATTGAAAAGATAAGTTATGGCGAATCATACTTTTTAGAAGAGTGTAATAATAAAGTACTTGAAGGTATGAGATTAAGGTCGGTTATTGAGAAGATTCATTATGCGAATTTAGAGAATAAGATTTCTGATTTAAGATATAAAACATACTCTGGTAGGATAAGAGGAGCTCATCATTTTGGGATTTATCTTCCTATCGAAGGTACTACGTCATCATTTGATATTCAGATACAAGGAAAACAGTATAGACATAAGGTTAATTTTTCTCTTGAAGATAAAGCAAAATTAGGTGATTTAGAAAGAATATGTGATAGTATAAAAGAGAAAACTTGTTTGTATAATTTCAATCTAGAGGATAATCCAATTTTAGAAAAATCATCTTCAAGAAAAAAATGGAAAACATATGGTAAAAAAGATTATTATGATTATGCTCATATAAAAAAACATGTATCTAGTAAAGAGTTGATTAATTATATAAGAACGGATATTAAGAAAATTGAAGCGGATCTGAAAATCGTTAAAGATATTATTTTAGAAAATATTAAATCAACAACTAAATAAAAAAATTAAATGCTGGTGAAGCAGTATTGATAAGTATCAATCTTCTAAAGGATTTATATATTAAGGTTGAAAAGTGTGCTCGCCCTCATCATAATGAAACACCTAGCCTATTATTTTAAGAAAAACAGATTCAGTAAGGAATGCAGAATAATCATTATTATTTAACCAAAAATTAGGAGAAAATAAATGAAATATGATTTTAATTACTGGCAATTTTCGCCAGAAAATCAATATTTGGATAGGAAATCAGCTAGGAAAAAACCATCGGAATTGTTAAAGCATCTGATTGCCTTTGCTAATGCTGACGGAGGTCAGTTGATTATCGGGATTGAAGATGAAAAGCAGGATAATATTATCACTGGTTTCAAGGATGGGAAAGCCTATCCGATTGATGATTTCAAAAAGATAGATCGAGAGATGCGGGAAACACCGTTGGATTTATCTTTTGAGGAAATACCTGTGATCAATCATAAGGGAGAAGACGATCTGATTTTGGTTATCTCAGTTGAATTATCATCGAACCGAGTGATTGTTGCTCCAAATGATGAAGTTTATCTACGACAGGGAGACGAATCAGTCAAGTTGAGTTATGAGCAACGTATACAACTTAGTTACGATAAGGGACAGCGTTTCTTTGAAGATGAGATCATTGAAGATGCTACATTAGATGATATTGATGAACTATTGGTTCAGGATTTTAAGGACCATTTTGATATTTCAGAACGTTCAACTGAGGAGATATTAAAGGCAAGACGGTTTCTTATCAATGGTAAATTAACAAAGGCAGCTATTCTTATCTTTGGTAAGTATCCTTCAGCATTTTTTCCTCAAGCACGTGTTCGTTTTCAACGATTTGATGGGGTAGATGTAGGTACAGGGAGTGAATTTAATGTTATTAAGGAAGTAACGTTTGATGATGCATTGCCTAAATTAATTATTAAAGTTAGAGATTTTATTCGAACCCAGCTACGAGAGTTTCAGTATCTAGATAGTGATGGTAGATTTCAGATACTTCCAGAATATCCTGAATTTGCTTGGTTTGAAGGAATTGTAAATGCAGTAACCCACAGGAATTATTCAGTATACGGAGATCATATCAGGGTATTGATGTTTGATAATCGTTTAGAGATTCATAGCCCAGGAAAACTACCGAATATTGTAACTGTTGAGAATATAAGACATGAACGTTTTTCTAGAAATCCGCGTATAGCTCGTACCTTAACTGAATTTGGATGGGTCCGAGAAATGAATGAGGGAGTAAAACGAATCTATTCTGAAATGGAATCTGCTTTTCTCCATGAACCGTGTTACTCTGAACCAGGTAACAAAGTAGTTTTAACATTAGAAAACAGTATTACAAGTAGAACATTGAGAACGCGTGATTCTTTGGAAAGTAAACTTAGAGATTATAGTGATTTAAGTGTTGATGAAAAACTATTGATACAGTATATGTACAATACAGCAGAACCTATGACAACTAAAAAAGTAGCAGAGTTCTTAGGTAGGAGTGTGTCTTACTCGTCAAAATTATTGAAAACGTTGAGAGCAAAAGGCATTTTAACATGGTATGGGACAAGTACGAAAGATCGCAGTCAATACTATAAATTAGAAATGAAATAAAAACGAAGAAAAACGAAGAAAAACGAAGAAAACATAGTTACTAATTAGTGAATTTATAAAGTAAGCTCACTTTTAAATTCATGAAATTTATTCGCTTTATAGATTTGCAATTCAATTGTTTGTATGGGAATGTGATTTTTATTATACATCATTTCACAACAAGTAACGAAACGAAGAAAAACGAAGAAAAACGAAGAAAAATAAATCGTTGTTTCTCAACTACATAAGCTCCGAAAACTAAAAAAGTGATAACCCTTTGATAACCTCTCGATTTTTAAAAGGATTATATATGTAAAGATTAAGGATTTATCTCTTAAATTTACTTGATTTTAGTGATAATTTACCATAAATATCATGATGTAGAAAAAACCAGGTCTTAAGAAAGCTCGTAAAGCTAGCCAGTTCTCAAAACGTTAATCAACACGATTATATCAACGTTTCAAAGCACTTTGCAAAATTTTTGCAAAGTGCTTTTTTGTCGATTTTTGAGCTCAAATAGCTTTGTGATAACCTTCTGATAACCTCTTCTAAATTTTTAAAATCATGATTTATTTTGCTTTATTGAGATAGTCTGCAAATTTGTCAATAGAGTTTTTCTCACTAGTTTTTGTGGTGTGAGTATAGACATCTAATGTCATCTGACTGCTTGCATGACCGAGAAGTTTTGATGTATTAGAAGGAACGATTCCAATTTCAGACATAAGTGTTGCATGTGTATGTCTAAACCCATGAGGGCTAATGAACTGCACCCCAAAAGTTAGACAGAAAAAATCTAACTTAGACGACCTGACACCCAGCAGTTTAGCTAAATGGATTAATGTTTAGCGAGCCAAGTTGTTTAGATCGCTTTTTTCATTGTTTAGTTTTCCAATGAAATTATAGTAAATGTCAATCTGAATAATACGATTACGTTTCGTACCAGTTGGTTTATGAATCACAATCTTGTCAATCAGCTCATTCACTATCTCAACGGTTAGTTCTGGTAACTCTGTATATTTGGAAATTCTCGCCATAAACTTGGAGATATTCAAACTATCTTCTTGTTGTTTGGCGAGTTTTTCGGTTAAGTCAGAAATGGAAGTTTGAAGTTGTTTCTGTTCTTCTTCATAGCTCTGACTTAGTTTCACAAAGCGTTCATCTGAAATTTTACCAAGTAGATTATCTTCATAAAGCTTCTGAATGATGCTGTCAATCTCTTTGGAACGGTATTCATCTTTTTGGAGTTGCTGGCGCTGATGTTTGTTGTCTTTATTAAGTTGAGCTTGGCTTTGCTGTTCTAGCTTCTTCAAAAAGGTTTCTTGGTCTAATTGGCACTCTTGGATAGTTTGACGAAGTTTGTCGCTTACAATCTCAATTAGGGCAGATTTTTGAATGTAATGTGGATTTTCGCAACCATCAATCGGCTTACGGTAACCAGAACACTTATAGTGGTCGTGGTTAAGTCAGTTTTTCTCTTGTGGGCAAAAATAATGTTTTCGCCCACAAGTTCCACAAAAAACTAATCCAGCAAACAAGTTTTCGTGACCAGCCCGATTTTTATAGCGTTGATTTGAACGCCTATGACTCCTCATCTTCTGAACAATATCAAAAGTTTCTTGGTCAATTATCGCTTCATGAGTATTTTTGAAAATTAACCAACCTTCCTTTGGATTATCCACCTTACGCTTATCTTTGTAAGATTTTGTCCGAGTTCGAAGATTGACAGTATGCCCAAGATACTCTTCACGCCCTAAGATAGCGCTTAGGGTTTCTCGCGTCCAAAAATACGGCAGAGTTTCCACATTTGGGCTGGAAGAAATAGACTTCAAACCAATTTCGATTCGGTGGCGGTCTGGTTTAAAAATTTTGTCATTTTCTAACCCTTTCGCAATCTCCGAAAGACTTTTTCCGCTTTTCGCTTCTTGAAAAATCCGTTTCACAACTTCGCTAGCAACTGAGTCAATAATCCAATTTTTAGGGTTGTTTGAATCTTTGAGATAGCCGTAAGGTGGATTACTTGTGACACGCTCGCCAGCTCTCGCTTTAGCTTGAACAACCGCCCGAATCTTCTTGCTGGTATCTGCCGCATACATTTCATCCATTAGACTCTTGATTGGCAAGAAAATTGAGTTAGTTTCATTAGGTTTATTTGAATCTACACCATCATTTAAGGCGATAAAGCGGACATCAAAGCTAGGGAAAGTAATTTCCGTTAGTTGCCCGACCTTAATATAAGACCGCCCCAAACGGCTTAAATCCTTAACGACGAAGTTTGAAACTTGTCGATTTTCCACCAATCTAAGTGCTTCTGAAATAGCTGGACGGTCAAAATTTGTGCCACTGAAACCATCATCAACGAAAAGAACTGGATTTGGCAGTTTTTCTCTCGCTACTACATCAAGAAGAATATTCTTCTGATTGGTAATTGAGTTACTATCTCCGTCCAGTCCATCATCTTGACTTAAGCGACAATATACCACCGTAATATCTGAAAGGTTCGAAGTATCTACTTGTCTATAATCTGAAATTGTCAAAGTTCTGTTCATGTGTTTTTCTCCTTTTGGAGTTCACACACCTTATACTTCTATTATACCATTTTTGCTACTGTTAAAGTAGTGATTTATCGCTTAAAATCAACCTTTCTAGGACATTTTCAAGATTGCGATTTCCAGTAAAATGGTGACGGATTAAGTAAGTCGTTCGACCAATTCGACAAATTTCATCAGCGGTGCGTGAAGCCTGTTTTGAGTCTCTATCTTGATTCTTCTGGTTCATTCAAAATTCCTCCCTTGATATAATCTGGGTATTCTTCAAGTGTTATTACAGTGAATAGTTCCCAAAAGTTATATAGTTCTTTTCGAATCGCTTTCGAAACCGCCAGTTTACGCTTATCATCTGGCACAACCCACAAAACATAGGGGAAAACTTCCTTTTGGCGCTGTTCAATACCTGAACGGTAGTATTCAATATATTTCTTACAAGTATTTACAACGCGCGCAAGACTTTCCGTGCTTCGGTCTATTTCCAGAAAATAATGGTCTTCGTAATCGTGACTAACTAACTCTAAATAAGTATCGGGCTTTAAAGTTCTGCCTATACCAGAAAGTTTTTGGTAACTGCGCCAAGAGTTCGGCTCAAAGGAAAAAGTTTCAAGCGATAGCTTTTCTGAATCTCGAACAGTTTCTAGTGTCTCAACAAAGATTTCCGTAATTGCTAAAGTATGTTCAACGTGGTGCTGAGTTGGCTCGTATTTATTTTTATAGCGCAAAACAACTGTTTCATCTTGGTTTTTAAGAAATTTTAGTCCCTGAAAAGTAATTTGCCAAACATAAGAAGCAGAGCCACGGCGTGCGCCACCAATTCGCCGTTTTAAGTGTGAAACTAATCCAGCTTTCTTCAGACTTTGAAGCGCAAAATTAGCACGGCGAATGGCGGTTTCAAGTCGAGCACTATCCGCAAAAAAGAGTCTGGCTAGTTGGTTGGTGGTCGCAAATCTTGCTTGACTCAAAAAGTAAAGAATTTGCGTATCATTATCTATTTTGTAATTCCATTTCATCTGTTTTGTTCTCCATTAAAATTTAAAGGTGTGCTCCCGTAAAATGTGCTTAGTTACGGAGTAAGTCGTGTGAGTAAAAATTCTGAAAACCTTTATTTGTCAGGAGTTGAAGAATTTTCTTCATCAACACGATTCGAAGAGCGATTGGAACGCTTTCTGCGTCCTAAATCTGTTAGCTGTTGTGGCGAATTGTTGTCTTTCGAAACAGTTTTTTCAAAAGTATAGTTTTCGAATTGGCTTTCAATTTCTGAAATATCTTGTCCGTATCGGCTCAAGCTATTCAAAAATGGCACACGACTATCTCTAATTTTTGGTTTAGGTGGGTAGGCTTTACCAATAATCCAACGATAGTTATTAGGTGAGATTTCTGTTCTGATATATACCCAAAATGGCGGTAAGCTGTAAAAATCTTCTTTATCAACCTCCAGAGTATATTTTGCCATTTCGCGAGCTTCATCAAGATTTAAGCCAAAAACAATTTTATTCGCAACATTAGATTCAATTCCAGCTTTTAACTGGGGTGACATCTGTGCAAGATGCTGGAAGCCGATATTCCAGCCAACATTAAATTGGCGAGATTGCGAAAGTGCTTCATCTAAGTTAGAATTGGGGATTCCTAGGAAACTCGGTGTTTCATCAATATAGATAAAGACCGATTGGCGTTTACTTGGCTCAACCGAAGACTGGCGCAAAATTAACATCCAGAGCATTGAAGTGATGAGACTACCAATGAGTTTCGCAGATTCTGAACCGATTACCGATTTATTTAGTGGAATCAATACGATTTTTCGGCTTTTGAAGATTTCTGCAAGACTGAAATTGGGATTAGTTTGTCCCAACATTGCCCGAAGTTGCGGACGAAGCAAAAACTGTCGGAATTTATTCAAAATGGGGTTTAATATCTGGTGACGTTGAGCTTCACTGAGTAGCTCAAACCAGTTCCAGAAACTTTCCAGTCCGATTGGGTCTCTTAACTCTCTTAATAGTTTATTTCGAAAGGATTGATTAGTGAGTAAGCTCGGTAACATCACTAAAGAAGTATTTGGAATGCGCGCCAAAGTTAAAAAACTGTGTGATAGAATATCCAGCGAGTAAATTCCAAAATGTTCAGGATAAAGTCCTTTAAATAGCTCCAGTAGATAATCTGCAATAACTTCTGGCTCGATACCGTGTTTAGTGAGCTCGAAAGGGTTTATACCTACAATTCGCTTTGAAGTGGGTGAAATCACCACAATATCTTTATCTTGTTCAGTTGGTGTGCGCTCTAAGAGTTCATGAGTAAGTTGACCCTTAGCGTCTACTACAACCATACTGTGACTTTTCGACTGTATATCTGATAAAATCAAGTGACTCATAGCGGTGGTTTTACCGCAACCAGTTGAACCAAGAAAAACGGTGTGCTTTTTGCCAGCTTGTGTTGAAATTTGAATTGGTCTTGGTTGACTCTCAACCGTTTGCGCCAAACTTCGCTGATTTTTTCGGTTAATATTGTAGCCTAAAGGTGGCACTACTAATTTAGGGTGAACATTTGGCACACCTGCAATATTTTCTTCACCAATAGGTAAAAGCATGAAACAAGCTAAGTCTGAGACAGATAAACTATATGGAAAAGACCAGTAAGGTTGTGCTTGATTGAGTTTTTGGATAGCTAATGGTTTTAATTCAATGGTTGCATTTGATTCCATCATGCGAAAACTACTAAGTAGGCTAGTAAGAAATTCCTTTGTTCGCAAAATACTGCGAGATTGGACACCAAGACGAATTTCACACTTAAAAGTAGATTGGTTTATTTTTTGTTTCATCAGCTTTTTGGAATTTTCGGAAAGCTCAGGAATATTATTCGTAATCACCTGATACCATTTAGCGGATAAATTCGGCAAATCTTTGGGTTGTGGACGAGGTGGTGAACCTGCGCCAATAACCAACTGAACAAGCACTGTTTCATCTGGCTGAAGTATTTTTGAAATTGCAAGGCTTGAACGTATCATATTTTCCACAGAGTCAGTTTTTAAAGCATAGTGAGATTCTTTAATGTTCACTAACCGCGCAATCGAAAGTTTTTCGCGTTTAGGAGCTCTTGAAAACTGAATAGCTCGATGTGATTGAATCAGCTGGTGAATATGACGTTTATCTTGTTCTTCCGTCCCCAGAAGATACTGCACACGGTTTTTAGTCATGCGAACTTCAAAAACAATGCTTTTACGTCGAGTTAGACCGACCAACTGACCAAGCAAATTTTTGACGTCTTCTTCAGAAAACGGACGTTGCCAACTCCATTCGCTCCAAGATAAGGCTTCGAACTTTCTTTTCATTTCTACCTCCATTCTTTAGATTTAATAATCCGAAAGGCGAACCAGACAATGAAAATAATCGCAGTCATCAAAACCAAGAACCACCAAACTTCCAGAATTAGTTTAACCGCCCAGTTGATAAGCCAAGCACAAGTAACAAATCCAAGAATATAGGCCATTAGTTTTTTCATGGCTGGTCTCCTTTCTGTCTCCATTTATACAAGAAAATTGGTGAAAAGTTAAATTTCATTACCTTCAGTTTTTAGAGCGATTGGAATGAATTTTAAGCAATGAAACAGTAGTATATTTCAACATATTTTGACCATTTGTCTAGTCTAAACAATCCGTTTATTTTCTTGAAATTTTTCGCATTTCTGCTTTAGCAACCAGGAAAAGTTGATTGATTTCTTGCCGTTTTTCCAGAAATTCTGCCAGGGCAATTTCTTCTTCGCTACAGTGTTCTTCATTTGCTTGTTTTGGTTTTTCAAACCAATCCCAAAGAAATACAACAACAATGATAATTATAAAAGCTATAAAGTAATCCAGCATAAAGCTACCTCATTTCATCTTTTCAGTAGCGTAATAAGTGAACGCTTTTAGAATATAATCTGTATATGCTTTAGCTTCTGGCGTATTTTTGAGTATTTCAGTCTGAGTAAGCGCTAGGTTGCCCACTTTATATAAAATATCGCTAGCGAGAAGCTCCAAGGCTTGATTATCTGCCATCGATTCGCTTAGTCTTTTAGCAACTTCTAACTGATAGGGGCTAACAAGTTGAGGAAGGTCTACTTTTGAGGTTGATTTTTGAATGTGGTTCATGAGATTTCTCCTTTGATTTTGATATAATTGTTTTAAGTTAGCTAACTTATGGCTTTATTATAGAAAAGTCCAAGCGTGATTTGTTGCCAATAATTGTGCTAAAATCTTTCCAGCACGAAGACTCTTTGGCTTATCTATCGGATACAACCTTTAATAAATTGTTTACAGGCCAAAATAAAGGACGAACCCTTTACGGGATCGTCCAAGATGAGATAACAGAAAAAGGCTTTTCCAGCTACATCTTTCAAGCTGAGAAGCGATTAAACGACACCAATTATAAAGAAAATAAGTTCTTGTTGGCTGATGTTTTAGAGGATTTTTTTGAACTAATAGAAGAATCCAAAAATCTGCCAAAGTCCGTTTTATTAGGTTTAAAGCAGTCTTACAAGCTTAATCACCAAGACCGACCTTATCTTTTTCTGGCTGAGTGTTTATTTTATTCCTTAGCTTGCCAGCATAACAAACAGCAACAGTATATTGAGCCAGACTTTAGCCAAGAAACAGAAGTTGTATCAAGACCATTAGAAGAACTTGTGTCACGAGCTAACGGTTATTCGAAGCGTATTTCTCAAGACTTAAACCGTTTTTCAGAAGAAGAACTTCAACTGTTCAGAAAAATAGCACCAGTTACTTTTTATGATGAATCTTACGATGAGCTCTCTGGCGATTACATTTTAGATTATTACTTGATTTCTCACGCTGATTTTTTAGATTTGTTTACCAAATATGGTGTTAAAGGCAATGAAGTTTCACGCCTGATTGAATATGGTTTAATTTCTGGTGGTGGCAGACATGAGATAATTGTGGAAAAAGGTGAATTATCTGGTTTCCAGAACGATAACCTCGTCTTAACTTTCACCACTGAATCTGACGAAAGAATAACGTTTGAATACAGTGCCTTCCATTTAACAGATACCGCCAAAGCCCTGATTGAGATTTTGGAGATTGAGACTAATGATGAGTTTTTTAGGGAGTTGGGGGAAATATTCAAAGAAAAGAAAGTAAAAAATATCATAATCAATTTCATCACATTATAGCCACTTTATGGATTGATTATTTACGACATTGTTGCTAAAATATAAAGTAGAATGTTGCGGGAGGTATTATCATGGGAACTGCTGTAATTCATAGACCTTATTTTCTTCCGTGGTTAGGATATTTTACTAAGCTTGTTTATGCCGATACATTCATAGTTCAAGATAATTTCATTTTTACAAAGAGATTATTTATAGACAGGGCAAGAATAACCAACTCTAATGGTCAACCATCATTTATATCACTAAAAACAGGAGAAAACTACAATAAACTTTGTAATCAAATATATTTTAACGCCAGTAATATATTTAAGATAATTGAAACCGTAAGACATGCTTATGTAAAAGCGCCCTACTTTGAAGAATTTTTCGAAGTATTTTCAGAATTATTGATCTCTTCGGCGGACAAATCGACCAATCTTGCCGAATTTGATACAGAGTTGATTAGGGGGTTGATAAATATTTTAGATATACGCAAGCCCAATATAGTAATGAGTAGCAATATTATACCTGATGATGACGCCCCTCATACAGAAAAAATAATTGAGCTATGTAGGAAAACTCACAGTAACTCTATAATTATAGGTGGAGGAGGAGGTCTTACGGAGTTGGAAGAACAGAAATTGCTTAACTCAGGTGTTAGCATTTTGATTCAAGACTTTAAGCGAATACATCCAAGATATTATCAATACAGGCGGTCTATCGCAGGGTTCATACCTTGCCAGTCTGTTATAGACTGTATTTTTAATGAGGGGATAGATTTTACTAAAAAAATTATAGAGGATACTAGATATTTACCTAAAATTTATAACAGGAGTTCAAGATGAAAGTAATAGAAAAATACGCAAAAAACAGAAAGGGAGAAAAGCTATGTGCTCATTTTTTTCTTCCGCAAAATAACGAGGAAACGAAAACCAAATTTCCGCTAGTCATTATGCTTACGGGGGATGGGCCTAGCGGCTCCAAGAGTTTGAGTTGGACAAAAATCCCCCCACTATTGAGCGAAAAAGGGATAGCTTCTCTAACCTTTGACTTTTCTGGATTAGGAGACAGTGAAGGTAGTAGAAAGAAATTGACTTTAGAAAAAGGGATTGACGATTTCAAAGCTGTTATTAAACTAATTGACGAGATAGATGCAGTAGATACTGACAGAATAGGTGTATTTTCTTCTAGTTTTGGTTCAAGTGTCGTTATTGCTTCAAGAGAATTTCGAAACGTAAAAGCGCAAGGCTTCAAGTCACCGTGCGCTTTCCTTCCGGACGCTTATTTGAATGAGATTTCCGAGGAAGCAGCAACAAATTGGAAGACATCAGGCTACTGCCCTGAAAATGGATACAATATAAACGTTTTATATAATCCAATGAAGTATAATATTTATAGAGAATCTTCAAATATATCCTCTTCTTGTCTCATAACGCATGGGCTAAATGATGAGATTGTTCCTTTTCGGCAATCTCAATTGCTACAATCGCAATTACTGACCTCTTCAAATGATGTTGAATTAGTATTGATTGAAAATTGTGACCATGGATATACCCAAGACGGAAAATGGGAATATATGGCTAATCTTTTTGTTGATTTTTTTGTAAATAAGCTATAGTTTATCGTTATCTATCAAACATAGTCGGGGTGGGTTGTGAAAAAAATTAGAAAAATCATAGAATTTTTAGTAGGGTATTTTACTATTTTTGTAATTTTCATAATAATCATTTATGATATGATAAATAATTTCATACTTAAATCACTGCCTGATATAGAGGTGGCATACCCTGCCATCTCCTCTGTTCTTCTTGTCTCAGTATCTACTATTTTAATCCTTTACCAGTTTGAAAATAGGGAGAAATTGGAAAAAATAGAGGAGCTGCCTAAGGAGATAAGTAGTATCGTAGGGCATTCCGGGAGCGTTAAATTCTTTAAAAACATTGATGAAGTTGATAATTACATTGCTAAACGAATATCTCAGGCTAAGGAAACTGTTTATGACCTTAACTGGCAAGATTTTATGGCAAAAAATCCTATACCAAGAAATGAGGCTAAGAAAAAACATGTAAGCAATCAGATTGATAAGGAAATTAGAAAATTCTGCAATCATAAAAAAGATATAAGAGAGTATAAAGAAATATTTACTTTTAGCTATGAGCGTAATATAGATAAAATGCTTGACCATATAAATTACGGCCCCGTTTATTCGTGCAGATACTTTGATAATAAGGAAGAAAAAACAAAATTTCCAAAGATTCAATTTGTAATAATTGATGAGGAAGAGGTTATTTTTGTCTCATCGTCTTATGCGCCTCATCTATATTCTTTGAAAGGAAAGGAATTAGTGGGGGTATTTAGAAAATATTTTGAACAAGCATGGCAGTTAGCCACAGAATTAAAGTCGGATAACATAGATTATATAGAATCCACTTACAGATAATAAAGACGACCAAGGCGGTCGTCTTTATTGTATTTATAAGATGTGTGAACTCAGATTACTTATAGACTGCTGGATGTCATACTTCCTTTTGGGGTGTTTTTATTATGAAATTAACTTATGATGATAAAGTTCAGATCTATGAACTTAGAAAACAAGGATATAGCTTAGAGAAGCTTTCAAATAAATTTGGGATAAACAATTCTAATATTAGGTACATGATTAAATTGATTGATCGTTACGGAATAGAGTTCGTCAAAAAAGGAAAAAATCGTTACTATTCTCCTCGTTTAAAACAAGAAATGATTGATAAAGTCCTACATGAAAATTGGTCTCAAGATAGAGTTTCTCTCGAATATGCTCTCCCAAATCGTGGTATGCTTCCAAATTGGATGGCACAATACAAGAAAAACGGGTATACTATTGTTGAGAAAACAAAAGGGAGACCATCTAAAATGGGACGTAAACCAAAGAAGAAACCCGAAGAGATGACAGAGTTAGAACGCCTTCAAGCAGAAAATGAGTACCTGAGAGCGGAGAATGCCATCCTAAAAAAGTTGAGAGAACTCCGATTGAAGGAGAAAAAAGAGAAAGAAGAAAGACAGAAATTGTTCAAGAATTAATGACTGAGTTTTCGTTAGATATTCTTCTAAAAGCCATTAAACTAGCTCGTTCGACCTACTACTATCATTTGAAACAGCTAGACAAACCAGATAAGGATCAAAAGCTTAAAACTGAAATTCAAGCTATTTTTACCGAACACAAAGGAAATTACGGATAGCGTCGGATTCATTTAGAACTAAGAAATCGTGGTTATGTGGTCAATCATAAAAGAGTTCAACGCTTGATGAAAGTGCTCAATTTACAAGCTAGAATCCGCAAGAAACGCAAGTATTCTTCTCATAAAGGAGATGTTGGCAAGAAAGCAGACAACCTTATTCAACGCCAATTTGAAGCAGCTAAACCAATGGAAAAGTGCTACACAGATGTGACAGAATTTGCCATTCCAGCAAGCGCTCAAAAGCTTTACTTATCTCCAGTTTTAGATGGTTTTAACAGCGAAATCATCGCTTATAATCTTTCTTGTTCGCCTAATTTAGAACAAGTAAAAACGATGTTGGAACAGGCATTTACAGAGAAATACTATGAAAATACCATTTTACACAGCGACCAAGGTTGGCAATACCAACACGATTTTTATCATCGATTCCTAGAGAGTAAGGGAATTCAAGCATCCATGTCACGTAAGGGTAACAGTCCAGACAATGGTATGATGGAGCCCTTCTTTGGGATTCTGAAATCGGAAATGTTTTATGGTTATGAGAAGTCATTTCAGTCGCTTAAGCAATTGGAACAAGCTATTGTAGACTATATTGATTACTACAACAATAAACGAATTAAGGTAAAACTAAAAGGACTTAGCCCTGTGCAATACAGAACTAAATCCTTTGGATAAATTAATTGTCTAACTTTTTGGGGTCAGTACAAATCCGTTGCTTTTTTTGAAGACAAGAGACTATTGTCCCAGACTCTTGGGGGGAACTAGAATCATTGAAAAGAATTAAGTAAAGATTTTAATTAGTCTTTGAAATTCTTTTTGAAGATGAGTAGAGACAATACTGAAGTAATAGCAGCCAAGAATAAGAAGGCATTTGCTTCTTGTTCTCCAGTTTCTGGGAGTTGTTTTTCCTTGTCTTGTTTAACTGTAGTAGCAACAGGTGCTTTTTCATCTTTTCTTGGTGAATCTTCTGTTATAACTGCAGGAGCTGGTTTTTCAGTTTCTCTAGGTAGAACATACTCAGGGAGAGTTACAACTGGTGGAGTATCTGTTCCTACAGAACTTTGTTTAGTTCCGACTTCAATCACTCGATCTAGAGCTGGAGTTAATTTGGTTTGGACTACCTTGCGATTGCTACCATCTATTTCGACGTACTCAACTAACAAACCGTCTTTCCCTTCTGCTAGAACTTGTTCTTTCCCTTTGTCTAGTTGTGGATTTTCGTGACGGATAGTCTTGAATGGTACTGCTTTCTTAACAATATCCAAACTTGGGAGTTGGAAGACAAGCTTTTTAACCCCTTCTTCAGGATTTGAAGAAGTAATTGGTTTTTCAGGCTGTTTTGGTTCAACTGGTTGTTCTGGCTGGCTAGGTTGCAATTGCTTGATTTGTTCAAGGGCGTTGTTGAGGGCTTTGTTGACGTCTTCTTGAGTATTCGCTTCTTGGATAGCTGCGATTGCTTTATCAGTAATTTCGACTAATTTTTTCTTAGCATCGTTGTTAGTACCAAGTTCAGCCACTTTTTTCTCGATAGCTTCAGTCAAGCTAGCCATAGCCTTATCATAATTGATTTCAGGCTGTTCCGGTTGTTTTGGTTCAACTGGTTGTTCTGGTTGGCTAGGTTGCAATTGCTTGATTTGTTCAAGAGCGTTGTTGAGGGCTTTATTGACGTCTTCTTGAGTCTTTGCTTCTTGGATAGCTGCGATTGCTTTATCAGTAATTTCAACTAATTTTTTCTTAGCATCGTTGTTAGTACCGAGTTCAGCCACTTTTTTCTCGATAGCTTCAGTCAAGCTAGCCATAGCCTTATCATAATTGATTTCAGGCTGTTCCGGTTGTTTTGGTTCAACTGGTTGTTCTGGGCTTGTTTCGTCTCCAGGTTTTTGGTAATTTTCATCTTTGCTAAGAATATCTTGCAAAGCAGTGACTGTTGACATCAAATCTTGTATATTTACCGTATCAGAAATTAATTGTGCAGTGAGTTTATCAAGATTAGACTTAAACGCTTGGCGTGCAGTTGCAGTATCTTTCAATCCAGCAGGATCAAAATTAGACAAGTCTTCCTTCCATTTAGAGATAGATTGAAGGATTTCTGCTTTGCTGTATAGCTCGCTACCTTCGCCTTTTGTAATGAATTGATCCACTTGCATACCAATATTTTTGGTTAAATCATTCTTGTCAGGGTCTAGTTGGAGAGTTACTGCGTGCAAGTTTTCATCAAGTCCTTTTAGGCTGACTAGAGTCTGGTCACCTTGGCGTTGGGCAGCGTGACCGCTAAAGTATTTCTTGCCATCAATAGTCGAAGCATTTCCCATTCCATCTTGGTAAGGAACTTCTTTACCATCTAAGAAGACCTTGTAGATACCGTGACCTGGGTCTACAAATCCCTTGATGTCAAGTCCAGTACCGTAAAAGTAAGCTGTTACAGTTGTCTTTTTCTTCTGATCCTCTGTCAGATGTCTAAATGATACCCATGATTCAGTGTTTTGGTATTTGCCAGAAGAGTTGGTTTCGTGTCTCCAGCCAAGACTGTAATCTAATTGACTAGCTTGGTCGTCGTAATTTGTCTGATTCGTCTTCAATAAATCAGCCTTCATTACTCGAATAGTTGCGTCGGTAGCAAAACCGAGTAGGGTACCATCAGACGCAGAAGTGAGTTTGGCTTTGAAGTCAAAGATTGAGTCAGCTTGTTCGGTGAAGTCGATAGTTGGAATGGTAACAGTTTTCTCTGTTTCACCATCTGCAAAGGTCACATCTTGAGTTGTATCTTGGTAAACCTTACCGTGAACCCCTGTTCCAGGTTCTGTAATGAAGCGAACGGTAGCAGCTCCCTTGCTTCCACCAACACGCTTAATTGTAACAGTAACAGGTTTTCCTTTCGACATCGTAAGAAGTTGCTTCAAGCTCAAACATACCCTTGCTGTTATTGTTTAGAGTGTAGATTCCTTCTGTAGCAATTGGTTCACCTGTTTTGTTAACGAGAGTAATAGTGTGTTCTCCAGGTGCTAAATCACCAGTTTCGTAAACTTTTTGGCTACGTTTACGGCTACTGTTCTTGGTTTGTACATCTGCAACTTTTTGACCATCCACGTATACAGACATTTCACCATGGTTTGGATCTACTGTTGATACAACATAAGCCTTGGTTCCTATGAAACGATAGGTTACTTTGGCGTCTTTCTTGTTGGTCCACATAGAAGTACCGCGAATACCTTCTGATTCGTTGTACCAAGTTGTACCTTCCTTGTCAGACGTTGTATTTGAGTGATATTCTAGTCCAAGAGGATATCCATCATTCTTTTCGATAGTGCTTGGAGTTTTATAGACTGAGAAGTTAGTTAGGATTGGTGTAGCTTGTGAGCCAGTAATCGTAACTCGGATTTTTTGTGCTTCTACAGGTTGACCCTGGATCAAACGACGATAGCCTACGGTTGAACCTTCACCATATGGAACCCAGCGTCCGTTGATCTCGACTTCAATTTTGAATCCAGAAATACGTTGCCCTTTAGCAATATCTTCCTTGAGTTCTACGACGTCAAAGTGTCTTTTTTGTCCTAAATCAACTGTGAAGCTACCAGTTGTAGCATCATTTGAAAGAGCCCAGCTAGTATCGTCTTTACCGTCTGTAAGGTGACTTTCTTTGTAGAGATGGTTCTGACGAGTCGAACTTGCTGTTACAGTTGCACCTTTGGCAAAGTCAGTCGCATACATTTGATCTAGAGTCGCTTTGAATTCTTTCAAGCGAGCCACGTCAGCATCTGCGAATTTACCTTCTTTGTTTGGTGGAATGTTGAGAAGAAGTGGCGTTCCACGACCAACAGACTTGAAGTAGATATCCATCAATTCTTTGAGGGATTTTGGTTGCTGGTTATCGTGGTAGAACCAGCCAGAGCGGATGGAAACATCTGCTTCTCCTACAGAGTACATATCTCCGTCAGGGTCACCGTGGTTAAGGTATTCGTTCTTAACATTTTCGGTGATGTTTGCTTTCTTGACCTTATGCCATACAGGGTCACCGGCGATACCACGCTCATTTCCAATCCAACGGATACTTGTTGGTTCGGCAGAGAAAATAGCGATATCTCCCTCAGCTTCCTTGATGTATTTGAACCACTCATCAAAAGTATAGGTTACTTTTTGGGCACCGCTACCGCGTGCTCCATCCATCCAAACTTCGATAAATTTACCCTTATTACCGTATTTTGGATTACCAAGGATTTCTTTTAGTTGATTGAGGTAGTATTCGTTGTATTCTTTTTGAGTAGCTACCTTATATTTAGGGCTATTAACATCCCACGGTGATAGGTAAACACCCATGTTCATATCGTATTTAGTAGCAGATTTAGAGATTTCTTCTAAAAGGTCACCCTTTCCATCTTTCCATGGACTTGCAGCTACGGTATGATTTGTATATTTAGATGGGTAAATAACGAAACCATCGTGGTGTTTGACAACCATAATAGTTCGTTTAAAACCGGTTTCCTTTAGAGTACGGATCCATTGGTCTGTATCTAAGTTAGTTGGATTGAAGTTTTTAGGATTTTCATTTCCATGTCCCCATTCAGAATTAGTATAAGTATTCATACCATAGTGGATGAAGGCAGCTAATTCTTCCTTGTGATAATCAAGTTGAGCCTTGCTTGGAAGCGGGCCGTGATTTCCGATTTCTGTTTCTTTATCTTCTGGATGAGTGGCAGGTAAAACATTTGAAGTCGGATTAGAGCTATCAGAGATTTTTTCGTATTCAAAGACGACATCATTCACACCCTTGTGCTGGATGCTGGCTTCTAAGCGTGGAGTGATTGCGCGGTAGCCTGCGATTTCTTTTGCTTCAAAAGTATTTACAAAGGAAACATCGTATTCTTTCCGTCATTATTATCAGTAACAACATCTGCTAATTCTTGCTCTGAGTCTTTCAAACGATAATGAATGGCAAATGAACCTTTATTCACTTTATAAACCACCTTGATGACCCGTGTTCCTGGAGCTGTTTTGCTGACGACCTTGTAGGTCCACTCATCTTTGAGTTGTTTGTTGATTTCGACGCCATCAATAGAGACAATCTGGTATTTCTCTTGATTTTTTGTATAGAAGTCGGTCTTAGCGATTTCTTTTTTGAAGTCATAGTCAAAAGCTGTTCCAACTTCGGTCTTTTCAACGAAAGTATCATCAGTTTTGATTGGATTACCAGTTTCATCTACGTGTTGAACCACTACACGTCCGTAATCGATTCCTTTAATGAGTGTCGCAACACCATTTTCATCGAAAGAATATTGATTTTCACCAATAACAGCAGTTTTATTTCTGAACATTTCTCCTTCAGGAGTAAAGTAATATCGTTTTCCGTTATCACCTTGGTACCAACCTTTGACACCATATTTTGCGATAATATCTTTTACCCATTTGACTTGCTCAGGTGAGAGGACAATCCCACCACCGAAACGGTCTTTGTCAGGGATGCCGTTTTCAATTGTGCCGTGTTGGTGAACACCGACTACTTTACCATCACCGTTGATAATACCAGCACCTGAAAGGCCTGAAACAGAAGTCATATGATAGGTGATGCCTTTTGAGCCTTTATCATCATAATTATCAACAGATTTCACGACACCATCAGCCTTGTAAAGTTGACCAGCTACAATTGGTTTTTTGAGCTCAGGTGAGCTTGAATCAGTTGGATATCCAATCGTGCTAACAGGATCTCCTGGTTGATAGGTTTTATTTTCTGCCAAGGGAATAAAGGTAGCAGCTTTATTTGGACTAGCGATTTGAAGAGGAACAGGTGCTACAACAGCAGCCAAGTCATTTTGATATCCTTTTCCAAATTCTTTCTTGTTCCAAAAATGAATATCTTCTTCTTTGAAAAGAGTAGTATTACCCGTTACAGGTTGAGAATTGCGAACAGCAGAATTAGAACCGAGGTTATAGTAAAACTTAGCAGAATCTCCACCTCGAATATGTCCTTCTTTTGTATCACGGTCTGATTCTAAAAAGTTGTGAGCGACAGTCAAGATGACATTTGGTGCCACAAAAATACCAGAACCAGACACGATATAGCGTTGGGAACCACCATTGTAAATAGTGTAAATCATACTAGCAGCAGTAGCAGGTTGTCCTTCATAAGGGACGTGCTTCAAATCTAGACCACCGTTGATGATCGCACGATTACCATTTTCAGCTTCTTTTGGAAGTTCTTCCTTGTTTTTTAGAATGCTTTCTGTCTCAACTTTAGGACTATCCTTCTTGTCTACGATTGCTGAAGTATCTATGTTTTTTACGGGCGTGTCAGGATAAGCTTGATCGTGGATTTCTTCAGGAAGTAAGTCAGTAGTCTTAGTATCTGCTACAGATTTTTCTTCTGCTGGTTTAACAGTTTTCTCTGCTTGCTCTGATTTTTGAGGTGTAGAGGTTACAGGACTTTCATTTTTAACTTCTGGTTTAGTTTTTTCAGCCTCGACCAATTTTTCTACGTTTGGTTGAGAACTTGTAGCTTCAATTTTTGCTTCGTCAGCTAGTGCTGTTCCAGATGCAAAAAAAGCGAGTCCAACCATAACCGAAGCAACTCCAACGGTTAATTTTCTGATGCTAAAAGTTTGCCCTTTTTCAAAAAGGTATCGATTCATAATGTACTCCTAGTTTGAATAAAGACAGTCAGCTACTGTCTGAGCCCAAGTATGACTTGGAAACGATTTTCTTTAATGATAGTTAATTTGTGTAATAGTTTGAGTATAACCTTCCTCCTATTTAAGCGTTTTCATCTTAAGATAAAAAAATTTAAATTGCTATCTTAATCTTTAAAATGACCTAAAAACATTAACATGACAAATATACTAAATTATTCCAAGAAATGCAATAGAGAAATGTAAGAAAGTCCAATTAATTTAAAGAAAATCCATCCTGCTATTTTGTGGAACATAGAAGGATGGATTTTAACGAAGTTTAGAGTAGATTTCGTATGACCTCTTCAATTTGTTTTGGGTCTGTTTTTGAAGAGAAGCGTTCAGAGACTTGCCCATCTCGACCGATGAGAAACTTAGCGAAATTCCATTCGATTCGTTTTCCTAGTGGACCAGATTTCTGGTCTTTCAACCAAACATAGAGAGGGTCTGTCTCCTTGCCGTTGACCTTGATTTTGGCAAAACGTGGGAAAGCGGTCTGGTAATGTAGGCTACAGAAGGCGTTGATTTCCTCTGCGCTACCTGGTGCTTGTCCCATAAACTGATTGCAAGGGAAGTCTAAAATCTCAAAACCTTGGTCTTGATAACGGTCATAGAGCTCTTGAAGTCCCTGGTACTGGGGTGTTAAACCACATCCAGTAGCAGTGTTGACAATCAAGAGAACTTTCCCACGATAGGTATCTAGGGGAGTTTCTTGGTTGTCTTGGTTCAAGACTGAAAAATCGTATAGTGAAGTCATTGATTGCTTTTCTCCTTCTGATTGGTATTTTTAGGAGTTTTCTCCTCCTGAAGTGATAGAAATCCGTAGGTCAGAGTTCCAAAAATGCTGCCGATAATCAAGCCATACATCAGGAAAGGAACACTTTTATCGAATTGCATGAGCAACTTCCCAAAATCTGAAAAGGACATCTGCTGAACGAAGACTTTATGAAAGATGAGTAAGGTAAAGAGACTAATCTGAATACCGATAAACACAATCCAACTTCGAAATTTGATTTGGGCTTTGCTGTAGGTTTTGAGGATGATTTCTGACTTGTCATCTTTTTCCAGATGGAGTTCTTTGACGACTCTTTGAGTTTTTAAAGTAATGAAAAAAATGAGTCCAGAGTAAACGTAGGGCATGGCATAGCGAACGACCTCTATGAAGCGTCCAAATAACAGATAAAACAAAAAGAGGAAGAAGGAAGAATAAACGATTTGGATCATGGAACGGGCGCAAGCCTTGTAGATAATCTCTTGTCGGCATTCATCAAAAGGGCCTTGGATATGAAAGAGATTTCGAAGTAGGCGAGTGGTGAAGTCTTCTTTTTTCATGTTAGTAACCTCCTAAATGAGCGGTTTTACTGACTTTCTTTTACGAATTGATAGAGATAATAAAGATAAGTGATAGAAGAAAGGATAGCGATAGTGAACAGTAAATAATATTTCCAACCGCTTGAGATGAGCATCAGTTGTGGAAAAGATAGAATTATAAAGTATAGTGCTAAGTTAAGTGTGCGCGTTTTTGGGGAGTCAATCTTTAGATAAGTCAGTCCTTTGTTAAGTGCTAGAATAAAGACTAGCACGAGGAATGTCTCGTCGATTGGCAAGTTCCCTGAAACGATGATGAAGATGAACAGAGAACTGAACAAAAGATGATAGGTAAGTAAAGTTAGTAATGATTTCATAGGGCACCTCTTAATCCTGGTCTTTTTTAGCTCTTGCAATACGAAGTGAGTCGACAATATGCATCATCACTCCGAAAAAGAAAGCTCCCAGTATAGTTTTAAAAATATGTTTTGTATTTAGAAGAGAACTGATAAAATTTGGATTTTCACTTGTTAGGGTATCAATGAGTGGAATTATAAAAATATCACTGTTCCATAAATCGAACCTGCTTTCAGACCAGGATAGCGTGACTGTTTCTGTTCTTTTTTCATAAGGTATCTCCTAATCATTATCCTGATCTTTCTTAGTTTTTGCAATGCGACGGGAGATGAGGAACTGTATGCTCGCTCCGAAGAAAATAGAACCGAGAATGCTTGATACACCATTCCTTATAGTGAGAAGAGAATGAAAATAGTCCTGACCTTCACCTATGAGTATATGGAGAAGAGGAGTTATAAAAAACATCCATAGACCAAAGAACAAACCTGCTTTCAGACCTGGGTAGTGTAGTTGCTTACTTTCTTTCTCGCTCAGCATATCTGGATCAATAGCTGTAATCCCTGTTTTTTTCATTTGGTAGGTGACATAGCCAGCAGCGATGAGGGCAATCACTAAAATCAGAGGAGGATAGATTAGAGCCACTTCTTGAGGATATTTATAGGCCAGAAGGAGTGGAATAAGATTTCCGAAAATCATCAGATAAAAGAGGAAGATAAAGACTTGATTGCCAATACGATCAGCCTCGCGTCGTTTGTGTTCGTCGAGAGGGCCAGAAATTCCGTATATGCGTTTGATGAGTTTTTCAGTGAAGGTTTCTTTTTTCATGAGTTGGCTCCTTTTTTAAAAATTATCCTCCCAAAAGAGACTGTTGAGGTCAGTTTGGAGGCTGCGGGCGAGATTGAGACAGAGTTCCAGGGTTGGGTTGTACTTGTCGTTCTCAATCATATTGATGGTTTGTCTCGAGACACCGATATCCTTGGCTAGTTCGAGCTGGGAAATGCCCAGTTCCTTGCGAAATTCTTTCACACGATTCATCTGTTCTCCTTTCTGATTTTTGTCGTATATATTTGACTATATTATATTCTTCTATGGAGTGAATGTCAAGCATATTTGACATATTTCTTAAAGAAATCTTACTTTTTTTGACCTATTTGTCTGACTAGTGCAAGCTAGTCGGATTTGTGGTAAAATAGATAGGATATGACAAAAGAATTTCATCATGTAACGGTCTTACTCCACGAAACGGTTGATATGCTCGACGTAAAGCCTGACGGTATCTACGTTGATGCGACTTTGGGTGGAGCGGGCCATAGCGAATATTTATTAAGTAAATTAAGTGAAAAAGGCCATCTCTATGCCTTTGACCAGGACCAGAATGCCATTGACAATGCGCAGAAACGCTTGGCACCATACATTGAAAAGGGGATGGTGACTTTTATCAAGGATAATTTCCGTCATTTACAGGCACGTTTGCGCGAAGATGGTGTTCAGGAAATTGATGGAATTTGTTATGACTTGGGAGTGTCTAGTCCTCAATTGGATCAGCGTGAGCGTGGTTTCTTATAAAAAGGATGCGCCACTGGACATGCGCATGAATCAGGATGCTAGTCTTACAGCCTATCAAGTGGTGAATCACTATGACTATCATGACTTGGTTCGTATTTTCTTTAAGTATGGCGAGGACAAATTCTCTAAACAGATTGCGCGTAAGATTGAACAGGCACGTGAAGTGAAGCCAATTGAGACAACGACTGAGTTGGCAGAGATTATCAAGTCGGCCAAACCTGCCAAGGAGCTCAAGAAGAAGGGCCATCCTGCCAAGCAGATTTTCCAGGCTATTCGAATTGAAGTTAACGATGAGCTGGGGGCGGCAGATGAATCTATCCAGCAGGCTATGGAGATGCTGGCTCTAGATGGTAGAATTTCAGTGATTACCTTTCATTCCTTAGAAGACCGCTTGACCAAGCAATTGTTCAAGGAAGCTTCAACGGTTGAAGTTCCAAAAGGCTTGCCTTTCATCCCAGATGACCTCAAGCCCAAGATGGAATTGGTGTCCCGTAAGCCCATCTTGCCAAGTGCAGAAGAATTAGAAGCCAATAACCGCTCGCATTCAGCCAAGTTGCGCGTGGCCAGAAAAATTCACAAGTAAGAGGAAAAAATGGTAGATAAGAAAGAAACAACCAGTCAATTCTTGCAGAATCGTATAAAAAAATTCTCACGTGTGGAGAAGGCTTTTTATCTTTCCATTGCGTTTACGGCTCTCGTCTTAGCAGTGAGTATTATCTTTATGCAGACACGACTCTTGCAAGTGCAAAGTGATTTGACAAAAATCAATGCGCAGATAGAGGAGAAGAAGACAGAACTGGACGATGCCAAGCAGGAAGTGAATGAATTGATTCGTTCCGAGCGCTTGAAAGAAATTGCAGATAAAAAAGATTTGAAATTGAATAATGAAAATATCCGAACAGCGGAGTAAGATATGAAATGGACAGAAAAAATAACCCGATTTGCGGTAAAAAATCGTAAATCTCCGGCAGAAACCGTAGAATAGTTGGCAAGTACATCAGTTTGTTAGCTGTCGTACTTTTCGCTATCTTTTTGGTCAATTTTGCTGTTATTATCGGGAGTGGTAGTAAATTTGGTACTGACTTGGTAAAAGAAGCTAATAAGGTTCACCAAACAACTCGCACAGTCCCTGCTAAGCGTGGGACTATCTATGACCGAAATGGAGTGCCTATCGCTGAAGATGCGACCTCTTATAACGTATATGCTGTTATTGATAAAAAATACAAGTCAGCAACTGGAAAAATTCTTTATGTAGAGGATTCGCAGTTTAATAAGGTAGCTGAAGTCTTCCATAAGTATTTGGATATGGATGAAGCTTATGTGAAAGAGCAACTGGCTCAACCAAATCTGACCCAGGTTTCCTTTGGTACAAAAGGAAATGGGATTACTTATGCCAATATGATGGCGATTAAAAAAGAATTAAAAGAGGCTAGTGTTGAAGGGATTGACTTTACAACTAGTCCTAACAGAAGCTATCCAAATGGGCAATTTGCTTCTAGTTTTATTGGTTTAGCCCAACTTCATGAAAATGAGGATGGTAGCAAGAGTTTGTTAGGAACTTCTGGTTTAGAGAGTTCCTTGAATACTATTCTTGCAGGGACAGATGGGATTATTACCTATGAAAAAGACCGTTTAGGAAATATCGTCCCAGGTACGGAACTGGTATCGCAACAAACTGTGGATGGCAAGGATGTTTATACAACATTGTCTAGTCCGCTCCAATCTTTCATGGAAACTCAGATGGATGCCTTTCTAGAAAAAGTAAAAGGTAAGTACATGACCGCGACCTTGGTCAGTGCAAAGACCGGTGAAATCCTCGCTACCACCCAACGACCTACCTTTAATGCAGATACTAAAGAAGGAATCACTGAGGACTTTGTTTGGCGTGATATTCTTTATCAAAGTAACTATGAACCAGGATCAGCCATGAAGGTTATGACGTTAGCTTCTTCTATTGATAATAATACCTTCCCAAGTGGAGAATACTTCAATAGCAGTGAATTAAAAATAGCGGATGTGACGATTCGAGATTGGGATGTTAATGATGGTTTGACTACTGGTGGGATGATGACTTTCTTACAAGGTTTCGCTCACTCCAGTAATGTTGGAATGAGTCTACTTGAACAAAAAATGGGAGATACTACTTGGTTGGATTATCTAAACCGCTTTAAATTTGGGGTCCCAACTCGCTTTGGCTTGACAGATGAATACGCTGGTCAACTTCCAGCTGATAATATTGTCAATATTGCCATGAGTGCATTTGGTCAGGGGATTTCTGTAACGCAGACGCAAATGATTCGTGCCTTTACAGCCATTGCCAATGATGGCGTCATGCTGGAACCTAAATTTATTACGGTACCTTGTATGATCCAAAATGATCAAACCGTTCGTAAATCTCAAAAAAAGAAATCGTAGGAAATCCCTGTTTCGAAAGATGCAAATAGCCAAACTCGTACTCACATGGTCTTGGTAGGAACGGATCCTAGATATGGAACTATGTACAATCATGGTACAGGAAAAGCAACTGTCAATGTTCCAGGTCAAAATGTAGCCCTCAAGTCTGGTACAGCCCAAATCGCTGACGAGAAAAATGGAGGCTACTTAGTTGGTTCTACCAACTACATTTTCTCGGTTGTGGCTATGAACCCTGCTGAAAATCCTGATTTTATCTTGTATGTAACGGTTCAACAACCTGAACATTATTCAGGTATCCAGTTGGGAGAATTTGCCAACCCAATCTTGGAGCGGGCTTCAGCTATGAAAGAATCTCTCAATCTTCAATCTCCAGCCAAAAATTTAGATAAAGTTACGACAGAATCTTCTTATGCAATGCCTAGCATCAAGGATATTTCACCTGGTGAGTTGGCGGAAGCCTTACGCCGAAATATTGTGCAACCAATCGTTGTAGGTACTGGAACAAAGATTAAAGAGACTTCTGTAGACGAAGGGACCAATCTTGCACCAAACCAACAAGTTCTCCTTTTATCGGATAAGGTAGAAGAAATTCCAGACATGTATGGCTGGAAAAAAGAGACTGCCGAGACCTTTGCTAAATGGTTGGATATTGAACTGGAATTTGAAGGTTCAGGTTCCGTTGTTCAGAAGCAAGATGTTCGGACTAATACAGCTATCAAAAACATTAAAAAAATTAAATTAACTTTAGGAGACTAATATGTTTATTTCTATTAGTGCTGGAATTGTGACATTTTTACTAACTTTAGTAGGAATTCCGGCCTTTATCCAATTTTATAGAAAGGCGCAAATTACAGGCCAGCAAATGCATGAGGATGTCAAACAGCACCAGGCAAAAGCTGGAACTCCTACAATGGGAGGTTTGGTTTTCTTAATTGCTTCTGTTTTGGTTGCCTTCTTTCTTGCCTTATTTAGTAACCAACTCAGCAATAATGTCGGCATGATTTTATTTATCTTGGTTCTTTATGGTTTAATCGGATTTTTAGATGACTTCCTCAAGGTTTTCCGTAAAATCAATGAGGGACTGAATCCCAAACAGAAATTGGCTCTTCAGCTTCTAGGTGGCGTCATTTTCTACCTTTTCTATGAGCGCGGTGGCGATATGCTTTCAGTCTTTGGTTACCAAGTGCATCTAGGGATTTTCTATATTGTCTTCGCCCTTTTCTGGCTAGTTGGTTTTTCAAACGCAGTCAACTTGACTGACGGCATTGATGGTCTAGCTAGTATTTCAGTGGTGATTAGTTTATCTGCTTATGGAGTTATTGCCTATGTACAAGGTCAGATGGATATCCTTCTAGTGATTCTTGCCATGATTGGTGGTTTACTTGGTTTCTTCGTCTTTAACCACAAACCTGCTAAGGTCTTTATGGGGGATGTGGGAAGTTTGGCTCTCGGTGGAATGCTGGCAGCTATCTCGATGGCCCTCCACCAAGAATGGACTCTCTTGATTATCGGAATTGTTTATGTCTTTGAAACAACTTCAGTCATGATGCAAGTCAGTTATTTCAAAATGACAGGTGGCAAACGTATTTTCCGTATGACACCTGTGCATCACCATTTTGAGCTTGGAGGATTGTCTGGTAAAGGAAATCCTTGGAGCGAGTGGAAGGTCGACTTCTTCTTTTGGGGAGTGGGACTTCTAGCAAGTCTCCTGACCCTAGCAATTTTGTATTTGATGTAAGAATAGCACCCTGGTATGTCAGGGTGTTTTTGCATTCTAAAAAATATTGGTCAATTAAAGTCAAATCTCTTGACCTTTTCTGACTAATGTAGTATATTATGAACGTAAGGTAAATGAAAGCCTTACTCGAATACTTATACTCAATAAAAATCAAAGAGAAAACTAGGAAGCTAGCCGCAGCTTGTTCAAAATATTGTTTTGAGGTTGCAGATAGAGCTGACGTGGTTTGAAGAGATTTTCGAAGAGTATTATTTAAAGTAAAATAGAAAGAGGTGTATCTATGTTTAATCTAGAAATCTTCAGAAGTAAAGATAGTCTACTCCTGCTTGACAAAGAAAAACCAGAAATAGTACCTAGAGTAGCCATTTAGCTAGTCTAAATTTTTTAAAACAAAGGTCAAAGATAGTCAATATCAGTAATCATAACTAAGTAAACAAAAAGAGGTAAAGAATATGAACAACAACTTTAATAACTTTAACAACATGGATGATCTATTTAACCAATTGATGGGTGGTATGCGAGGATATAGTTCTGAAAACCGTCGCTACTTGATTAATGGACGTGAAGTGACACCTGAGGAATTTGCTCACTATCGTGCAACTGGTCAATTACCAGGAAATGCAGAAGTTGATGGCCAAATGCAACAACAGGCTTCAGGTATGAAGCAAGACGGTGTCCTTGCTAAACTCGGTCGTAACTTGACAGCAGAAGCTCGTGAAGGCAAGTTGGATCCTGTTATCGGACGAAACAAGGAAATTCAAGAAACATCTGAAATCCTCTCACGCCGCACCAAGAACAATCCTGTTTTAGTCGGAGATGCAGGTGTTGGTAAGACAGCAGTTGTCGAAGGTCTAGCGCAAGCCATTGTGAACGGTGATGTTCCAGCTGCTATTAAGAACAAGGAAATTATTTCCATTGATATCTCAGGTCTTGAGGCTGGGACTCAATACCGTGGTAGCTTTGAAGAAAACGTTCAAAATCTAGTCAATGAGGTTAAAGAAGCAGGGAATATTATCCTCTTCTTTGATGAAATTCACCAAATCCTCGGTGCTGGATCTACTGGAGGTGACAGTGGTTCTAAGGGGCTTGCGGATATTCTCAAGCCAGCCCTCTCTCGTGGAGAATTGACAGTGATTGGGGCAACGACTCAAGATGAATACCGTAACACGATTTTTGAAGAATGCGACTCTTGCTCGTCGTTTCAACGAAGTCAAGGTCAATGCTCCTTCAGCAGAGGATACTTTTAAGATCCTTCAAGGAATTCGTGACCTTTATCAACAACACCACAATGTCATCTTGCCAGATGAAGTCTTGAAAAGCGACAGTAGATTATTCTGTTCAATACATTCCTCAACGTAGCTTGCCAGATAAGGCAATCGACCTTGTCGATGTAACGGTCAGCTCACTTGGCGACTCAGCATCCTGTAACAGATGTGCATGCTGTTGAACGTGAAATAGAGGTAGAAAAAAAGACAAGCAAGAAAAAAAGCAGTTGAGGCAGAAGATTTTTGAAGCGACTCTAAACTATAAAAACACGCATCGCAGAATTGGAAAAGAAAAATCGAAAACCACACAGAAGATATGAAAGTGACTGCAAGTGTCAATGATGTGGCTGAATCTGTAGAACGGATGACGGATATTCCAGTGTCACAAATGGGAGCATCTGATATCGAACGTTTGAAAGATATGGCTCATCGCTTGCAAGATAAGGTAATCGGTCAAGACAAAGGTACCGTAGAAGCTGTTGCTCGTGCTATCCGTCGTAACCGTGCTGGTTTTGATGAAGGTAATCGCCCAATTGGTAGCTTCCTCTTTGTAGGTCCAACTGGTGTTGGTAAGACTGAGTTGGCTAAACAATTGGCTCTTGATATGTTCGGAACGAAAGATGCTATCATCCGTTTGGACATGTCAGAATACAGCGACCGCACAGCTGTATCTAAATTGATTGGTACAACTGCAGGTTATGTTGGTTACGATGACAACAACAATACCTTGACAGAACGCGTCCGTCGCAATCCATACTCTATCATTCTCTTGGACGAAATTGAAAAGGCTGACCCTCAAGTCATTACCCTTCTCCTCCAAGTCTTGGATGATGGTCGTTTGACAGATGGTCAAGGAAATACAGTAAACTTCAAGAACACTGTCATTATTGCAACATCAAATGCTGGATTTGGTTATGAAGCCAACTTGACAGAAGATGCGGACAAACCAGAATTGATGGACCGTTTGAAACCATTCTTCCGTCCAGAATTCCTCAACCGCTTTAATGCAGTTATTGAGTTCTCACACTTGACTAAGGAAGATCTTTCTAAGATTGTAGATTTAATGTTGGCTGAAGTCAACCAAACCTTGGCTAAGAAAGACATTGACTTGGTAGTCAGTCAAGTGGCTAAGGACTATATCACAGAAGAAGGCTATGACGAAGTCATGGGTGTTCGTCCTCTCCGTCGCGTGGTTGAACAAGAAATTCGTGATAAGGTAACGGACTTCCACTTGGATCATTTAGATGCCAAACACTTAGAAGCAGATATGGAAGATGGTGGTTTAGTTATTCGTGAAAAAAGCCTAATACTCTTCGAAAATCTCTTCAAACCACGTCAACTTCGCCTTGCCGTACTCAAGTACAGCCTGCGGCTAGTTTCCTAGTTTGCTCTTTGATTTTCATTGAGTATAAGACAAAATTTTGAGAATAAAAAAGAAGGAACCAGCTGAAAAAAACTGGTTCCTTTTTTTACGTTTAGATGACATGACGCTCAAAGGCATCATCTGAAATCCCTTGCTCCAAGATGAGTTTTGCCCATTCTTTAGCAGAAAAGAGACTGTGGTCCTTGTAGTTTCCGCAAGATTCGATGGTTGTTCCAGGGACATCTTCCCAAGTAGTAGTCTCAGCGATTTCCTTGAGCGAATCCTTGATAACTAGCAGCGATTTCGGCACTGGTGTGACGCCCCCACATAATCATGTGGAAACCTGTGCGACAACCAAATGGAGAACAGTCAATCATGCCGTCAATGCGGGTACGGATGAGTTTTGCTAAGAGGTGCTCGATAGTGTGAAGGCCAGCGGTAGGGATTGAGTCTTCGTTTGGTTGTACCAAGCGAATATCAAAATTGGAGATAACATCTCCCTTTGGCCCTGTTTCTTCCCCAATCAAGCGAACATAGGGTGCTTTGACAATGGTGTGGTCAAGTTCAAAACTTTCGACAATAACTTCTTTTGACATGGTAAATCCTTTCAGTTTTCTAATTTCATTATAACATAAAGCCGGCTCCTGAGACAGAGAGAAAACCTCTCCGAGGGTGGAGAGGTTCAAAGCGTTACTTACGATACAAGCGGTCGTATTGGTAGTATGGGTCAAAGGTTACATTGATACCCAATTTACGAAGGACATTCTTGTCTTCATCTGTCAAGATGATGGTTGAGTGAGCTTCGCTTCCTTTGAGGTTACCCAGCTCTTCCATGGCACGAGCAGCATCAGGATTTTCTGTAGCTGTGATAGCAAGGGCAATCAAAATTTCATTTGAATGCAGGCGTGGATTGCGGCTACCGAGATGATCGATTTTAAGACCTTGGATTGGCTTAACAACTTCAGGTTCGATTAGTTTTACTTCTTTAGCAATGTCAGCTGATTTCTTGATGGCGTTGATAAGAGCAGCGGCTGTAGGGCCAAAGAGTTCTGAGTTCTTACCAGTCACGATTTCCCCATTTGGCAATTCAAGGGCTAGGGCTGGTCCGCCAGTTTCTTCAGCTTTTTGACGCGCAACGACAGCAACCTTGCGGTCTGCAGGTGTGATACCGAGGTCGTTCATAAGCAACTCAATTTTCTTGACAGCAGATTCGCCCACTTTTTCAGCTTTGAAATCAAGCACTGTTTGATAGTAGCGACGGATGATTTCTTGTTTAGAGGCTTCGATAGCAGCCTCATTATCTGTAATAGCGAAACCAACCATGTTAACACCCATATCTGTCGGAGAAGCGTATGGAGATTCACCAAGAATACGTTCTAACATACGCTTGAGCACTGGGAAAATCTCTATATCACGGTTGTAGTTGACAGTGGTTTCTCCGTAGGTTTGGAGATGGAAAGGGTCAATCATGTTGACATCATCAAGGTCAGCTGTAGCAGCCTCGTAGGCCAAATTGACTGGGTGATGAAGGGGAAGATTCCAAACTGGGAAGGTTTCAAATTTAGCGTAGCCAGACTTGATACCATTGATTTGGTCGTGGTACATATTGGACATACAGGTTGCCAATTTTCCAGAACCAGGTCCAGGAGCGGTTACGACGATCAAGTTACGACTGGTTTTGATGTAGTCGTTTTTCCCCATGCCTTCAGGAGAAATAATGTGATCCATATCCGTCGGATATCCTTTGATTGGATAATGAAGATAAGAATCAATTCCGTTTTTATCGAGTTGGTTGCGGAAGGCATCTGCAGCTGGTTGGCCAGCGTACTGTGTGATGACCACTGAGCCAACAAAAATTCCCAGTTCATTGAATTTATCAATCAGACGAAGAACTTCTTGGTCATAAGAAATGCCCAAGTCACCACGTGCTTTAGAATGCTCGATGTTACTTGCATTAATGGCAATCACAACCTCAACCTGCTCTTTCAATTCTTGCAAGAGCTTGATTTTATTGTCAGGCTCATAGCCAGGAAGAACACGGGCAGCGTGGAAGTCTTCTAACATTTTGCCACCAAACTCCAAGTAGAGCTTACCGTCAAATTGGTTAATGCGCTCCAAAATGTGGTCGCGCTGTAGATTCAAATATTGTTCAGAACTAAAAGCTTGTTTTTTCATTTTTTTACCTCTGACCTCTATTATAATAAAAAATTGGAAGTTAGGAAACTATGGAGTTAAAAAAGGAATCAAAAAGATTAGGCAAACGCTTGCATAAAATTTTAAAAAGCGCTATCATAGACTACAGATTATTAAAATAATGAGGTAAGAAGATGCAAGAAAAGTGGTGGCATAATGCCGTAGTCTATCAAGTTTATCCTAAGAGCTTTATGGATAGCAACGGAGATGGAATTGGCGATTTGCTAGGAATTACCAGTAAGTTAGACTATCTAGCCAAGTTAGGAATTACAGCGATTTGGCTTTCTCCAGTTTATGACAGTCCTATGGATGATAATGGCTACGATATTGCTGATTATCAAGCGATTGCAGCTATTTTTGGGACCATGGAGGATATGAACCAACTAATCGCGGAAGCCAAGGAGCGTGATATTCGTATCATCATGGACTTGGTGGTCAATCATACCTCGGATGAACATGCTTGGTTTATTGAGGCCTGTGAAAATCCTGATAGCCCTGAGCGTGACTACTATATCTGGCGAGATGAGCCTAATGATCTAGATTCTATCTTTAGTGGGTCTGCTTGGGAATACGATGAAAAATCAGGTCAATACTATCTTCACTTTTTCAGCAAGAAACAGCCGGATCTCAACTGGGAGAATGAAAAACTTCGCCAGAAAATTTATGAGATGATGAACTTCTGGATTGATAAAGGAATTGGCGGTTTCCGCATGGATGTCATTGACATGATTGGGAAAATTCCTGACGAGAAAGTAGTTAATAACGGTCCCATGCTCCACCCCTATCTCAAGGAGATGAATCAGGCGACCTTTGGAGATAAGAATCTCTTGACAGTAGGGGAAACCTGGGGGGCAACACCAGAAATTGCCAAGCTCTACTCTGATCCAAAGGGGCAAGAATTGTCTATGGTCTTCCAGTTTGAACACATCTGTCTTCAGTATCAGGAAGGGCAACCTAAGTGGCACTATCAAAAAGAGCTGAATATCCCTAAGTTGAAAGAGATTTTCAACAAATGGCAGACAGAGTTAGGAGTTGAGGATGGCTGGAATTCGCTTTTCTGGAACAATCATGATCTCCCTCGTATTGTCTCAATCTGGGGGAATGACCAAGAATACCGAGAAAAATCTGCCAAAGCTTTTGCAATCTTACTTCATCTCATGAGAGGGACTCCTTATATCTACCAAGGTGAGGAAATTGGGATGACAAATTATCCGTTTGAAACACTGGACCAAGTAGAAGATATTGAATCCCTCAACTATGCGCGTGAGGCTCTTGAAAAAGGTGTTCCTATGGAAGAAATCATGGACAGTATCCGTGTCATTGGACGTGACAATGCTCGTACTCCTATGCAATGGGACGAGAGCAAACGCTGGTTTCTCAACAGGTCAACCTTGGTTGGCAGTCAATCCAAACCATCAAGAAATCAACGTTCAAGAAGTGCTGGCAAATCCAGATTCTATTTTCTATACCTATCAGAAGTTGGTTCAAATCCGTAAGGAGAATAGCTGGCTGATTCGAGCTGACTTTGAATTGCTTGATACGGCTGACAAAGTCTTTGCCTACATCCGTAAAGATGGCGCTCGTCGATTCTTAGTTGTGGCTAACTTGTCCAATGAAGAGCAAGACTTTGACCGTAGAAGGAAGAGTTAAGTCAATCTTGATTGAAAACACTACTGCTAAAGAAGCAGTTGAAAAACAAACCTTGGCTCCATGGGATGCCTTCTGTGTGGAACTAACGGATTAAAATAAGTGAACAGCACCGCAAAAGTTAGATTTTTTCTGTCTGACTTTTGGGGTGCTGTTTAATTTGTGGATGTTTTTTTATTTTACAGATAGAAAAAGAGAAGACCAAATGGTCTTCTCAACGGGGGAACTGAGTCATTAGAAAGAATCAATCAAAGAGGGTTATTAGTCTTTGAAATTCTTTTGGAAGATGAGGAGAGACAAGATAGAAGTAATGGCTGCCAAGAAGAGGAAGGCAGTTGCTTCTTGTTCCCCAGTTGCAGGGAGTAGTCTTTCCTTGTCTTCTTTGATTGTAGCTGTGACAGAAGCTTTTTCATCTTTTGCTGATGAATTATCTGTTACGGCTGGAGTAGGTTTTTCAGTCTCTCTTGGTAGAACATACTCAGGAAGAGTCACAACTGGTGGCGCTTCTGTACCAACTGAGCTTTGTTTGCTACCTACCTCAATCACTCGATCTATAGCTGGAGTTGCTTCTGTTTGGAGAACCTTGCGATTGTCACCGTCCACTTCAACATACTCGACTAAGAGACCGTCTTTTCCTTCTGATAGAACCTGCTCTCTTCCTTTGTCTAATTGTGGGTTTTCGCGACGAATAGTCTTAAACGGCACGATCTTATTGACGATTTCCAAACTTGGAAGTGTAAAGACAAGATCTTTAACCCCTTCCTCAGGACTTGAAGAAGTAATTGGTTTCTCAGGTTGCGTCGGTTTTTCAGGCTGAGCTGGCTTTTCAGGCTCGGCAGGTTTTTCCGGTTGCGCTGGAGTTTCCGGTTGCGCTGGCTTTTCAGGCTGAGCCGGAGTTTCCGGTTGAGTTGGTTTTTCAGGTTCAGCAGGTTTCTCAGGCTGAGCTGCTTCGAGCTTGCTGATTTGTTCGAGAGCAGTTTTTAGCGCTTGATTGACTGCTTCCTGGGTTTTAGCTTCTTGGATTGCAGCAATGGCTTGGTCAGCAATTGTTAGCAATTGCTTCTTAGCTTCCTTGTTGGATCCAAGCTCAGCGACTTTTTTCTCGATAGCTTTCGTCAAGCTGTCCATAGCCTTATCGTACTCAATTTCCGGTTGTTTTGGTTCAGCAGGTTGATCAGGTTTAGAAGGTTCTTCAGGCTGTTCCGGTTGCGCTGGACTAGGTTCCTCTTGGCCTCTTTGATAGTTCTCGTCCTTGGACAGGATATCTTGTAAGGCGCTGACAGTCAACATGACTTCTTGAACATCCACAGCTTCTGTACTGAGTTGGTTTCTCAATTTTTCTAGATTTGCTTGGAAAGCTTGACGTGCAGTAGCCGTATTTTTCAAACCTGCTGGATCAAAGTTTGACAGATCATCTTTCCATTTAGAGATAGACTGGATGATATCTGCCTTGCTGTAGAGTTCACTACCTTCGCCACGAGTGATAAATTGGTCTACCTGGATACCGATATTTCGAGATAAATCGTTTCGTTCAGGATCGAGTTGAAGGGTGACTGCGTGCAAGTTTTCATCCAGACCTTTTAGGCTAACCAGAGTTTGATTGCCTTGGCGTTGGGCAGCGTGACCGCTAAAGTATTTCTTGCCATCAATGGTTGAAGCATTTCCCATGCCATCTTGGTAAGGAACTTCTTTGCCATCTAGAAAGACTTTGTAGATACCATGATTTGGATCGACATAGCCCTTGATATCAAGACCAGTACCGTAGAAGTAAGCTGTTACGGTTGTCTTTTTCTTTTGCTCGTCAGTTAAGCGACCAAAGGAAGCCCAAGACTCCGTTTTTTGGTACTTGTCTGCCGAATTGGTTTCATGGTGCCAGCCAGGACTGTAATCCAACTGACTAGCTTGGTCATCATAACTTGTTTGGTCCTTGATCAGCAATTCAGCTTTCATCACTTGGATGGTTGCATCGGTAGCAAAACCGAGCAGGGCACCATCAGTGACAGAAGTGAGCTTGGCTTTGAAGTCAAAGACAGAGTCGGCTTGTTCTGTAAAGTCAATCGTTGGGATGGTCACAGTCTTTTCTGTTTCTCCGTCTTTAAAGGTCACATCTTGAGTTGTATCTTGGTAAACTTTACCGTGAACCCCAGTTCCAGGTTCTGTGATAAAGCGAACAGTAGCAGCTCCCTTGCTTCCACCAACACGTTTAATTTTAACAGTGACTGGTTTTCCTTTTTCGACTTCGTAGTTGGTAGACTCGAGTTCAAACATTCCCTTGCTATCATTGTTTAGGGTGTAGATTCCTTCTGTAGCAATTGGTTCACCTGTTTTATTAACAAGGGTAATGGTATGTTGGCCAGGTGCCAAATCACCTGTCTCAAAGACTTTTTGGCTGCGTTTACGGCTAGCGTTCTTAGTTTGCACATCCGCAACTTTTTGGCCATCAACGTAGACGGACATTTCTCCATGACCTGGGTCGACTGTAGAGACGACATAGGCCTTGGTTCCTGTGAAGGTATAGCTGACTTTGGCATCTTTTTGATTGGTCCACATAGAAGTGCCACGAACACCTTCAGATTCATTGTACCAAGTTGTACCGGCTGTATCCGCTGTTGTATTTGAGTGGTATTCAAGTCCAAGAGGGTAGCCGTCTGTCTTTTCGATACTACTTGGTGTTTTGTAGACAGAGAAGTTGTTCAAGATTGGTGTAGCTTGAGCACCGGTGATGGTCACACGGATTTTTTGTGCTTCTACAGGTTTACCTTGAATCAAGCGACGGTAACCAACAGTTGAACCTTCCCCGTAAGTCACCCAACGTCCGTTGATTTCGACTTCAATCTTGAAACCAGAGATACGTTGACCTTTGGCAATATCTTCCTTGAGTTCAACGACGTCAAAGCGTCTCTTTTGCCCCAAATCGACTGTAAAGCTACCGGTTGTGGCATCATTTGAGAGAGCCCAGCTGGTGTCATCTTTACCGTCTGTGAGGTGGCTTTCCTTGTAGAGGTGGTTTTGACGAGTAGAACTTGCTGTTACAGTCGCGCCTTTGGCAAAGTCAGTCGCATACATTTGGTCTAGGGTTGCTTTGAATTCCTTCAAGCGAGCCACATCTGCATCAGCGAATTTTCCTTCTTTATTTGGTGGAATATTGAGAAGGAGTGGGGTTCCACGACCAACAGACTTGAAGTAGATATCCATTAGCTCTTTGAGTGATTTCGGCTGTTGATTGTCATGGTAGAACCAGCCCGAACGGATCGAAACATCAGCTTCCCCTACAGAATACATATCACCATCAGGGTCACCATGGTTGAGGTATTCATTTTTCACATCATCTGTGATGTTGGCTCTCTTGACTTTATGCCAAACAGGGTCGCCTGCAATACCACGTTCATTTCCGATCCAGCGAACACTTGTCGGTTGAGCAGAGAAGATAGCAATATCTCCTTCAGCTTCTTTGATGTATTTGAACCATTCATCAAAGGTATAGGTTACTTTTTGGGCACCGCTACCACGTGCACCATCCATCCAAACCTCGATAAATTTCCCTTTGTTACCGTATTCGGATTACCAAGGATTTCTTTCAGTTGGTTGAGATAGTATTCGTTGTATTCCTTTTCGGTTGCGACATGGTATTTAGGATGGTTGGCATCCCATGGTGACAAGTAAACACCCATATTCATGTCGTACTTGCTAGCAGACTTGGAAACTTCTTCGAGAAGGTCACCCTTTCCATCTTTCCATGGGCTAGCAGCTACGGTATGGTTGGTGTACTTAGATGGGTAAGCAACGAATCCGTCGTGGTGTTTAACAACCATAATAGTTCGTTTGAAGCCCGTTTCCTTCAGAGTGCGAATCCACTGGTCAGTATCCAAGTTGGTTGGATTGAAGTACCGGGGGTCTTCTTTCCCATTTCCCCATTCAGAATTGGTATAGGTGTTCATTCCGTAGTGGATGAAGGCTGCCAATTCTTCCTTGTGGTAATCGAGTTGGGCCTTGCTTGGAAGAGGTCCATGATTGCCAATCTCAGTTTCTTTATCTTCTGGATGAGCCACTGGTGGGGTCGGAGTCGCTGGATTAGCTGTATCAGCGACCGGCTCGTATTCAAAGACGACCTCATTTACACCTTTATGCTGGATGGTTGCTTCCAGACTAGTCTTGACTGGACGGTAGCCAGCAATGTCTTTTGCATGGAAGGTGTTGACAAAGGAAACGTCGTACTCTTGACCGTCATTGTTATCAACTGTCGCTTCCGCTAGTTCAGTAGTGGTTCCTTTTTGACGGTAGTAAACTTTGAAAGAGCCTTTGTTGACTTTATAGACTACCTTGATGACACGTGTACCGGCAGGCGCTTTGCTGACAACATTGTGCTCTTCAGACCAAGTATCCTTTAGTTGTTTATTGACTGCTACGCCATCAATGGATACAATTTCGTATTTGTCTTTATTCTTCTGATAGAAGTCCGTCTTCTCGATTTCTTTTTTGAAATTATAGTCAAATGGCGAATCAACAGCTGTCTGTTCGATAAAGGTATCATTATCTTTGACAGGATTTCCTTCTTCGTCTTCGTGTTGGATAACCACACGACCGTATTCAACTCCCTTGGTCAAGGTAGCAATCCCATCTTGGTTGAAAGAATATTCGTTGCTTCCGATCACAGCTTTCTCATTCCGAAGCATACGTCCTTCATCGGTAAAGTAGTAACGATTTCCGTTATCACCTTGGTACCAGCCTTTCACACCATACTGGCAATCATGTCCTTAACCCATTTCAGTTGTTCAGGTGAAAGGACGAGTCCGCCACCAAAGCGATCTTTTTCAGCCACACCATTGTCAACGGTTCCGTGTTGGTGCACCCCCAGAACTTTTCCTTGGCTATCGACAATCCCGCCACCAGACAAACCAGATACAGAAGTGGTTTTGTAGGTGATACCAGTCGTTCCCTTATCATCATAGGACTCAACAGATCGGATGGTCCCATCTGCCTTGTAAAGCTGACCAGCTAGGATAGGTTGTTTCAGTTCTTTGGAGCTCGAGTCAGTTGGATAGCCAATCGTACTGATGGCTTCTCCCGGCTGATGCGTCTTGTGCTCCGCTAAAGGCGCAAAGGTTGCTGCTTTGTTTGGACTAGCAATCGGAAGAGGAATAGGAGCTTCTACAAGAGCAAGGTCGTTCTTATAGCCTTTTCCAAACTCCTTCTTGTTCCAGAAATGGATATCCTTTTCTCTGAATAAAACCGTAGTTCCAGAAGATGGCAGTGAGTTTTTCTTTTCGCTGTTTGAACCAACGTTATAGTAGAACTGGGCAGATTTTCCACCACGAATGTGACCCTCGCCAGTTTCTTTATTGGCCTCTAAGAAGTTATGAGCAACGGTAAGGATCAGGTTAGGTGCTACGAAGATACCTGAGCCTGAAACGAGGTAGCGTTGCTCCCCTTCATTGTAAGTGCTGTAAACCATAGTAGCAGCAGTAGCAGGTTGTCCCTCGTAGTCAATGTGTTTGAGGTCTTGTCCACCGTTAATGATGGCACGGTTTCCGTTCTCAGCTTCTTTTGGAGCTTCTTCCTTGTCCTTTAGAATGCTCTTAGTTTCTACTTTTGGACTAGCTTTCTGGTCAACGATAGTAGTCGTATCGAGTTCTTTGACAGGTGTGTCGGGATAGGCACGGTCCTGAATGTCTTCAGGGAGCAAGTCAGCACTGTTGGTATCGGCAACAGGTGTTTCTTGTTTTTCAGCTTCTACACGGCCTTCTTCTTTAACTGGTTCAACCTTGGTCTCTTCTATATCTGCTACTTGTTTCATTTGCTGATCTAAATTGGATGTTGTGGCAGGAGACGTTTCGTCTGCACGCACAGTTCCAGAAGCAAAAAATGCCAGTCCCACGATAACAGATGCCACACCTACAGTCAACTTCCGAATGCTAAATGTTTGCCCTTTTTTTCAAAAAAAGGTATCGATTCATAATATACTCCTAGTTTTTTTAGAAAGGCAGTCAGCTACTGCCCAAGCCCAAGTCTGACTTGGTTACAACTTGATTTAATGAAAAAAACTCTCTGATAATTTGTAAGCCACCTTACCTCCTGTTTATAAAGCGCTTTCATTTTTAAGATAAAAAAATTTAAAAGGTCATTTCTCCCTTTAAAATGACTGAAAAGCTTTTAATATAACAAATATACTAAATTAATGAAAAGAATTGCAATAGCAAAAAAAGCAAAAAAATAAATATAAATTAAAGAAAAATCAGTTACTTTTTTTAAAGAAAAAAACGCATCCTTTCATGACTCAAACTAAATGAAAGGATACGTTTTAAAAAAAGAAATTAGAGTATTTTTTGGAGAGAATCTTGGATGGTTTGGGGGTCTGTTTTGGAAGAGAAGCGCTCAAGGACTTGCCCATCTCGACCAATGAGAAACTTAGCAAAATTCCATTCGATTCGTTTTCCTAGCGGACCAGCTTTCTGGTCTTTTTAGCCAAACATAAAGAGGATCTGCCTCCTTGCCGTTGACCTTGATCTTGGCAAAAGCGAGGGAAAGTTGTCTGATAGTGTAGGTTGCAGAAACTATTGATTTCCTCTGCGCTGCCGGGTGCTTGTCCCATGAACTGATTGCAAGGGAAATCTAGGATTTCAAAGCCCTTATCTTGATAGCGTTCATAGAGTTCTTGGAGCCCTTGGTACTGGGGGCGTTAAGCCACATCCAGTAGCAGTGTTGACAATCAAGAGCACTTTACCACGATAGCTATCCAGGGAGTTGCTTGATTATTTTTGGTTCAAAAACAGAAAAAAATCATATATACTGGTCATTTTTTTCTATATTCTCCTTATGCATTCCTGATTCAGAGTGTTTCATCTCGTGTTCCGATAAAAAGGTGTAGGTCATGGTTCCAAAGATGGCACCAATACCCAATCCTAACACTAGTAAAGGGAGCATTTTATCGAAATGGAAGAGGTCATCCCCAAAGGCATCTATGGGAAGATGCTGAACAAAGAGTTTATGAAAGACTGATAAGACAAAAGAAAGTCAAGTTGAATACTGATGAATACACCCCAACTACGAAGGTTGATTTGGCTTTTGCTGTAGCTCTTGTGATGGATTTCGGACGGGTCATCCTTGTCTAAATGTAAGTTACGAACTGCTAGTCTCGCCCTAGATGAGAGGACGAAGATAAGTCCAAAATAGAGGTAGGGCATGGCATCGCGAACCAACTCTATGAAGCGTCCAAATAGGAGATAGAACAAGAAGAGTAGGAGGGAGGAGTAAATGATTTGGATCAAGGCACGGGCACAAGCCCTGTAGATTATCTCTTGACGACATTCATCAAAAGGGCCTTGTATGTGAAAGAATAGTTTAAGTAAGCGAGTGGTGAGATCTTCTTTTTTCATGGGAGTAATCTCCTAAATGAGCGATTTTTGATTGATTTCTTTAAAGAGTTGATAGAGAGTATAGAAGTAAACCAAACTAAAAATGATACAGATTATTAGAAATACCAGGTATCTCCAATCCATAGGATTTGTTAAAAGTTGTGGAAAGGATACGAGGATAAAACAGAGAGATGCGTTTAGAAGACGTATTTTTTTTGATTGGATTTTCTGGAATCTCTGTCCCTTGTTCAATACAGGAAGGAATAAAAGAAAGATAATCAAGAAAGGATGCTCAATATGCCCAGAAAGTAGGAAAAAGGTAACAAAGATACTGATAAAAACATGACTGATCAGTAGTCTAGCTAGTGATTTCATAAGGCACCTCCTAGTCGTCTTCTTGGTCTTTCTTGGCTTTTCGAATGCGAAGAGAGACGATAATTTGTATGGTCACTCCGAAGAAGAAAGTAGCTAGGATAGTTGATACAAAATGCCCTGTATTTAAAAGAGAACCAAGATAATTCTTGCTATCATCGGTTAGGACATTCAGAAGCGGTATTCCAAAGAACATGCCCATTCCATAGATCAGACCCGCTTTTAGACCCGGAAAATGTAGCTGTTTACTTTCTTTTTGACTCAGCATTTCGGGATCAATAGCTGTGATGCCCGTTTTCTTGGTTTGAGAGACCACATAGAGGGCAGCCATCATCGAAATGCCAAACACCACGAGAGGATAGCCGATAGCGACAATTTGTGGGTATTTATAAGCAAGGACAAAGGGAATGAGGTTGCCAAATATCATCAGATAAAAGAGAACGATAAAGACCTGATTCCCGATACGATCGGCCTCGCGCCGTTTGTGTTCGTCAAGGGGACCAGAAATGCCGTATGTGCGTTTGATGAGTTTGTCAGTGAGAGTTTCTTTTTTTCATTTGTTTGCTCCTTTTTTTTAAAAAAATCGTCTTCCCAAAAAGAGACTGTTGAGGTCAGTTTGGAGGCTGCGGGCGAGATTGAGACAGAGTTCCAGGGTTGGATTGTACTTGTCGTTTTCAATCATGTTGATGGTCTGTCTCGAGACACCGATATCTTTGGCGAGCTCGAGCTGGGAAATGCCCAGTTCCTTGCGGAATTCTTTCACACGATTCATAGGGTCTCCTTTTTGATATGTCGCATATATTTGACTATATTATATTCTTTTGGAGATGGAGTGTCAAGTATATATGACATATTTTTGAGAATTTTTTTCGAAGAAACTTAGTCTTGTCTGACAAGTGCAAGCTGGTCAGATTTGTGGTAAAATAGATAGGATATGACAAAAGAATTTCATCATGTAACGGTCTTGCTTCATGAAACGATTGATATGCTTGACGTAAAACCTGACGGTATCTACGTTGATGCGACTTTGGGCGGAGCAGGCCATAGCGAATATTTATTAAGTAAATTGAGCGAAAAAGGGCATCTCTATGCCTTTGACCAGGACCAAAATGCCATTGACAATGCGCAAAAACGGTTGGCACCCTATATCGAAAAGGGGATGGTAACCTTTATCAAGGATAACTTCCGTCATTTGCAGGCACGTTTGCAGGAGGCTGGTGTCCAGGAAATTGATGGAATTTGTTATGACTTGGGAGTGTCCAGTCCTCAGCTGGATCAGCGTGAGCGTGGCTTTTCTTATAAAAAGGATGCGCCACTGGATATGCGGATGAATCAGGAAGCTAGTCTGACGGCCTATGAGGTGGTCAATCGTTATGACTATCATGACTTGGTTCGGATCTTTTTCAAGTATGGTGAGGATAAGTTTTCTAAACAGATTGCTCGTAAGATTGAGCAAGCGCGTGAGGTGAAACCCATTGAGACAACGACGGAGTTGGCAGAGATTATCAAGTCAGCCAAGCCTGCCAAGGAGCTCAAAAAAAAGGGACACCCTGCCAAGCAGATTTTTCAGGCTATCCGAATCGAAGTCAATGATGAGCTGGGCGCTGCAGATGAATCCATCCAGCAGGCTATGGACATGCTGGCTCTGGATGGGAGAATCTCGGTCATTACCTTCCATTCGCTGGAAGACCGCTTGACCAAGCAATTATTCAAAGAAGCTTCAACAGTGGAAGTTCCCAAAGGCTTGCCCTTCATTCCAGATGACCTTAAGCCCAAGATGGAATTGGTATCCCGCAAGCCAATCTTGCCAAGTGCTGAAGAGCTAGAAGCCAACAATCGTTCGCATTCAGCCAAGTTGCGCGTGGCTAGAAAAATTCACAAGTAAGAGGAAAAACATGACAGAAAGAATCGAAAAAACAAGCCAGTTATTGCAAACGAAGTTTAAAGGTTTTTCACGTGTGGAAAGGCCTTCTATGTTTCGATTGCTGCAACAATGATTATCCTGGCAATTAGCGTTGTGTTTATGCAAACCAAGCTATTACAAGTTCAGAATGAATTGACCAAGGTCAATGCTCAAATCGAAGAAAAGAAAACCGAGCTCGACGATGCCAAGCAAGAGGTCAATGAATTGATTCGTTCAGAGCGTTTGAAAGAAATTGCAAACTCTAAGGATTTGCAGCTGAATAACGAAAATATCCGAGCGGCGGAGTAAGATATGAAACAGTGGAAAGAAAAAATCATCCGTTATGCCGTTCGTAATCGCAAATCTCCAGAAGAAAACCGCCGAAGAGTAGGAAAAAGCCTGAGTTTATTGGCTGTCGTACTCTTCGCTGTCTTTTTGGTCAACTTTGCGGTCATTATCGGAACGGGTAGTAAATTTGGTAAGGATTTGGTTCAAGAGGCCAAAAAGGTTCACCAAACAACCAAGACCATCCCAGCCAAACGGGGAACCATTTATGATCGAAATGGAACGCCTATTGCAGAGGATGCGACTTCTTATAATATCTATGCCGTTATTGACAAGAACTACAAGTCAGCAACTGGTAAAATCCTCTATGTAGAGGATTCTCAATTTAATAAGGTGGCTGAAATTTTCCATAAATACCTAGATATGGAGGAGTCTTATGTCAAAGAACAGCTTTCTCAACCAGATCTGAAACAGGTATCTTTTGGAGCTAAGGGAAATGGGATCACCTATGCCAATATGATGGCCATTAAAAATGACCTCAAAACAGCTGGCGTTGAGGGGATTGACTTTACAACTAGCCCTAACCGCAGTTATCCCAATGGACAGTTTGCTTCATCCTTTATCGGTTTAGCGCAACTCCATGAAAATGAGGATGGCACCAAAAGGTTGATTGGGACATCTGGATTGGAGAGTTCCTTAAATAGCATTCTGGCGGGTACAGATGGGATTATCACCTATGAGAAGGATCGTCTGGGAAATATTGTTCCGGGTACGGAGCAGGCTTCCCAACACATGGTAGACGGAAAGGATGTTTACACAACCCTTTCTAGTCCTTTGCAATCCTTTATGGAAACCCAGATGGATGCCTTCCAGGAAAAGGTAAAAGGCAAGTATATGACGGCTACCTTGGTCAGCGCTAAAACAGGGGAAATCCTGGCTACGACCCAACGTCCGACCTTTAATGCAGATACCAAGGATGGCATCACAAAAGACTTTGTCTGGCGTGATATCCTCTATCAAAGTAACTACGAGCCAGGGTCCACCATGAAGGTGATGATGTTGGCCTCAGCTATTGATAACAATACCTTCCCAGGTGGAGAATACTTCAATAGCAGTGAATTAAAAATAGCGGATGCGACGATTCGAGATTGGGATGTTAATGATGGTTTGACTACTGGTGGGATGATGACTTTCTCACAAGGTTTCGCTCACTCCAGTAATGTTGGAATGAGCTCTGCTTGAACAAAAAGATGGGAGATGCAACCTGGCTGGATTATCTCAACCGTTTCAAGTTTGGGGTACCGACCCGTTTTGGTTTGACAGATGAGTACACAGGTCAATTACCTGCTGATAACATTGTTAATATTGCCATGAGCTCATTTGGACAAGGGATCTCTGTCACCCAGACCCAGATGCTTCGTGCCTTTACAGCCATTGCCAACGATGGAGTTATGTTGGAGCCGAAATTTATCAGTGCCCTCTATGATCCAAATGATCAGTCTGTCCGTAAGTCTCAAAAGGAAATCGTCGGAAATCCTGTGTCAAAAAGCAGCAGCGTCCTCTACTCGGGAGCACATGGTCATGGTCGGAACAGATCCTGTCTACGGTACCATGTACAACCACAGTACAGGAAAACCAAATGTCAATGTTCCAGGTCAGAATGTCGCTCTGAAATCAGGGACTGCTCAGATTGCCGATGAGAAGAATGGGGGCTACCTGACAGGTGAAACCAACTATATCTTCTCTGTTGTGTCGATGCATCCTGCAGAAAATCCTGACTTTATCCTCTATGTGACGGTGCAACAGCCAGAGCATTATTCAGGCGTTCAGCTGGGAGAGTTTGCCAATCCCAATCCTTGAGCGAGCTTCTGCTATGAAAGAATCCCTCAATCTTCAGTCAACTGCCAAGAACTTGGATCAGGTCAGCAAGACGACAAGCTATGCTATGCCGGCTACCAAGGACTTTACTCCGGGTGACCTAGCAGAAGAATTGCGTCGCAACCTTGTCCAACCAATTGTTATCGGAACAGGAACCAAGATCAAGGAACTCTCGGTTTCTGAAGGAGATAATTTGGAAGCCAATCAGCAGATCTTGATCCTGTCAGATAAGGTCGAAGAAATGCCTGATATGTACGGCTGGACAGATGAAAATGTGCAAACATTTGCCAAATGGCTGAAATATAGAAGTCGAGTGGGAAGGTAGTGGCAAAACGGTCAAGAAACAAAGTGTCCGTGCCAATACAGCCCTCAAAGACATAAAAAAAATGAAAGTAACTTTAGGAGATTAAGATGATTAGTTCCATTAGTGCTGGAATTCTAGCCTTTCTATTGACCTTGATTGGCATTCCAGCCTTTATCCGATTTTATCGAAAAGCACAGATTACGGGTCAGCAGATGCACGAGGATGTCAAACAACACCAAGCTAAAGCTGGGACTCCAACCATGGGAGGTCTTGTCTTCCTTATCGTTGCAGTAGTTGTGAGCTTTCTTATTGCTCTCTTTACCCAACAATTGACCAACAATGTAGGCATGATTTTGTTTATCTTGGTTTTGTATGGTTTGGTAGGTTTTTTGGATGATTTCCTCAAGGTCTTTCGTAAGATTAACGAAGGCTTAAATCCCAAGCAAAAACTTGCTCTCCAGCTGCTTGGAGGAGTGATTTTCTACCTCTTTTATGAGCGCGGTGGCGACATGCTTTCAGTCTTTGGCTACCAAGTTCATCTGGGAATTTTCTATATTTTCTTTGCCCTTTTCTGGCTAGTTGGCTTTTCAAATGCGGTGAATCTGACGGACGGGATCGACGGCTTAGCAAGTATTTCCGTGGTGATTAGCTTATCGGCCTACGGTGTGATTGCTTATATGCAAAATCAACTGGATATTCTTCTTGTGATTCTTGCTATGATTGGTGGTTTGCTAGGTTTCTTCGTCTTTAATCACAAGCCTGCCAAGGTCTTCATGGGAGATGTGGGAAGTTTGGCTTTAGGTGGGATGCTGGCAGCAATCTCTATGGCCCTCCACCAAGAATGGACCCTTTTGTTGATTGGGATTATCTATGTCTTTGAGACAAGCTCTGTTATGATGCAGGTTACCTACTTCAAACTTAGTGGTGGAAAGCGTATTTTCCGTATGACACCTGTGCATCATCATTTTGAGCTTGGAGGATTCTCAGGCAAGGGCAATCCTTGGAGCGAGTGGAAGGTTGATTTCTTCTTTTGGGGAGTTGGGCTTCTAGCAAGTCTCTTGACCTTAGCCTTTTTATACCTACTGTAAAACTAACTTCTGATGACAAAATAAAACAGGATGAAGGTGATCTTCATCCTGTTTTTGTGTGCTTAAAGGTTAGTTGGAGTCATCCTTTCTTCCTTTTAACATAAATGTGGCTGTAAGGGCTAGGCTGAGTCCTGCTAAGAATAGGAGTGGGTTGGACGCTTCTCCTGTTGCTGGAAGTTGTTCTTTAGGAGAATGATTTCCAGCTTTAGCAAGGCTCGGACTAGCTGGAAATTGTTCAGCCTCGTGTGCCAAGGTTTCTGTATCTGAAGCACTTGGTTTTTCCTCTGTGTTAGAGCTTGTTCCAGTAGCTTGATAGACGACAGCATAGGTACTGAAATGATTAGTGATGAATTCTACCTTTCCGTCTCGAACGGTGAAATCAAGGGCTTGCAACTCCTTGGTCGGAGTGATGTAGTAGATATTTTCGACGCTAGCTGAAATAGGCAAGCGAACCAAGACAGAGTCTTTTGGCTGCAAGCTATGATCGGTTGGATTTTTAAGATGTAGGTCATAAGCGTCATAGGTCTTGCCAAAGAGTTCCTGAGCTAGGACACGTCGGCTAGAGATGTGAGAAATTCCTTCTAAGTCAGTAGCTCCACCGATGATTTCTACTCCAGTTTCCTTATCTTTTTAAGACTCGAACTGGATAATCAGGAAGGCTAAGGGTTGGAGCAGCCTGATCCCCACTAGTTCCGATAGGGTCAGTGTACTCAGGTTTTTCAACAGTAGGGGCTTCCTCTTGACCTGCTGTTCCGATAGGTTTGGTATATTCAGGTTTTTCTACAGTAGGAGACTCTTCTTGCCCCGCCGTTCCGATAGGTTTGGTGTATTCAGGCTTTTCAACTGTGGGTGGCACTTCTTGCCCTGCAGTCCCGATAGGTTTAGTGTATTCCGGAATGTCAACAGTAGGAGCTGGTTCATCTCCCTTGCTTGTAGTTGGCTGCTTCTCATCAACCTTCTTCTCATCTTTTTTAGTAAAGACAGCTACGACAGGACTGCTTGTGGTAGTTCCTTGAATGGCATAAGCTTCAATCGCATTTTCCAGCTTTGTCGATTGGTATCCGTCAGGGATTGGGATTTGAACTTGATTGTCTTGGATTGATAGGACGGTCTGATCCCCACTTGTAACCAGATGCGTTTCGTCCACTTTGCGCAATACTAGAGGATCTTTGACACCTGGGAAGGTCACTGCGATGGCTTCCCAGTCTCCAGATGGTAGGGTTAAGGAAATTTCTTTGTCATTTTCCTTGAGAGGAGCGATACTTGGACTATCTATACCAATAGCAGGGGCTTTGATGATATCAAAGGAATCTAGAGAAATTTTCTTGCGACCTTCTGGTGAATCTGGGTCAACACGTAATGTCAGGGTGTGCGGACCGTCAGTGAGATTTGTAAATTCGCCAATAAAGGCTCTCTTTTCAGTTGCGCCTGACGTATAGAAATCCAAAGCAGGCATTTCTTTTCCATCCAGTGTCACAAGCGCTTTACCTAGCTCGGTAGTTTTCAAGCCATAGATACGAATGCCTGTACCAGTAAAGGAAATAGTTGCCTGAGCTTCTGAAGCTGCACTAGAGTCGCTGTTGTTGATGTCAGCGTATTTTTCCGTACCTCCGTAGAGTTCAGAGTCAGACCAGTCCTTAAACTGGGAACCATACTGGATGCGCGAATCACGGTCATCCATTTTTTCAATCGTACTTCCTTTTCCTGATAGGACCTTGAAGTAGTCTAAGGAAATTTTCGAGCGTTCACTTCCACGTCCTTTATGCTCACGTTTAACGCTAAGAGTCAATGTATGAGGTCCGTCTGACAATCCTGTGAAGCGACCGATGAGGCTACCTTTTTCAGTTGCCCCAGCAGTGTGGAAATCAAGTTCGCCGACCTCTTTGCCATCAATTTTAGCAGTAGCAAGACCTAGCTCAGACGATTTTAGTCCATAGATTTCGATACCAACACCATTGAAAGGAATGGTGGCAGTGATGTCTTCGTCTGTGTAGTTTCCTTTTGAAAGGTCAGCAAACTTCTCCGTTCCTCCAAATAATTCTGCGTCTGCCCAGTTTCCAAAAGGCAGCTCCGTACTGGATACGACTATCTCGATCGTCCATCAACTCACTATGAGGTTTCGACAGTGGCCTGTTCAGACACTTGGGTAGGAACTTCTCCCAGCATAGCCTTGACGGTATAGGTATAGGCGAGTTGAGGATCTAGTGAGCGGTCGACAAAGTGTGTTTGATTGGTTACAAATTCTCTAGTTGCAGAGGTTTGGCCAGATTCGTCTTTTACTTGTCTTTGGATGACATAGTGGGTAGCACCTTCTACTTGGTTGAAGGTGAGTTCGGCAGTGACTCCATTTTGTCGAACTGCTGTCAGACTGGTTACACGACCAGGGAAATGTTCAAAGGTAATGACGTCACCTTTTTTTGTGTTGCCAGCTGGATGCGATTATCTTTTAAGGATCAGTTGCCTTGACTGCTTTGCCATTGACCTTGATTTGGCTGGCTTCGATATTTGGATAGTCTACAATTAGGTCTCCACCGACATTTGAAAGGAAGGACAAGCTTTGCAGGTTTTTATCTTTCCACTTCATGCTGACTTCAAAGTTACCACGGGCAATCAAGCCAGAAACTTGACCGTCTTTCCAAGCATCTGGAAGGGCTGGCAATGGAGCAATATAACCAGTATGAGATTGGAGGAGCATTTCTGCCATCCCACTGGTTGCTCCGAAGTTGCCATCGATTTGGAAAGGCGCGTGCGTATCCCAAAGATTTTCTAGAGTTGAGTACTTGAGCTGTTCAGCGAGCAAGCGATGGGCACGGTTACCATCTAGCAGACGAGCCCAGAGGTTGATTTTATTGGCCTTAGACCAACCTGTACCACCATCTCCACGGTGGTTGAGGGTAGCACGCGCAGCTTCTAGGTATTCAGCTTGGTCCTTGCTAAAGAGCGTACCTGGGAAGAGACCAACTAGATGGGAAACGTGGCGGTGGTGATTTTCAATCCCTTCATTGGTGAATTGGGGACTGTCCTCCTCGTACCATTCCTTGATGCGTCCCTCTTTGTTGATGTGAAGTGGTTTTAGTTTGTCAAATTTAGCCTTGACCTCTGTGACTAAGTCTTGGTCGACATTCAGATGGTTGGCGACTTCCATGTAGTCGTGGAATAACTGCCAGACTAGCGATTGGTCAAAGGTATTTCCGATGGTGATGGTCCCGTGTTCTGGCGAGTAGGATGGGGAAGACACCCAACGGTCGCTTTCTTTGTCGTAGTGCAAGAAGGAGTTCCAGAACTTAGCTGTTTCCTTCAACATTGGATAAATCTTTTCTTTGAGATAGGTTTCATCCTTGGTGAACTTGTAGTAATCATAGACGTTTTGCATCATCCAAGCGTTAGCAGCTGGAGACCAACCCCAATAGTAATTCCAGCCTGGAGTAGTCCAGCCAAATGGTGTCGCCTGGGTGTGGACCAGCCAACCATTTTCTTGTCCATCTTTGGATTCGATACCAGCGTATTCCTTGGCGGCGATACGACCATAGTAGCGCATGTCGTCAATGTAATTGATCATGGGCTTGGCTGTCTCAGCAAGGTTGCTCATATAGGCTGGCCAATAGTTCATTTGCAAATTGACATTGAGGTGGTAGTCAGCGTTCCAAGGTGGATTGTCTACAGCATTCCAGACTCCTTGTAGGTTGGCAGGAAGGGCATCTGTCCGATCACGAGACGAACTGATGAGTAGATATCGTCCATATTGGAAGAAGAGTTCTTCCAATTTTTGCCCTTTTTCTGGGTTATAGCCTTGAAGGGCCTCTTTTGTCGTTTGAGCAGTCTTGTTTCCGCCTAGATTTAGTTTAACGCGGTTAAAGAGACTTTGATAATCCTTGATATGGTCCTTTTTAAGTGTCTCGTAGTCTTTGGCCTTAGCAGCTTCGACAATCCCTTTAACTGTTTTTTTCGAGGTCAATGTCTTTTTCGATAGTTGGTTTTTGGATTTCTGAGCAAAAGTTAGTCTTGGCACTGAGATAGAGGGTTGCATAACTTGCGCCTGAAACGGTTAGAGTCTCATTCTGAACAGTGACTGTTCCGTCCGTTTTAATTCCTAGATAGGATGCAAATTTGAGACCGTTATCTTTGACAGTTCCTTTTAGAAGGATTCCATGTTCATCTGTAGTAACATGACCGTTCTTATAGTTGGAATATTCCCAAGAGTAGTTGCCATTAGCAAGCAAGTCTTCTGTCAAGCTGTTCCAAAGGGTAAAGTCAAGTGTCTTGTTTCCTTTTTTGGTCAGGTGGGTCACAGTGACATCATCAGGATAGCTGGAGAAGGTTTCGCGTTTGAAGGTCGTCCCATCTTGGGTGTAAGAAGTTGTTGTAGTGGCTTCTGTGATATCCAGATTACGGTGATAATCAGTTACAGTATCTAGTCCTTTCTTCTGGTTATTAAAGACCATAAAAATATCACCAAAGGCTAGGTAACGTCCATACTGGGCGTTGTTTGGTCCAACTAGATTTTGTTCAGCGAGCTGTTTTGCTTTTTGGCGGTCGCCAACTTCGAGGGCTTTACGTATCTCTGCTAAGACCTTGTAGCGGTCCTTGTAGTTTCCTCCGTTATAGTCGGTGCTATCGGGTTGTGGTCCTCCAGACCAGAGGGTCTTTTCGTTGTACTGGATTCTTTCTTCACCAATTAGACCAAAGACCTTGGCTCCCATTTCTCCGTTTCCGACTGGGAGAGCTTGTTTTTCCCATCCGTCATAGGAAGGGAGCTGTTGGCTGATCGTAGTTGAGTTGATAGTTTTCTTGCTTTGTCACAGGCTGGTCTGCTATTTTCAGGTCTCCTTATTTTCGTTTTTAGCTTTCTACAATGGCTTCTTCACTAGCTTTGACTATTTGTCTTTGTGAGTCTCGTTAGCTGGCTTGCTTTCGGAAACTACTGGACTTTCGGCTAGAGACTGGGATTTGTAGTTTCAGTCGCTTCAGCTGCTTTGGGTTCACTATCAGGCTTTAGTGATAGCTTCGACAGAGGTTGGTTCAGTTTGCTTGACCTCAACACTGTCTGCAGCTACAGTGTGGTTGACTAGAAAAACAGCTCCCAGCAAAACAGAAGCAGTCCCAACCGTCAGCTTGCGGATGCTATAGCGACAGGATTTCTCCCAAAAAGTGTTTTTTTCCATAAAACTCTCCTTTAGTGTATTCGAAACCGCTTTACATTTTATAAAAGCGATTTCGTTTAATTTTGTTTCTATTTATCTCCTCACCTCCCATTCTACTGGTCATCTAGCATTTGTCAATAGCTTTTTAGAAAGAGACATATTTGTTATTGTTTTTTCTTAAAATAGTAGAAGAAAGAGAGGAAAGGGTGGAATTATTCGTAATTTCATAGTTCAATCTGATTGTAAGACTAGCTTAGAATTGGCTT